>Ga0102811_1000719_pt1 | contig 16102 bp, 18 predicted proteins | sample ColrivemetaGS705_FD_84507 | JGI IMG/M metagenome (GOLD analysis project Ga0102811, IMG submission 84507) | Estuarine microbial communities from the Columbia River estuary - Flood tide ETM metaG S.705 | ecosystem: Environmental > Aquatic > Marine > Intertidal zone > Estuary | place: USA: Columbia... | reverse complement strand
GAAAAGTTTCAGACTCATTAGATGCATTAAATACCCACTCAGAAGTTAGAGTTATTGAAGATGGCCGATTTGCAACGCCGGTAAGATTAACATATAGCGTGAGTGAAGAAGATGATGGGGTTCTTGATCTTGGTCTATAACCAAGAGCTTCGGCATGTGATACAACTGATGATCTTAATTGCGCAGTATTTAAAAATGCTTCATTAGTCGCATAGTTTGCGGTAAGCCCATTAAAGTGTGTATTGTAAGCTAAAACATCTAATACATTAGATAAGCCAGATGCTTCAAAGTTATAGTCAGAAAATTCTGGTTGCTGCGCAAAATAAGTTTTTAAACTATTTCTTATAGCATCAAAATCTAAAGCTGTTGATGTAATATTTGTGGCCATTATCTCAACCTCGAAATTTCTGTTTCTAGTGTAATTGTTTCATTTGTACTTAATATAACAAAAGTTATTGATACGTCAAGAGAATTTGCATAGTCTCTATATGAAGTGGATACGTCTATTACTTCAGCTCTTGGTTCATAATTTTCTATTGCTAATTTTATTCTTTGCTCTACTTCAAAATCTAAAAACTGATCACCAAGTTCAAATAGCATATCTCTAATACTTCCACCAAAGAAAGGTACAAAAGGTTTTTCATAGTGATTTGTAAGAATTAAATTCTTAACAGCTTGTTTTACTGCATTAGCGTCAGTCTTTTTAAATATATCACCATTCTTTTTCTTTTTAAATGCTAAATCAATATCCGAATATATCCTACTGCTTGAAGCAACTATTTTTACTCCAGCATCTAATTTTCTATCTTCAATTGATAATGATCTTGATGGCATATTTTTCTCTTATTTTATTGTATTATTTATAATGTTTTTAAGGTAATACTTCGATTAAGTCTGTTGTTGTCTGTAATGTACCGTTATAAACTGTTTTAATATTTTTATTAAAAAATGCAGTATAATTTTCTGGTATGGTCGGCATACCAACACCTACCTGAGAGTGTAAAGATCCATCAGTGTTATAATTATCGTAGTACATAATTAAATTTTCATAATTAGTATTATCTTTTAAATATACCGCAAAATCAAAAGATTTACTATTAGAAATTTGACCAGTAAATGAGTCATAGACTTCATATACAACAAACTTGCCATCTTTAGCGGATTCTTTAATACCTCCGGGAGTCAAAGTTTCTTCAGGTCCGGGTTTATATAAGCCTTCAACAACTACTAAGTTATACCCTTGAAATTGATCAAGCTGATAAAATAAATTAATTATTTCAGACTGAGGATATAAATTCCTTGCTATATTTTTTCTTTGTTCTGCGCTAGTTGTATGATTTAAATTTATGGGGTCTTTAGCTCCAGCTATAAACTTAGAAATAGGAATACCACTTCCAAGATTAGTTCCCATAGTAATATCACTTTGTTTATTAGGATCATACTTAGAATCAACGGGTATAGTTCTTTCTACTCCACGAGATGAAGACTCTCTAAGTGTATATTTTTTACTTAGGGCTTCTTCCTTTCTTGAACCTATTGGTGTATAGCCAGTTCTAGCTGTTTGATTTATACCTTTTATTCTACCAATTTTTTCTGGTGCCACAGAAGCAAATTCAGAATTAAGTGATTCATTTGCAACCTGGCTTTCCAAAAATTTATTATTTTTTAGATTAGAAGTTTCTTTCAACTTTGATCTTACTTCTCCAGTATCTAATTTTTTATCTGTTATGCCACCAGAATTTTTAGTTTGATTAATGCCATCTAATATTCCACCATCTCTGTCAATTCTAATTTCTCTTACACCTCTATCTTCATTGAATAGAAATGCATTGACAATGGTTGAAGTTGGTTTAAATTTTTTACCTTGTGCTACAGGATCTTCTTTACTATGTGCAGTAGTATCTACAGATCCACTGTGTGACGCTCCTAGGGCAGCAGTACCAGCTTTCAGTGCACCTTTTGCTGTACCATTTAAACTGCCGTGAAATACTTTTGCTTTCATAGTTTTCTTTGCTTCGACTTCACTTGCATGCAAAGTTCTATCTACATAACTATTTTGTGAAAACATTGTTACATTGTCGCCACCAATAGTTCCATCATCTCCGAATACTGAAATATCTGAAGCGGCAATATTTACATTTGGTGAAGACATACTGATTTCAGATTCAGAAGTTATATATGTATTACCACTATGTGAATATTCTGCAGTACCATCTACTTCATTATTAAATGTGCCTTTTGTGTAAGTACCAAATCCACTTAAATATGTATTAGCAACTTTTTGTAGTACAGTAGATGTTTTCGTTTTCTGTATTACTTCATTAAACAGTCCGACAATATTTTTACGATAATTGCCTATAACATTTAATATATTATTCCCGCCAACTTTTACATTATAATCACCCTTCACATCTAAATTATAATCACCCTGAACAGTAAGATTTAAATTGCCGTAATATGTGATACAACCATTACCTTCTACAGCCATAGTATGATTTTCAGATACTAAATCAACTCTATTACCTAAACTATTGACAATAATAGTACCATCGGGTTTTATTTCAACACCTGCACCATCTTTATGTTTAATAAGTATTCTTTCTCCGCCAGGAGTATCATTAATTTCAATTATATGACCAGATGTTGACTCGTTTACTTGATTTAAAGGGTATATTGCTTTTGGTTGTTTTACTAAAGTTGTCTCACAGCCTATGGAACCATTTTTAATTTTTAAATTATGAACTTTTGTTCCACGTGATCCCTTATTAACTGATGGTTCGCCAACATATTCATCTTTAGGATATTTTCCGTCTGGGTCAACAAATCCGTCTGTAGGCACACCTTCATTATTAACCTGAGCTTTCCCGTCGGTTGCAATTCTTTCTTCTATATTATCATTTTCGGTAACCATGATTTATCCTCTACGAAGGTTTTGCATTAGTGTTACTTGCGCCTACAAGTTCGGAAGGAGACAAGGGTGGAAGAGTTCCCGATGCGGATTTATTCTTCTTCTTAAATTTATTTTGCACATATTCTTGCATATCAATTCCAGGATCAACCTTTGACTCTGGATCAGTATCGTTATGACCCCAAACTTGACCACCAGGCCATACAACATAAAAAGCTTTAAGAAATTGATCTAAAGTATTCCATTGTTCTGATGTGATAGACTCGGCACTAATAAATTTATTATAGTGTGGATTGCCACTATTACAATTATATCCACCTACCATTGAAACACCTATACTATACTTATTATGACCATTAGCTTTTGCGTGTGCCCCGATTCGGTTCAAAGGTCTTCCTCTTTGAAGTGACCCATCTCTTTTAATAATATAATGGTATGAGCATCCCGAAAATCCTCTATTTATTGCTATGTTATGCAATTCTTCCGAACCAACATGACCTTGGTTCATATAATGTGCGGTCCAGTGTACAACAGTTTCGGTAATTTCTCTATTGGTTCCTCTAAAATCAGCAATAAGTTCCTCTAAGCTATCAACAAACTTAAAATCATAAGAACTTGGAACACCTTTATCTACTGTAGAAGAAATTGGAAAATTCTGTTCGTTTGAATTTAATCTTTCTACTTTAGTAGTTGCTGGTTTTAATTGAGTAAATTCAGAACCTCTACTAGCCACAACATTGGATATTGAAGGATTTATACTATAAACACTCTTAAGAATATTATCTATATTAGAAGGTTGATTAGGTAAACTTTCTAATCCTCTTTGTATAATATGAACAGCATTTTCTTTTCTGCCTAAAACTATTTCTTGCATAGCTTGATTTAAAACAGAATCCCTTAATAAACCATTAGTGCTTGACACAAGTTCGTTTCTTAAAACATCGGTTCCTAATAGAAGTAAATTGGTTAGTATGCCACCTTCGAAATTATTAGTAGAACTGAGTCTGGATATAGTTGCAGAAGCAAGAGAATTGGCAAATGAACTTTCTCTTGTTGTATCTTTAATATTTGAAATAACTGTGTCTGCAGCGGCAGTTGTAAGTTGACTTATCAATTAAGCATTTGGATCAACACCACCAATATTACCTATTGTACTAAAAATGGAAAATGGCGATGATGCAATTACGTGAGATTTTAAATTTCCCAATACGGGAGCTTTACCAGTTATAGCTTGCAGGGCTCTACTATTTGTTGGTGTGCTAGTAAATGCCGAGAAAAATCCCTCAATAGGATTTTTTAATCTCACTGGACCAATATCTGGTATTGAATTAAGGTCAGATGTATCACTTAAAGAAGTTAAGGATTCAATATTAGCAACTGTAGTATTTGCATTTTTGGCTACTACACTACTTAATGTAGATTGATTAGAAACACCTAAGTTAGAAATAGTTTCAGAAACTTCAGAAATGTTTGTCTGTTCTTTTACTCCACCTAAAATGGAACTAAAACCGTCTGGGCTAATTGAATTTTTTAATAAAGACATAAAATAAACTCCATCAAGAACTACTGTATAAATCGTATGCTATTTGAGCAAAGTTATATCTTTTGCCAAATGTTCCAGGTCTAGGTCTTTCAAACTTTGTTTCAAATACTCTTGTTGCATCAGAAACTGTTGTTGCATTTTGTAATGCGCCGTAACCTAACCAAGACTGTGATTCTAATTCGTGCATCATGAAAGGTAGCTGTGCTTCAAGAGTTGTATGATCTAAACCATTACTATTAGAAAATTCTATAAGATCCTCATATCTCGAACCTCTCCATTGTGCAAGCCCGAAAGCTGGTTTGCCAACATCGTTCGGATTAAGTGCATTAGGATCTAAATTTGATTCCGCTGTTAAATTGCCTATAACACCAGCAGCTTGTTCGTCAGTCAATCCTTGTTTCTTTAAATAGTTAAATATTTTCTCACCATTTGATCCACCTGGTAAATCTTGAGAATCAATCTTACGGCCATCGTTGCCCTCACCATCTTGAACATCACTAGGTTCTTCTCCGTCTAAAGGAGTTTCTTCTTTATTATTACCCGTGGCATTTTTCTTTCTTTCAAAGTGGTGTACAGATCCCATAACCATTGGTAGCTGAGAACTAGAACCATCTATAAAAAAACCAATTACTTGAGAACCCTGTTGAAGCTGAGGCATTTTCCCTATTCCTGATATACCTCCTTCAGTTGATGGAACTATAACTTGAGCCCAAGGTAAATCATTTGTCGAAGTTTGTGCAACGCTAGGAGAATGTATACCTCTTATTCGTACTTTTACTCTACCAAGTTTAAGGGGATCTTTATTATTGACAACTATACCTATAAACCATCTAAAATAGTCACCATAATAATCACCCTGTAAAGTTTTTAAATTATTATTTCTCACGTAAACCCTCCAGCTGATCTAGGTTTATATCCTAATTTAGCACAAGAGATTACAGCATTATAAATGTTTTCTTGAAATACATGTCTTGTAGCATATATCATATATGCTCCACTTTTTTTCTTATCCAAATTATTATCTGGGCTAGAATTTGAAGTATCTGCTATATTAGAATTAAATGATATATTAATTAAATTACCTACAGATTTATTAACACCTCTATATAAAAAATTCTTTCCAGGAACAGATATATCTATTGAAGACTTATGTAAGAAATGTCTAAGAGATTTTGACTTTGCTTTAAACATGTGTGATGACGTTCCAGAGGCTTCATAATAATTAAAAGAACCGTCCTCAAAAGTTTTTGATGGAGCCATCTGACTAATTTCACTTGTATCATAATTATGCATAGCACCTCCAGGAAATGCTGTTATTCCATCATAAATTGGAAGATTTTGTCTAGGTGGATATGGAATACCACCAAATACTTCTTGAGCATTAATTCTTGAAGTATAAGATTTATTTTTTATTGTGTCAATAAAATTATAAGTTGATCCAGTAAAACCTTTTCTTGCCATCATTAATTGATCTTCAATATTTGTATATTTAAAATTTCTTATTGAATAGAACTGTCTAGGATCTTGAGTCTCAAATCCAGAACCAATTGATTGTGAAAAAGTATAGTCGTATGTGCTTTGATTAAGTGGTGTTAAATTTAATATTTTTTCTAAATCTAAAAATCTTAATTGATCATCACATATTGTAGAGAATAAAAAATATGGGAGACCAGTTGCCGAAGATGCTCTGTCTTTTATCCAATTAGCTGCTTGAATTGGTTCCATATTTGGAATTAATACTTTCATATTACCATCAGTGTGTTCACTTCCGCCAATCTGAGCAACTGATCTTCCTAAGTATTCGCCTAATATATTATTAATAATAGAGCTTGGTACACCACTATAGGGTTTTTGAACACGCATCAACCTTGAGTAATATCCTATATCCTCTATTAAACTAATACCAACTAATTCAGTATTATCATTTGATTTCACGCTTTGTACTATTTCACTTATAATAAATTTTTTCATGATAGTAAATTCAGAATCATCTAGCGTACTTGATATTTCTATAGTAACTAATTCGGTTCCACTAATTTCTGCTGTTTCTAAAATTCTATTTGTATCAGCAAATACAACTTGTCCAGTTAAATATGGCTTATCAACATGCTCATATATGTTAACTTCATTAATAACAGAAGTTATATTAAATTCTGTATTTAAAGATTGCTTTTCAATTATAATTTTTCTAATAAGAAATTCAGCATTAATCTCTTGATTTGATTGTTCGACCATCAGATATTCTCTCGGAGAGCACTCTTATATGCAGCAAAGACACTAGAAACTGTTTCTGGTTTAAATATTTTTATAGTAAGATTTTCATTATTTTGTTCTTGATAATATTCAAGGTTTGTCACTTCAACTAAAGACGCACCAGGACCTACTGTAGGATCTATATCAACGATATCATTACCAGATTTATAATATCTTGCTGCGTTATATTCTGCACTAGTTGAGTGTAGTGTAACAGTTTTATTAGGATCTCCTACTAATTGTATAGTTTCACCTAAAATAAAAGTTGGAGTTGATTGAACTGTAATAGTTCCTAGATTTGAATTAGTTGATATCACCTTACCAACTGCAGCAGAGTCTTGCCCAGTAATAGAATCTCCTACTTTAAATTTATCATAAAAATAATCACGAGTTGTAAGAGTGGTGTTATCATATTTATTTTTAACATATTGTTCTAAACTTTTACTTGATAGTGGCCAACCTTTGGTTTTTAGATTGTCATTAAGTAAAAAGAATGTCCAATAATAATCTGTAGTACCGTATATCATTTGAGAAACTTGATCTGGTCTTTCTCCATCATATAGATTATAAAAAGTGTACAGTGATGAGTTATCTTTAAATCTATCAATTATATCAACATATACGGAAAGATTTTGAGCAAGATTAAATTCTTTCTCATTACCATATTTGTATATAACTTCTGGAAATCCTGCAAAAAATGTCATATTTAAGTTACTCCATCATTAGCTCTTGCTATAAAATCATTCTTCATATAATGTTGATCTATGGCCTCATTAGCACTTTTACTAGTTTTATGAGAATTACCGACTAAGGCATCTGATTTATTTAAAGTAAATTCTTCAGCAAATGATACTTGTATTGAAACTTCATTAAATTCTCCATCTTTATAAAAACCACCAGTGGAATTATATGATGCAGTAAATGCTTTAAGGTACATATGCTTAAAACTTAAATTGGGATTATCTTTAGATAAATCTTTTCCATCATACATTAGTTTAATTTCAAATAAATTAGGAAACTTATAACCAGCATCTATACTATTACCACCAGTGCCCTCTAGTTTAATAACTTCTGGATAAAGATTTGATCTAAAAAATGTAACAATATTTTTAATTTCATGTTGTTCTCTTTTACTTGTTGGGACCATCTTAAAGTCAAAGGAAAACTCTCGTATATTTACGGATCTAAACATCATTCTAGTGTTCGGATTAGGAGTTACTCTTAATGATCCTCTAACCGCATCGGTACCTGGGCCTGGTAATCCCGCAGCTAATCTACTAGCACCAAGAGATGCAGCATCGCCGGATACATTTCCCTTTAGTGTTTCAATTAAACTTCCCATACCATCTTGAAGGGCTGCACCTACAGCTGCACCAATTCCGCTTCCAGCATCCATTGATCTTGAAGCACCCTCTCCTAAAATGCCAAGACTTGCTGCTTCTATACTAACTCCATCCTGAATAGTAACTGGTGTAGGCATATATAGAGCAACAGACTTATCGCCTCTCCTTTCGGTAGAAGCAGAAATTGCTGAATTTCCGAATTGAGTTAATGCATTTTCTAAAACACTCTTAGCGGCTCTTTCTATAAAACCTTCTCTAGCTATAGAAGGAGAATTACTATTATTATCGCTAGAAGATTGCGCTTCTGTCTGAGCAATATTTACTCTATTCTGATAAGTAGGCCCATTTTTAATAATAGGTGTAAATTTAATATAGGCCTTATACTTATCTCTATTTTCAATAGGGAACATATATGTTCCACGTGTGTTAGTAACCATCCAAATTATTCCTAATAAATAGAATTATCTTATTCTTATTTATATAATTAAAATGAAGGTATTATGAAAACATATCAAGGAAAATACAAAGTAAAACATAGATCCAAATATCGTGGTGATCCAGACAATATAATATATAGATCAATGTGGGAAAGACATTGTTTTAAATGGTGCGATAATAACCCCTCAATAAAAACTTGGGCATCAGAAGAAGTTGTAGTCCCATACTTCTATGAAGTTGATAAAAAATATCATAGATACTTTGTTGATCTAAAGATAACATTTAAAGATGGTAAGACTATTATTGTGGAAATTAAACCAGATAGTCAAACGGTCCCTCCAAAGTTTTCAGGAAGAAAAACTAAAAGATACATTAATGAAGGTATGACATACGTTAAAAATATGAATAAGTGGAAAGCAGCTAAAAACTTTGCTGACGATAGAAACTGGGAGTTTCAGATTTGGACAGAAAAGACACTACAGAGTATGGGAATAATGCCAAAGCAGTCTAAAATGAAGAGTCTTCCGAAGATGAAAAAAATTAAAAAATCATTATAAATACTACAATGGCAAGTATATTTCAGAATCTTGAGATCGAAGCGTTTAGAGCAGGTATTAACCCTCGGACACAAGAATCGAGAGATTGGTTTAGAAAAAGAATCGGTGCTTTACGTGGTGGAGCAATGCGCAGAATCAATAGGAATGCACTATTGAAAGACGAAGAACTGTCTCTTGAGAATAGAGCTATTATTGGTAATATGTATATGTTTTTCTATGATCCAAAGCACAAAGACACATTACCATATTATGATGGATTTCCTTTAGTGATACCAATCGGTCCTGCAGAAAAAGGTTTTCTAGGTTTAAATTTACACTATTTACCGCCAGTTTTAAGAGCAAAACTTCTTGATGGCCTTATGGATACAACAAATAATAAAAGATTTGATGAATCTACTAAATTTAATATAAGATATAGACAACTTAAAAGTGCTTCCAATTTAAGATATTTTAAACCATGTGTAAAGCACTATTTAAATTCAAATGTGAGAAGTAGATTTGCAAAGGTGGATTCGCCAGAATGGGAGATTGCAACCTTCCTTCCGACAGCATCTTGGAATAAATCAAGTGGTGCTGCAGTATATAAAGCATCAAGGAATATGATCTAATGAGAGTAGAAGATTTTAGAGCATCTTTAAAAGAAGGTTTGGCAAGAAATAATCTTTTTAAAGTTAGATTTCCAACATTTGCCGCCTTGTCCGATATTAGTGCTGATCAACTAAATTTTATGTGTAAAAGTGTTACAATGCCAGGACGATCTATAAGCGTAAATGAAAGAGTAATAGGCATACCAAAAGCCGAAAAGGTAGCAAATGGATTTTTAATAGATGATGTAACAATGAACTTTATGCTTACAAATGCTTATGAAGCAAAAAGATATTTTGATTATTGGTCTGGATTGTCTGTAGATTTTGATACGTATGAATTAGAATATAAGTATGGATCATCTCCTGGTTCAGGTTACACTCGAGATGTTATGATATCACAGTTTGATCAAAATGATCGTATTATCTATACTTGTAAACTTATAGATGCATTTCCTACTCTCGTAAATGCAATGGAGTTTACAAACGAACAAGGTGGTTTAACAGAATTAACTATACAACTATCATATAATAATTGGGAAGGGACTGTCCATAAGAGGCAATCTGCGCTCGTACAATAAAATGAAATGAGGATGAAAATATGGCACTGCCAAAGCTAAATGATAAACCAAAGTATGAATTGACTATACCTTCGGTAGAACAAAAAGTAAGATACAGACCGTATCTTGTAAAAGAAGAAAAAGTGTTGATGATGGCTCTTGAATCTCAAGATAAAACATCGGCATTACATGCAGTAGTTGATACTATTGAATCTTGTATTGATGCGGATATTGATAAAAATAATCTTACATTATTTGATATTGAATATATGTTTATTATGATCAGATCAAAGTCTGTAGGTGAAGTAAGTAAACTAGGAATTAAATGTCAACACTGCGAACAGACTAATGATATTGCAGTAAAATTAGATGAAGTAGAAATTAAACAGGATAAGATAGTAAATAAAGATATAGAACTTGATGAAAATATTTCTTTAACTATGAAATATCCTAACTTTAATGATGTACTAAAACTTGAAGGCGAAGAATTAACTGAAACCGAAAAGACATTTATGCTCATAAGTAAATGTATGGAATCAATTGAAACAGAAGAAGAAAATATTTTATTAAAAGATGTTTCTGATGCAGAGGTAAATGACTTTATTGAATCTTTGAATACACAACAGTTCGGTAAAGTAAGAGAATATGTTGAAAATATGCCAAGAGTGGAAAAGCAAATAAAGTTTATTTGTGGTGGATGTGAAAAAGAAAATAATATAACTTTGAGTGGTATAGATGATTTTTTTTAGTGGCTCTTTCTCATGATAACTTAGTTAATTACTATAAAACTAATTTTTTATTGATGCAAGAACATAAATATTCTTTGACTGAAATTGAAAATATGTTACCATGGGAAAGAGAAATTTATATTGCTATGCTTGTTGATTATATTGAAAAAGAAAATGAAAGAATAAAACAACAGAATCAAGGATAAGATCCTATGGCTACATTAACTGAAGTAGTAAGACAATTAGAAGAATCTAATAAGAAGTCTGAAAAAAGACACGACGAAATTAAAGTCGAAATAAAAAAAGGTATTACTGATGTAGCCAAGTCCATAAGTGGAATTAAAAGTGCTGGTCTTAGAATTCCTGGATTACAGACTCTTACTAAAGCAATTATTGATAACCCTATTACAAGAGCTATTGGTTCTTTTAAAGATGCAGTAATTAATTCAATTTCCGCACCATTCAGAATGGTAGGTAATGCAGTATCAACTATTAAAAATTCAGTACTTGGATTAGTCACAGGTGTAAGTAAAGTATTTAAAGATATTATTACTGCGCCGCTGACAGCCGCATTCGGTTTAATAAAGAGTATATTTTCTACTAACTTTGAAAAAGAAAATAATATACTACTTGACAAAATTTTAACTCAAATGCTATTCTTAAATAATCAGATGGACTCATATTTTGATTATTTAAAAACTCAGCAGCTTGATAACCTAAAGCAAGCATCTGATGATACTTCCATTCAGTCTGGACCAACGGAAACACAATCTCCAGAAGCACCCCAGAAAAAACTTAGCATATTTGGTATTGGCGGATTACTTGGCTCCATTCCTAAATTGTTAGGTGGTCTTGCACTAGCAATAACTGCAGAGTTTTTAGGTTTAGATAAATTTATTAAAGCATTATTTGTAGGTGATGCATGGAAATCATTAAAAGCAATACCGACTAGAATAGTTAATACATTTAAAACTGCATTTAAATCAATAGATGCGGCTATAAGTGGAGGATTTACTAAAGCATTTCAAGGTGTACTTAAGACTGTTCGTAACTTAAGTGCCGGATTAATTATGTTTACCAAAACATTAGATTTTACTAGAATTGCTGCTTTCTTTGAACCTGTTACTAATGCAGTAAAAAGAATAGGTGATATGGCATCAAAGCTTCTAACACCTTTTAAATCAATTGGATCTGGAATAGGCAAAGTCGGATCTGTCATAGGCTCTGGTCTATCCGCTATTGGTAAATTTTTTGGTACTATAGGAAAGATACTTGCTCCAATCGGAAATATATTAAAACCAATATTATCTGCTGCCAAATTATTTGCAAGATTTTCTTTTTTACTACCTCTTATAACATTATTCGATTTTGTAAAAGGTGCTTTTAAAGGGTTTAATGAAACATCAGGCGGAATAGTATCAAAACTACTTGGTGCTTTAGAAGGTGGCATTAAAGGAATTATTACTGGGATATTAGAGGGCGTAGATGTATTAATAGATGCTATTACTTTTTTCCCAAGAAAAATTCTTGAATTATTTGGTGCAGATAAATTAGCACAGCAAATAAAAGATTTCTCTTTAGCTGATATGTTTAATAATTTATATGATGGAGTTAAGAATTTCTTTATGAACTTCAGTTCTAATATAGGGATTTTAGCTAGCAGCATTGGTGGTTTTATAAAATTTGGTATATCATCTATCGGCGATAAAATAGCAAATATGTTTGATACTGTAGCTACAACTTTTATGAATTTAAAAGATAAATTTATTATTGCAATTTCTAAAATTGGATTTAGTCTCCCTACCATTTCTGTCCCATTGCCTAAATTATTAGGTGGCGGAGAGTTTACACTACTTAAAGGAACAAGAGTAGGTTTTGGTAGTACTAGTTCCGCTGAAGCAGCACGAGGTAGAATAGAACAAAGAAATGCTCAGCTTATTGAAAGAAAAGCAGAAAGATCAGCAGAGACCAACGCTATATTAGAAAATGCTCAAAGACAATTAGCTAATACTGTTGATAATAGAAATAATACTTCAATTCAACAGAATAATGCAGTAGACGCTCGGTCTACACAGAATAATAATACTACTGTGCTTAACCAAGCGCCTGTACCATCAACATATGATGGCTTTGATAAAATGGCTCCTATCTAGTCTTCATTTACTAGATTTGCAAAGTGTGCCATAATGTCATCATCTTCTGCTGAAGGTGTTGCCGAAGACATCTCTGCTGTTTCCATTTGAACTGGTTCTGCTGCTCTCATTGTTGGGGCTGGTTGTGGTTCTCCTAGAGACTCTTCTTGCTTCATAGTTGGAGCTCCAACTGAAGCCTGCTCTCCAAGAACAGCCATAAGTTTAGCTTGTAGTTCATCATATGTTTTATAATTCTTCGGATCAGTGTATTCACGCAGATCATGAAGTTGATTATAAACTTCTTCGAGATAAGTATCATCTGAAGATAATTCAGTCTGAGCAGCAAACTCTGATTTATCGTAATTACGATAACCTTCTACATCACGAATTTTCAATTTAAAGTTAGCACCACTCCAAAAATCAAATGGATTAATAGGTTCTTCATCTTGAAAATCTGGTTGCATAGCATCCATCAATTTATCAAAGATTTTCTTTCCATACTGGAATAAGAATACCTTACCTTCATTAGCTGGATTGCCAGGATCTGAAACAACTAGAACATTTGAAACATGATGTAAGCGCCGCTTTTGTTTACGAGCAACTTCTTTATCTGATTCAATACCAGAGTTCCAGAGTTTACTATTTAATTCGCCTACTGGATCATTTTGTCCAATAGAAGTAAGAGAACGCTCGATATACCAACGCCCTGTTGGGCCTTTAAAACCATGATCCCAATAACGGTTCCATGGGAGTTCTGATCCTTCAGATGCTGGGAGAAAGCGGATAACTGCATAACCATTATTAGATTTATCTACAGTTGGTTTCCAGATTCGATCGTCAGTGTACTTATTACCTGATTGATTTGTATTAGTAGCTTCTGCTGCTTTTACAAGTTGATCGATTGCGTTACGATTACGTTTTAGATTTGCGAATGACATATTTTGTTTTCCTTATACTGAAATATATTTTTGTATGTACTGTAATATTATACAACATTTTGACTTTGTTGTACAGAGTATTTATTCAAAAAGAAGCTCATTTTGCCTTGGTAAAAAATTTAATTTCATTGCTTCAGCTTCAATCTTCTCTTTGATTAGTGGTGATATGTACTTTTTAACATCCTCTGGATCTATATTAGTAATATCACATGCTTCAACTACGGCATCAATGTACCCTAGTTTTTTTACTAGAACCTGCTCTTCGATAAGTTTTGTAAACTTAGCACGATTCATAAAGTTTGTTTTTTCTTCGGTCATCTATCGAGTGCCCTTAATATGATAGTGTCTTTGTTAATCCTTCCATTTGGTTTTCCGGACTTAGTAGTAAGTTTGCCCCACTCTTTATTAATTTGATTAGGGGTCTTTTTAAGAGCCAATGGTAAAAACTCCTCTGGCTTTCTTAATCTGATATTACGTGATACATCTTCATCTATTCCCTTAATAGTAGTACCACTCACTTCAAAGCCTTGTGCTAATCTACAAACTAATTCCGTAATTAGCCTTGACTTTACATTAAACAAATATATTCTATTAGCACCAACAACATTAGTAGGATTAATAGAAACCAATTTATGTTCTTTTGACTCCTTAAGATAAGTTAATCTTGCGACTTGTTTATCTGCAGTTTTAACTTTAGGTGTTCTTGTTTTTCTCTGTGCTTTTTTAGAAGCCATATAGCGTTCTGCATCAGTGACAATGTCTTCTAAGAATTTCATATATGCCTTCTTTTCCTTAGCAGTCATATGTCTATATGCTTCTACTAGATCCTCAGGCTTCTTTGTAATTAATTCTTGCATCTCTTTAAGTTGCGGAAGATAAAACTCATAAACACCCTTTGCTGTATTATTAGGAGCATCTATCTTTTTTAATTCATCATATACAGATAATCCAGTTACTTCTGGAAAGGCATCTATCTTTTCTTCTATACCGGCAATAAAATCAGAAGTACGTTCTTTTACAATGTCTGCAATAGTACGCTTTGGTATATCATCAGTTTCTTCTTCTTTTACTTCGGCTTTCTTTCTACCCTTTTCTAAAATCTCTGCAATTCTTTTTTTAATTACTTCTTCGCCTTTCCAGTATGAAGGAAAGGGATTGCCTAGATTTTTCCAAGCAATAGTTGCAGATAGATATGGTAGAGCAGTAAAAGCCCACTCAGGCGCTTTTAGTGCCATCTGAGCGTCTGCTTTCTTTAGATTTTTACGAATATAATCTTTTATGACTTGAGTCAATTCTTTCTTGTCTACTTCCAACCGGAGGTAATCATTAAAGTGATTAAAGTTATTAGTAGGAGCAGCAGCAATACCTGTGCGTGCTCTACGAGAATAAACTTTTTTGATCTTTGCTCTTTTAGCCATAACACGATTCTTCCTCTATGATAATATTATTATATCATAGTTAAAAGGTCTTGTAAACCTTTTTTTATTAAAATTCTTCGTTAAGTTTAATTAGTTCTATCTCTCCATCACGATCACGACGATGTTTTACATAGCCTTCATGACACAGATATAACATAGTCTGTTCTATTAATTCATCGTCACGTTCTTTACGATTGTTACGACCGATGGAGTACGAACAGTAAAATACTCCAATAATGCCTATTGCTAAAATGATAAGTGGATCTATACCAAACATATTATTCCTTTACTGCTATTGATAAATCTTCTGTTACATAAACACCATCAGTGAATTTCATAGAAGCAAGTATTTCATTAAACATAAACGGCGATAATGATATAACGTCATATCTGCCGCTTTTAACATTATATTGTCTTACATATACATACTCGTCGCTCATAATAACCTGTGCATCTTCTTGACGATTATCGTTATCTACTATGGTTATAATTGTATAATCAAATTCGTTTTCGATACTAAACATTATCGGCGCATACTTGCAGCATCTACTGCAGCCTGTTTATTATCTTTACGAATTGGCATTAAATTAGATTTATGAGTGACTACAATACCAGCAATCTCATCGCCTGTATATTTTGTACTTTCTTTACGAGTGCCGTTACTGCATATAGTATCTGAAGTTGAAATTCTAGGGCTATT
>Ga0102811_1000712_pt1 | contig 16183 bp, 19 predicted proteins | sample ColrivemetaGS705_FD_84507 | JGI IMG/M metagenome (GOLD analysis project Ga0102811, IMG submission 84507) | Estuarine microbial communities from the Columbia River estuary - Flood tide ETM metaG S.705 | ecosystem: Environmental > Aquatic > Marine > Intertidal zone > Estuary | place: USA: Columbia... | reverse complement strand
TAAAAGAAAATTTGTAGGTGGTGGCATTAATAATTATGCAATGGCTATAAGTAACTTCTCAAATGGATTTACTTGTCATAAAACTATTTTTGATTTTGATAATACAAAATTTTCTTTTAGTTATGATAATAGTTATAAACCTGGTAAAAAAATATTTAATGAGTGTGTATTTACAAACTATAATGGTGAAGTTTTTCCAGATTATAGAGGAGACCCATCTTCTATAGTTATTAACAATTGTACTTTTACCGATGAATATGATGAAAACAATTCTTTTAGACATACTAAAAAAGGTTTAATAGAAAAAGATGTAAAAATAAGTAATACAAGTTTTTCTTTAACCAAAAAGAATTTTGAAGGTTATATGAAAAACTTTCATGTAAGAAGTTTACAAGCATATGATTCTGATTTTACTGTAAATGATTCTACTCAAAGAAGCCCTATTTTTTCTTCTAATACTCAAGGCGTTAATACAGAATTACTAGTTAAATCCACAGGTGAAAGCCCTACAATACTTGAAGTTACAACATCAGGAAATTTATTACATAATAACAATAGAGTATATAGTGGTTCTATAGAAAAACAAGATTGGACTTATCATAGAATAAAAATTGATAATAATAATTTAGAATATTATAATGATAGTTCATTATTACATACAGTAAATAATTTTTTAGTGCCAGAAAAAACAGTTTCTGATATGGAAGTATTAATTGGAAATAAGAAAGTATTTCAATCCTCTACTGGATCATTTATTGATAATCCAGTAGAACAAGATACAATCATAAAAGATTTTCGTTTAGCTGATAGTATAGATACATCCGTGCCTAATTCAGATCATACTAGAGTTTCAGAAGATAGAGTTTTAACTGCTGATAATTCTACAGTTCCTAGTAACACTGATGTTAATGTTATTGGATCGGGAGTTACGGCAAATAATTTTAGTCCTGTTGTTGGTCAAAATAAAAATTGGTTTACAATATCTAAACAGTCTGCAAATATTTCTCTTAATTCGCAACAAAATATTGTTAATTTTAATGATAAAGGGCCTGGTCCAGATTATGATATAATTGAAAATATTTATGATTCAAATCTTACTCTATTTGATAGCGGTAATGATTATAGAATACAACTATTACTTCAAAATACGGATGACTCAAATCAACCTATTAAATGGAACTATAAGGCAGTTCAATTTAGGAAAAGAGTTGATATAGGATACGATTCAACAAATACGAATTATCTAATTAAGAAATACAGAAATGCTGGCATACTAGATCATTATGATAGTCAAGGAGATTATGAAGCGTTTATATCTTTTTATCCGCAAAAAGTAAATTCGAATGATTCTTCTGAACCTATATTCTTTTCAGAACCTGGATCTTCAATTAAAGCGCCGATATTATCAATAAATATTTTATGTGATAAAATCGGAGTAAACATTGATCAAACTAATCCATTTGATTATAATATTGTAACTTTGAGTGAATTAGATTCTTTAGCATCTGAAGTCGGATATATTTTTGATTCAGAACTTACAGCTTTTGCAGTATACGATAGTTTAGGAGCACTGCCATGAGCGTGTATGATCAAGTAGCATTTATCAACGGATCTTATTATACATTTATTGATAGCGAATGGTCTAAAACTGGTATAGCAGTTCCTGGCTTTACGGGTAGTGAAATTATTGGCGATCAGTTAGTAATTAATTATGATTCAGATTTTGACATACTAAGAAACGGTTTAACGCCATTTCTTAATTTTACTAATGTTGATAGTGATGGTAATGCAATTACTTGGTCTTCTTCTATAGTATATGGTGATGGTGTTAATGTTGGTAATACTAAATTTGCTGATATATCTATTGTAGGTTCAAGTCCTCAATTTTCTATTGTCCCCACAAAAGATCCTGATGAACATTATAAATCCAATATAGTTAGATTTCAAACTTCTGGATTACCATCTTTCTCAATGCGAGATAGTGCTGATCAAGAAAATTATGATGATCAATCAGCACTTACAGTTGATATACTTTTTTCATATGGAGCTGCTCATATTATCAGCGATCATATTAAAGGATATTCATTAGTAACAATAGGATCTCCACTCGTAAACTTTTTTAATAATTCAAGTATAAGCCCGTTTGGAGACAATCAAGGATTACACTTCAATAGTAACGGCACGAGATTATTTGTCAATAATAATTTAAAGATTAATCAGTACGATTTAACTGTGCCATATGATACTCTAACCATGTCAAATGTAAAATCATATACACCACACTTAAACGACGGTACTGGGCTTACAGATTTGACTTTTAATGATTCTGGAAATAAAATGTATCTCGTTAATAATTCGGGCAATAAGATACATGAATATGATGTAGATACTCCTTTTGATATAACTACAGCTATTAAAAGAGACAATATTTTAACCCAAACTAATATGGATAAAGATATTGTCATAGTTGATAATGGTTCTAAATTAATTACGAAAACTGGATCAACTGTTGTAGCTCACGATTTAGAAGAAAATTATAATATTTCTACTTGGAATAATACAGAAACTTCAAGTAAATCTTTAACCACATTAACATATCGAGTCACCGAAAATAGGTACCCTTCTGCTTATGAAAGAAGATATAGTGGTGTTTATTATTTTAGACAAACATATTATTCAGGGGGATATAGAACTCGTTGGGTAAGTCAATGGGATCATTCTTCTACCGCTAAGTCATATTGTTTTTCTAGTAATGGTCAGTATATTTTCTGGGTCACTGGTTTAGCATCTTATTTCGGAAGAGTTTATAGACAAAGTCTTACAACACCTTGGGATATTACATCAGCTACTTCAACTCAGACAAGAAATCATACTATAGGAAAAGCAACTAGTGATACATTTGAAAGAAATGATAAAAATAATGGTGTTCAATGCATTCGTATTTCGCCTGATGGTTTAAAATTATTTTTATTAGATACATATACGCATTCTATATTTCAACATAATATGACAACAGCATATAGTTTATCATCAATTGGTAGTAATATAAGAGAATTAGACAAAGCTATTGAACCCAACGGTGGCTATGAAGTTAAATTCACATATAGTGAAATTCCTAATCCTACACCATCGTCATCATATACAGATACAAGTAATGTGAGAAATTTTTCATTTAATAGTGGAGGAACTAAACTTTATATTACCAATGATAATGACGTTTATGAGTATAATCTTATAGCTCCTTTTGATTTAAATTCCGTAACATATGTTACATCGTACAGTATCTTTTCTTCCGATATATCAGTCGATGGTGGTATATTTATTGGAGATAGTGATCAAAGAATATATGCATATGGAAGTAATTTTATTCGTCAATATAATTTAGATTCTAATTTAAGCACAATATCAGATCCTTTTAAATCTAAAGAATTAGTTGTAACTGCAGAAGATAATCAACCTACAGGAATTTATTTTAATAATTCTGGATCCACTTTATATATGTGTGGCACTCAAACAAATAATGTATTTAAATATACTTTAACAGATAAAGATAAAATTTACTCGGCATCTTTTGATTCTGCATATTCAACACCATCTTTAATTACAAATCTTAGTGGTATAGTAACGAATAAAAATGAAGATAAAATGTATTTATTATCAGATAGATTAGTAGCAGAAATAAACATAAACTCACAGTTTTCTACTTCCACAGATCCAGGAGTTAGCTATACTACAGTAAAAGGTAATTCAGCTAATAGAGGAATAAGGTGGAATAATGATGGAAGTCAGTTTATAATAGCAGGTAATTCAACCTTGGAAACATATAAAACTGATAATCCATATAGAGTTATTCCGATATAAATAGAATTATATTTAGTTTATAGGACATTAATATGCCATCAGCAGCAAGAAATTTAGCCAATTTACTAGGCGGATCAGCTACAATACCACAGGAAAAACTTGGTAGTGATATATCCACAATTGAACAAGTGGCTACAACGGCACAATTAAGTGATGCAGGAAACTCTGTTGGTGATCAACGTGTTGTAGGAAATAATCTTTATATTTGGAACGGATCGGGTTGGTTTCGTATCGCACTAATAAATGAAACACCAACGTGGGATTCTGGTGGTCAACCACTATCCTCATATGATTTAAGCTCAGATAGCCCACAAACCGCTACAACAATTACTCTTGCTGCTACAGATCCGGACGGGCTTCCTATCAATTATTCTTATGTAACTGGCGGTTCTATGGATAGCATTGCCACTATATCTCAAGATTCTTCCGTGTTCACGATTACTCCAAAGACAGAAGCTCAAGCACCAGATGGTGGTACAGGTAGCATAACCTTTAGAGCAAGTGATGGCATTAACATTATACCGCAAGTATCCAGCTTTACACTTTCGTTTTCAGAAAATGCTTATTATATTGATCCTAGAGATCATGGTATGACTACTGGAAATTTTTCTGGTGTTGGTATAAACACTAATGACGAAAACCTTTATGTTTTAGGTTATAGTGGAGACCAAAGAATCTATAAATGGGAATTAGGTACGGCGGCTGAATTAGCATCAATACCTAGTAACTATACTCAGAGGGTAAGTATATCCGACGGCACTCCAGCTGGATTTTATATGAACCATGCTGGAACTTATTATTACTACTGTGGTTATACTAATGTATATCAAGTTAGTTTATCAACAGCGAATGATTTAACTACTGGTACTGAGATAAATGCAAGTACTACTACTAGCGGCCAATCGCTGAGGAATGGTGGGCTTATTTTCGGTGCTACTTTAAGTCATACAGGGGATAGACTTTATATTAGTGAAACAACTGGTTCTCAGCTAATACATGAATATCCACTAAATACTAATTGGGATATATCAACTGCACAAAATCGCACTAATTCTTGGAATCCTGATAATATCACCTATGCTTATGGATTAGGATGGAGCTCAGATGGTATGAAACTTTGGGCTGGTGAAACCAGGTATGTACGTGAATATTCTGCATCATCCGCATATTCATTATCGGGTATGAGTACAACTCCAAGCGCATCATTTGATATGCAAGATTTAAATGGTAATGTTGATAACGGTGTAAATGATCTTAATAATCAGGAAATTAGGGGTATAGCTGTATCATCTGATGGAAATAGATTGTATCTGAACATAAGAGGTAAGGGCGTATATAAACTTACCATGACAACTCAAAACACAATTGCAAATGGTTTTGAACTTTAAAAGTTGATATTCCCTATCCTCAAGTAATTACTCTTTTAGTATATACTAGATTCTCTGAGTTGTAAACCCCTAAAATAAGGTATTTACATTGTATAGATATTAGAGTATAATAGATTATAAACAACAGGATGATTTCGTCATGAAACGATTGATTTATCAAGTGTACGTTGGAAAGCGTTCAAAACTCTATGACCACTGTGTTAACTCAGTAGCAGAATACTGTAAAGAACACGGCATTGTACACGAAGTACAAAAAACTCCCATACTCATGATTAAACCAGACGTGTTTTCTACAAACCGTAGTCGAGAATCATATGAAAAACATGGCGGTTACTTACCAATCTATGAAAAAGAAAACGCCTTTTCATATCTTAAAACATATGATCAAGTAGCAATAGTAGATGCTGATGTATGGATTCGTCCTGGCGCTCCAAATATCTTCGACGATTTAGAACCACAGTATGATTTTGGTGGTGTCGTTGAACGTGAGATGCCTATTACAAATCAATACAAAGGTAAGATAGCAAACTATTCACGTATGCAATACCAGACTATTAAGAAAGTGGATTGGAAGTGGAATAATCTTGGTGCGGAATTTATGAATATGGGCATTATGGTTATGAACCAAAAGATCCAAAAATATTTAAGAGGAGAAACTCCAACACAATTTATTCGTCGTCCGGAGTTTAAACCATTTGTTGATGGTATGGGTGCTTGGAAATGGTCTACTGATCAAACACTATTAAATACATGGATTCGTGAAGAAAATATGAAAATTAAAAATATGGACTGGAAGTGGAACGGATTGTTTACTGCTAATACTCGCATTAAAGAGTGCCACTTTGTTCATTTCTTTTTAAAAGATCATTTACCAAATAAAGGCGAGAATGTGGAACAATTAAGGGAATTAGTTGAATGAAAATTTTAATTTTAGGCGGAGACGGATTTTGTGGATGGCCTACTGCATTAAGACTATCAAAAAGCGGATATGAAATTACAATTATTGATAATCTATCAAGAAGAAAAATTGATAAAGAATTAAAAAGTAATTCTATTACGGACATTGCATCTATAGAAGATAGAATATCCACCGCAAAACAATATGGTATGGATATAAAATTTCTAAATATTGATATAACAGACTATAATGCCTTATACCATAATGTAAAAACTATAAAACCTGATGCAATTATACATTTTGCAGAGCAGCGCGCTGCTCCCTACTCTATGATTAGTAATAAAGAAAGAAGATATACTGTTGATAACAATATTATTAATACTCATAATATTTTAAATAGTATTGTTGATATAGATAAAAATATACATTTAGTGCATTTAGGAACTATGGGAGTTTATGGTTATTCTAAAGATTTCGGCGATATACCCGAAGGATATTTAAATGTTAAAATAAACTCCACCCAAAAAGATGTTGATATTTTATATCCCACCAATCCCGGAAGTGTTTATCATATGACCAAATCTATTGATCAATTGCTGTTCCAATTTTATAACAAAAATTGGAACCTAAAAATAACTGATCTACATCAAGGAATAGTTTGGGGAACACAAACAGAAGAAACTTCTCTTGATAAAAAATTAGTAAACAGATTTGATTATGATGGAATATATGGAACAGTATTAAATAGATTTATTTCTCAGGTTGCAACAGGTAATGATCTTACAGTATATGGAACCGGAGGGCAAAAAAGAGCATTTATTCATATTCAAGATACTGCTAAATGTATTGAGCTAGCAGTTAATAATCCTCCTTCTGATACAAATAAAGTTAGAATTTTTAACCAGGTATCAGAAGTAAAATCTGTAAAAGAGCTTGCAGAAACTTTAACTAAAGAAAATGGTAGTATTTCATACGTAGATAATCCTAGAAAAGAATTAAAGGAAAATGATCTATCTGTAAAAAATGACGGTTTAAAAAGTTTAGGGTTTAAACCTATAACTTTATCAGAAAGTCTTATAAATGATGTTAAATTTATTGCCAAGGAAATGAAAAAAAATCTTAAAAAAGAAAATATATTAACTTCTCCAAGGTGGTAAAGAATGAATAAAAATTTAAAAGATAATCTAATTTATGCAACATATGATTTACCTACAAATAAACCATATAGTATTGAGAATAAATTAAAGTTTTTTCATGAAGAATGGCGAAAAGTAAAAATAAAAAAATTTAGAAGATGTTTAGACATTGGTTCTCATATAGGAATTTATGCATATCAATACTCAAAAATATTTAATTATGTAGAATCTTTTGAGCCAATACCAAAATTATATAATATGCTTTATAAAAATACAAAAAATATTAACAGCATAAACACACATAATGTCGCTGTATCTGACAATAATGAAGGAGTTTTGATATATGAAAATCCTAGAAATACTGAAAGCAATGTTGTAGTATCAAACGAAACAGAAAAACTTATAAATTCGAGGTGGGGAAAAAATAAAAGATGGTTTGGGCAAAAACCACGCGAAGTTAAAAGTTGTAAAATAGATGATTATAATTTTCACGATGTAGATTTCATAAAAATAGACACTGAAGGATATGTAAAACCAATTTTAAACGGAATGATTGAAACTTTAAAAAATAATTCACCTATTCTTCAAATAGAAGTAACCAATAATCGGTTAAATGAAAATAAATTTTTAAATGATCTAGGATATGTTAAATATGATGAATATAATGAAGATGATTTTTACATGAAAGAGTAATATTATGAAAACAATGATTTATCAATTTTGGGATGGAGAAGATAAACCTGGAGTTTTAGCCGGTACAGAACTAATGCGTGAATATGCAGATAATATAAAAAGTGATTATATTTTTGAAAAAAATCCAAGATGGCAAAAAAACTTAGGTAAATACTCACCCCATTATGGTGCGTTTAAACCTATATTTGATGAAAAAATGTCAAAATATGATTATGTTCTTTTTGTCGATACAGACGTAGTACCGAGAAAATCATTGAATGAAAACATATTTGACCAGTTTAAGAACACAGATTATGACATAGGCATATGCGAAGAATGGAATGCACCAAAAACTAGGTTAAATTATACAATTGCTGGAATTAATAATACTAATGATGAAAAATGGGTATCATTAATAGAAAAAACTTATTCAGTAAAAATGCCTAGAACAAAAGAAAAATTACCAAAAGCATTTAATAGTGGTGTTATAGTATATTCTAAAAACGGGATGGAAAAATTTAGAAATAATCACATCACGTTTAAAGATTATGTATCATTGATCAATAATTCGGGATTACCTTCATTTTATACATGTGATCAACCTTATATACATTCAATGTTAGAAATATGCAAGTTTAAATGGAAAATTATGAATTATAAATGGAATAGTTCAGTACACTTTAAACCAGGGACTAAAAACCTATTTGGTATGGGTCGACCCGTGATCGATTTGAGAAATAATCATAATTTTGTGCACATACAGCTAAACGGAAAAAATGGTTTTTCAAAAGATAAAATAAATAGAATAGTAAATTTACCAGTAGAAGATTGGGTTTTAAACTCTTAAAAAAGAATTGAAGAAATGAAAAAGATAATACTACAACACTGGGATAGGGGCCAAGATGGTCTTCCTGATTGGGCTGTTAAAGCGCAATCAACAATTAAACAATATGCCAAGAATATTAATGCGGATTATTCATTAATAGAAGGATTTCCAGTTAAACAATTTAGTTCGGATCCTAAACCAGTAGGACAAAAATTAGCGTTCTTATTTGAAAAATATGATGAATATGATAAGACTTTATTATTAGACATTGATATGGTTGCTACAAATTATGTTGATGACATTTTTCAGTATGAAGGAATAGGCCGTCTTCACAAAAAAGCAATGACTCATATAAATGCAAGTAAAAATGGTAGAGAATGGCCTGGTATGTATACTCAAGGGGCAATAGCTTTCTTTGGAAATTGTTTATTATTTACAAGAGAGGAAAGAATAACTCTTAGGAAAGGGTTTCCTTCAAAAGAATTATTAGATAAAAATAAGTCTAAATACTTTCCTCATAGACCCCCAAATGATGAAGTCGTATTGAGCTATTGTATTCATCACACTGGAGCGCTGAAAAACAAAAAAAACCTAGAACTTGATCATAGTAGATTCTGTGATTTACCAGAAGAAGCACACTCAAATGCAACATTAATACATTATTGTGGAAATAGAAAGAACAAAATATGAAAAAAGTATATATTAGTTTAGGATCAAATAAAGGCGGTGAGTTTTTAACCTTTAAGGAATCTAATCTATATGAAAAAAATTTTGAGTTTCACGCTTTTGAACCTGAACTCAGATGTTATGAAGCTATAGATTATATTACTGAAAAAGTAAAACCAAATAAGCTATTTCATCATAAAAAAGCGGTTGGAACATATGATGGAGAAGCTACTTGGTATATAGGAAATTCTAGTGTTAGTGGTACATTAAGAAAAGATAAAACATATGGTTTAAGTAATGATACGATAAAAGTTGATGTAATTAATTTTTCTAAATGGTTAATGCAAGAATTTAATCAAAATGACTATATTATTATAACAATGGATATTGAGGGAGCTGAATATGATTTACTTCCACACATGTTGGAAACCGGCGCTTTTGATTATATCAATAAAATAGGAATAGAATTTCATAGTCACAAATTAAGTTCTGATAATAAATCTATTGAAAACTTTTTAATAAAAGAACTTGATAAAAATTTTGGTGATGATTTATATATTGGATGGATTGAAGAGAACAATATTAAATTTGCAAATTCAAATCCACACCCTAGAGCAAATAGACCCCATTTAAATATGAATATGTTTAATAATTTTTAAGAGAAGTATAATGAAAAATTTAATAATTCAACATTTTGTTCCAGCCAAAGCGGGTTTAGATCCAGTGAGAAAAATGGAAGATGATATTCCTATGCTTGTAAAAAAAAGTAGTGAAAATGTTCAAGAATATGCTAAGAGATTTAACTCTGATTATAAAATGTTAAGTGGTACACCATTTAGAAAAAATCTTTCATATAAATGTCAAAAGTGTGCAATTATAAATGAAGAATATGATGAATATGACATAGTAGTTGCTTTAGATACTGATGTCTTTTTTACAAAAAAATGTAATGAAAATATTTTTTTTGAAAAAGGTATAGCTTATATGGGTGAAACACAAAAAAGACAGATTTTATCTTTAGCTTCTAATATAATAAATTTAGGTTTTGTTTCAAACGATACTTCTTTTTGGTCTGGAGCAGTATATGTAATGGATAGACCTCTTAGGAAAAAATTAAGAAATGTTTTAGAAAATACAAAAAATATAGAAAATGCTTTAATTAAATTTGATACTTTTTTTAAAGTTTGGGACGAAGGTATATTTCATTCTTTATGTCATCTTGCAGGTATAGGTAAAGTATCATTAGATCAGAAATGGAATTATGATAGTTCATTACCAAATTTGGAAAAAGCGAATTTAATTCATATTAGACATAGACCGAAAACAAGAGATGAAAATTATTCTGATTTAAAAGAAAATGGTATTATATAATGGAAGCCTATGCTATAGTAATTGAAGGTAATGAAATATCTGAAGCTGGATATGCAGCTTTAGCTAAAAGTTCATATGATGTAAAAAATGAATTTAAACTAAAGCAATTTAAAGCAATCACTCCTGATGTCGTAGAAAAAGATATGAGAGACCAAGACGTTCAATGGACATATCCTTGGGAAGGTTCGGTTGTTGATTTTGCTTCGGGTCTCACAAAGTCTGCTTATGTGACTGCCAACCCAAAGGCAAGAATGGCATGTGCCATGAGTCATTTTTCTTTATGGCAACTTTGCTTTGAAAGAAGACAACCCATTATTATATTGGAACACGATGCTATCTTTACTCAGAAAATAGATTTTATACCAGATGATACTGGCTTTGATATTGTTGGTTTAAATAATCCTCTTGGTGCTACTCGTAGATCAAAACAATATCATGATTCAATATTAAAAAATAAGCAAGCATTTCAGCTAACACCTTATGTGGATGAAGATATGAAAGTTCCTCAAGGGCTTGCTGGAAACTCAGCATACTTCATAAAACCAGAGGGTGCGGAACAAATGATTTCTTTGGTTTATAAGTATGGTATGTGGCCAAATGATGCACTTATGTGTCGACAACTTGTAAATGGGTTAGGAGTAACTAGAAAATTCTATACTAGAATACAAGGCCTTAAATCAACTACAACAAGGAGTTAAAATATGTGGACTGTGAAAAGAGAAAAAGATGATGAAATTATTGCTATGTGTTCTACACTTAAAGACGCTGAAGCAATGGCATGCAAAGACTTAAATCATGGAATACATTATATAATTGAAGAAATGGAAGACGGTCCAGAAATAAGAGAAGTGTATCGTTCGGTTTATAAAACAAGGTTATAATATGAAATATGTGATAGATATTGATGGTACTATTTGCAAAGAAGTTATTATGGAAAATGGTAAGAAAGATTATGAAAATCATATACCCCTTCCCGAAAGAATTGCAAAGGTAAATAGACTGTATGAGGCTGGTCATACTATTAAATATATGACAGCACGTGGTATTACTAGTGGTATAGATTATGAACCACTAACTAGACGACAACTTATGGCTTGGGGCGCAAAATATCACGAATTAAGTGTCGGTAAGAAAGAACACTATGATGTATGGATAGACGATAAAGCTTTTTGGAGTGAGAACTTCTTCCGTGAAACAGGAGATACATATGAATGATCTAAAGTTCACATCGGCTGGTGATTTTCTAAAGAGTCAAGAACCCGTTAAACAGTTTATTGCAGCTATGGATAATAGTGGCGGTAGTGCTGGTGGTGTTCTTGATCTATATGATAGAGAATGGGATGAGAAAAATAAAATGGAACGCATACACGAATTTCGTTTAAGAATGATGTCTGCTCCAGAATTTACAAGTGATAATATCTTTGGTGCTATTCTCTATAAAGATAGTGTAGAACGTGGTGCTGTTAATGTTTTAGATAAAAAATGTATTCGTAGTATTATTAAGATTGATGATGGATGCGAAGCTGATGGAACATTAAAGCCCTTTGATATAGATGGTATGATACGATATACTTTAGATCATGGCTGTTACGGGACTAAAATGAGAAGTGTTGTAAAATCTGAAAATATTATGATACCAATCGTAAAACAACAAATGATATATGCAGAAAAAATATCCGAAGCAGGATTGGTTCCTATTATAGAACCAGAAGTACCTATTGATCACCCATTAAAAGAAAAAATTGAAAGTAATCTTTCTGTTTATTTGGAATCTTGTCTTACTAAATTTCAAGGTGATTGTATATTAAAAGTAACACCTCCTGAAAAACCAGGCTTATATGATTATTTTACAAAATTAAAAAATGTAAAAGTAGTATTTCTTAGTGGTGGCTATTCTACAAAAGAAGCATGCAAAAGATTATCCAGAAATTCCGGAGTCTCGGCAAGCTTTAGTAGAGCATTGAGTGAAGGCCTGGAATATCCACAGTCGGATAAAGAGTTTAATGACGTAATAGATAGTAATATAAGAAAAATTGTATTAGCTTCTGGATAAAATATGCAACATACTATTGAAGAATTAATTAGAAGAATAGATTTAATGAAAGATAAAGCTATTCAAGTTCATAGACTAAGAAATGAATTTTCAGAGATTTCTTACAGAGAATATGATCACGAAACATGTAAACATCTTATATCCGATATACAGTCTATAGCTATGGGTATAGCAAATGATAGACAAGGGGCTGAAATTAAAACTGAAATGGATGAATGGAAAAAATGAAAGCTTTTGTTATAACAGTTGAAAATATTGAAGAGTCTGTGCAGGCAGCAGAAAGATGCATTAACTCTGCAAGTCAGAATGGTTTTATAGTAAATAAACACTTTGGAATCACACCAGAAGACGATCCAGTAAAACTATTTAAAGATAAGGGTCTTCCAACAAAGAACTTTGAGAATAATAAATACTCAAGATATGAAAGATGTTTATCTGCATTTCTATCTCATAGATCACTTTGGGAGTTATGTGCTGCAGATAAGAGAAATTACCTTATACTAGAGCATGATGCAGTAATTAATAATGCACTATCAACTAGTATAATGCACGGAAACGAAATGGTTGTTTCTCTTGGTGAACCATCTTACGGTAAATATAACACGCCTCAGTCTATTGGCATAGGACCTTTAGTTTCTAAACAATATTTTCCAGGTGCTCATGCATATGTAATGTCTCCAAAAGGGGCAAAGGCTGCTCTTGAAAAATCTTTAACCGATGCAGCACCTACTGATATATTCTTTAATAATAATAATTTTCCATGGCTAAAAGAATTTTATCCTTGGCCAATATCAGTAAAAGAAAATTTCACTACAATTCAGAAGACAGAAGGATGCTTAGCCAAACATGGTTATGGTGAAGGATATAGTTTATTATGATTACAATAGCATGTGTATATTGGGGTGATAAATTTCCTATAGCATATCTTGAAAATCTTAGATCAATGATTAAGAGAAATACTACAGTTGAACATAAGTTTGTTGTTCTTACTGATAGACATAGAAAAGGTTTTGATTGCAGAATACTTAAACCAGGATTTACTGGTTGGTGGAATAAATTACAGCTATTTGATACATTTCATAAACTAGGTGATAGATGTTTCTATTTTGATTTAGACACTGTAATCACTAGTGATCTTGATTGGCTATTTAAATATGATGGAGACTTTCTTGGAATTGAAGATGTTGGTTCTGTAAATTCACATCAACCACACTTAAAAAATGTATTACAGTCGGCAGTAATGTCTTGGACACCTATGGTTGGTGCAAGTATATGGAATGAATTTATATTAAGAAAAGATTGGGCAGTAAAATCTTTTCGTGGCGATGGAGAATATTTGCATGCATCTGTTCCAAAATATCAGAGAGAATTATTACAGAAGAAATATCCAGGTAAATTAAAGTCATATAAGTACCAGATATATAATAAGGGTTTAGATAAAGACACATCTATTGTATGCTTTCATGGGAGACCTAGTATTATTCAAGCAATGGATGAAACAGTAGTCACGCCTATGCAAACATTTGAACCACAGGATTGGATTAAAGATTATTGGAGATAATTTATGGGTGATGTAGCACATCTAATAGGAAATGGTAAAAGTTCTGGTTTTTATCAGCACGCAAAAGGGTTAAAGATTGCTTGTAATCTTCCACCTTTTGAGGTGCAGAATCTTTATACAACTGTTATGGTAGATTTTAAAATGATGAATGCTATTCATAAGCAAAATATAACGGTACCTGGAGATTGGGTTCTTGGAGCTAGACCTCATAAATGGATGGAAATGAAAAATGATTTCTATGTAAAATATTCAAAACAAATCAAAGAATTTTATCTTACTCTTCCTAAGTATGCAGCAAATTATACAGACTTTAACTGCGGCCATATGGCAACACATTGGATTGCAAATAAACTAAAGCGTAAAGAAATTCATATGTATGGTTTTGACTCAATCTTTGAGTTTGATACTACAAGTATGTCTGATACTTTTATGGAGTCTGCCAGAGATAATTTGAATACTCAAAGATTAACGTCTAAGTGGAGACCCATCTGGCATGGAATTTTTAATGAGTTTAAGGATACACAGTTTATACTTTATCATGATGTCGGCAAGTCTCAAGTTCCTCTTCCAAAAAATGTTGAAGTAAGAGATAATAATAAAGGTCGCAGAGCCAAGCGTACTCGTAATAAAGATTATAAGCCAGAACCTTTTGATAAAAGTAAAGTTTCTGATGCATAAGGGGTTTACATTCTCTGAAAAATAGTTTATTATAATTACAGAGGTGCTAGAAATGTATTACTATATCGACAACAGACCATCAACTCTTTCAATGGACTTTCTTGATGAAGTTCTTGACTTTGGGCAATACTATCTCGGATTGGATAGTGATTTTATCATAAAGCTAGTTTTTCTTTCAGACTTGGGTAAACAGGTCTGGGGCTATTGTAATGGGCTGGAAGATGAAGACTATGTAATTGAAATCAGTTCTAATATAAATACTTCTGATATGGTAACTACCATATTTCATGAGTTAGTTCATGTGAAACAAATCATAGACGGGCGCCTAGATGAAGACGGTCGGACATGGAAAGGTAAAACGTATGACACAACAAAAACTCCCTATAAGGAGCTCCCTTGGGAAATAGAAGCTTTTAGGCTTCAAAGACTCATGACAAAAGAATTTTTCTCAGCATAATAGGAATACTGCAATGGCAGATAGCGACGATCCTTGTGATGACGTAAGCGGGCGTGACTTAAGTAAATGGTTATATTGGAATTAAAAAAAAAAATAAAAAAAATACATTTTAGGGGTTTACAAATGGGTTAGGATATACTATATTAGTAGTATAAAGAGAATCGGAAGGAACTAAAAATGATTGATTATATCTCAGCTAACAACGGAAACATCCAGCTATGGAATGGAAACCAAATCGTAGCAGAAGCTTGTACTGCTAAATCAATTGTTTATTTTCTTCAAGAGAATGGTTTTAATGAAGATGGAGTTCTTGCTTCTTCCTCAATGGAATTTGCTTCAGAAGAAGGCTTTAATACAGATGACTGTGCTAAGAATCTTTGGAATGAATCACTTAATCGTTACTATGCATCAGTATGCTATTCTTAACTTAAAGGAAAAAATTATGAATACTCCTTGGATTCAAGAAACCCGCAATGGCTTTGAAATAGCCGAAGAAGAAATGAATCGAATTGAAGCTTTACCTGCTCAAGGTGAACAGTCTTCCATGGTTCAGTCTGATATGAAAGCATGGGCTCTTAAAGAGGGTCTATGGCCAAATGAGCCATATAAGAATATT
>Ga0102811_1000700_pt1 | contig 16301 bp, 16 predicted proteins | sample ColrivemetaGS705_FD_84507 | JGI IMG/M metagenome (GOLD analysis project Ga0102811, IMG submission 84507) | Estuarine microbial communities from the Columbia River estuary - Flood tide ETM metaG S.705 | ecosystem: Environmental > Aquatic > Marine > Intertidal zone > Estuary | place: USA: Columbia... | reverse complement strand
CGCCCATTGCCGAAAATTCCCTACTGCTGCCTCCCGTAGGAGTCTGGGCCGTGTCTCAGTCCCAGTGTGGCTGTTCATCCTCTCAGACCAGCTAAGCATCGTCGCCATGGTAAGCCGTTACCTTACCATCTAGCTAATGCTACGCAAGACCATCCCTTAGCGATGCTTGAAAGCATCCTTTAAATATAAAACCATGCGGTTAAATATCCTATCCAGTATTAGCCATCGTTTCCAATGGTTATCCTCGTCTTAGGGGCAGGTTTCTTACGTGTTCCTCACCCGTTCGCCACTATCTCATTGACCCGAAGGTCGAGATCGTTCGACTTGCATGTATTAGGCATGCCGCCAGCGTTTATCCTGAGCCAGGATCAAACTCTCCATAATTATATGAATTGTTTAATTATAATAATCAAATTATAAAGTACTTTTCCTAAACTCGTTTTTGACTTGTTCTATTCAGTTTTCAAAGACCAAATTGGTCACACACGTTTACTTCGTGCTTTAATATAATACTACAAAGCACAATATTTTGTCAACACTTTTGTAAAAGTTTTTTTGTGTGTTTTTAATACAATCGGGCTACTAATTTTTGGTGGCCGCAATAAAGAGTATATTATTATTCAACTTCATTGTCAACACTTTTGTTAAAGTTTTTTAACATCCTTTTTTAAGACCTGTTTTATAAGTAAATCAATACTTTGTATAGGCATTATCAAAGGTGTTAGAAACGCTTTATCAAGTTTCTTTTCACCGCACTTAAAAGTATATAAAATATGCCTTTAATTGTCAACTACTTTGTTCAACTTTTTTTAATTTTATTTTGACTCTTTATTTGTATCCTTATTATATATATATAAGAGCCATTATTTAAGCTGCTTTATAAACAAGATTGCAAATAAAAAGGTTAATGGGATTTTCCATTAACCTTTGGTGTTTAAATTTGATTTTGAACTTCTCCAACACTAACCACTTCTTTAAAATCAGTGAGTCGATTATTTAGTTCTACGTTGTTATTAATTGCATCTTTTCCAACAACTATTCTAACTGGTATCCCAATTAAATCAGCATCCTTAAATTTGACCCCTGCACGTTCCATACGATCATCTATAAGTACATCATACCCTTTTGACTTTAAGTCGCTGTAAACCTCAAATGCAACTCTTTTTTGATCCTCGTCTTTTAAATTAACTGGTACGATATGAATATCAAATGGTGCAATCTCTTTTGGCCATAATATTCCATCATCAGAGCTATGTTGTTCAACACTAGCCATCAATGTTCTACTAATACCTAAACCATAACAACCCATGATAAGTGGTTGTGGTTTACCATTTCGATCAATGAACTTTGCTCCCATTGGTTTACTATACTTAGTTCCTAGTTTGAAGATGTTCCCAACTTCAATACCTTTGGCTACTTCTATCATTCCATCACACGTAGGACACTTGTCTCCTTCGTTTAATTTACTGTGTTCTTGATTAGCTGCATATGAACAAGTATCACAGTAAGTAATTGTGTCTTCTCCAACCTCGCTCATAACCATAAATTCATCAGCTTCATCTCCACCAATTTGTCCAACGTCACTACTCACTATTTTAGTGTCTAACCCACATCTGTTAAAGATGTCAGTATAGGCCTTAGAGAACTTTTTATACCACAGGTCTAAATCCTCATCTGTTTCACTAAAACTGTACGCATCTTTCATAATAAATTCACGTCCACGCATTAGCCCAAATCTTGGTCTCATTTCGTCTCTAAACTTAGTTTGGATTTGATATAGTGTAACTGGTAATTTCTTGTAAGAATTCAAATAATCACGCACTACTTGAGTTATTATCTCTTCATGTGTTGGCCCAAGACAAAAATCACGATCTTTTCGATCTTTCAGTCTCATTAACTCTGGTCCATAATCGTCCCATCTTCCAGATTCAATCCAAAGGTCGCTTGGTTGAAGTGCTGGCATCAATAATTCACTTGCATCTATTTTATCTAGTTCTTCTCTAATAATCTCTTCTATCTTTTTAATTACTCTGTATCCAAGTGGTAAATATGTATAAATCCCTGCGGCTACTTGTTTCACTAAACCAGCTCGACTCATTAATTTATGACTCTTTACCTCTGCATCTTTTGGTGCATCTTTAGATGTTGGTACAAAAAGCATGCTCTGTTTCATAAAATCACCTCTATTTTATATTTAATAATCTAAGTATATCGTTATAAGTAATGAAGACAAATAGTCCCATTAACATTAAATACATTACATAGTGTAAAGTGTTCTCTACACGTTTATTTGGTTTTTTAGTTGTTATTGCTTCATATCCTAAAAATACTAGTCTTCCTCCATCTAATGCAGGAATTGGTAATAAGTTAATAACACCAAGGTTAACACTTAATAGTCCTACCCACATCATTAAAGTAATAAATCCTTGGCTTAATGCGTCAGATGTAATACTAAAGATACCAACAGGTCCTGCTAAGTTACCAACATTTACCTCATAACTATTGAATAATAAGTCAAGAGTCGTAAATATCATCATTGAAGCAGATCCAATATCAGCGAATCCTCCACCAATACTTTTGATGAAGTCAAACTTCATGTCAGGTGCTATTCCAATTGAACTATCCACAGCGCTTAAACCTTGTGATTCAAGTAAATCTGAACTATAAGGACTTGTAACCAAAGCAGTTACTTCTGCTCCATCGCGTAAAACTGTAAATTCAATCGGTTCTTTCTTTTGGTTTTTAATATCATCATCAGGGTTATTTAGTTTAGCATTTGCTTCAACATAAAAAATAACCATGTTCCAATTTGTTACTGCATTCCCATCTACATGTGTGATAACATCGCCATTTTCTAAATCTGAACCAAGCCCTGCTTGGATTTCCTCAGAAATACCTGCAATTACCAACTCATTTATTGTGTCTGGATCACTAATAAACCCTGCACTATAAAAATGAATAATTGGTTTAACAAGAAGATTAAACTCTGTTTCTCCATCACGTAAAACTGTAAACTCAACAACTCTTTTACCAGGGAATAAATCTAATGTTTCACTTACATCTTCCCAAGTCTTTGTTTCAATTCCATCAATAAACAAAACTTTATCTCCAGCTTGTAATACATTTTCAGCAGGTTGATTTTCTATAACTTGGCCAATAACACTTGTATCAGTCACAGGGAATCCTACTACTAAGTTAACAAACAAGAAAACAAAGAATGCTAAAACAAAATTCATAGCTGGTCCAGCGACTATAGCTAAAAACCTTTGCCATTTTGTTTTAGAATTAAATCCTCTATCAGCGGGAGAAACTTGCAATTCACGTTTTTTAACAACGTAAAAGGCATTTCTAATTACCTCATATTCATTCAGTGTTAATGGTTTTCCATCAATACCTCTTAAATCGATCTCTTTAATTGTAACAAGTTCATAATCCTCATATTTTTCATCATCAATATCAAGAATGATTTTCTCAATAAGATTTTGACTATTAAAGGCCAATCTAACTTGTTCTCCAGCTTTAACAAATTCATCATCTATCTCTTCACCACTCATCATTACATACCCACCTATGGGGATTGCTCTGACGCAGTATAAAGTTTCACCATATCTTTTGCTCCATAAAATTGGACCCATTCCAAGGCTAAACTCATGACATAAGATATTTGCTCTCTTCGCAAATATAAAATGTCCTAACTCATGAATTAGTATTACTAATCCAAGTACAAATACAAATACTACAATACTTAAAATTACTGCCATTTTTTACACTTCCTAACTATATTTCTTGAGAACATAGTCTTTTACATCTAAGTCACGCTGTAAAATCTTCTCTAAGTTGATATTTTTGTCATTCTTAAATACATTTAAACATTCTTCTACAATATCTTCTATCTCTAAAAATGTTATTTTACCATTTAAAAATAGATGCACTGCCATTTCATTTGCTGCATTTAACGTTGCAGGATTAAGCCCTTTGCTTTTTCCAGCATCAATTGCCATTTTTAGTAGAGGGTATCTGTCATAAGATAATTCCTCAAAATGCATTTTTCCTAATTTAACCAAATCAAGTCTTTCTCCTTGATAAGGTAATCTTTCAGGATAATTAATCGCATAATTGATTGGTACTCTCATATCAGGATTCCCTAAATGAGCAATAATACTAGTGTCTTTAAATTCTACTAAAGAATGAATAACACTTTCTTTATGCATAACTGTTTCAATATTTTCATAATCAACATCAAATAAGTAATGAGCTTCAATTACTTCAAGTCCTTTATTCATCATTGTTGCTGAATCAATTGTAATTTTTGCACCCATCGTCCAGTTTGGATGACTAAGAGCATCAGTAACAGTTACATTTTTTAACTCACTTCTTTTTTTATCTCTAAAACTACCACCTGAAGCAGTAATAATGATCTTCTTAATACTTTCTTTTTTCTCTCCGTTTAAACATTGCATGATTGCTGAGTGCTCACTATCAATAGGAATTAAAGAAACGTTATGTTTTTTTAATAATTCATTAATGATTTCTCCACCAATAACTAATGTTTCTTTATTAGCAAGAGCGATATTTCGACCCATTTCAATAGCTCTAACAGTTGGAAGTAAACCTGCGCTACCAACTACAGCATTAACAACAAGGTCATTTGCCTTCTCGCCATACGTTGCTGTTTGTAATAATCCTTCATCTCCATAACCATATTCTATGTTTGGAAACTCTAATTTTAACTCATTTACTAATTCTCTTTTTCCCATACTAACATATAAAGGATTAAATTCAACGATTATCTCCTTCATTTTTTTCAAGTTATAGTTACCACTAACAGCAACTACATTAAATTTTTTAGGTGAATTTCTAACAATATCTAATGTTTGAACACCAATACTACCAGTAACACCTAAGATAAATAGATTCATAATAAACCAACTACCTCACTAATAAGCATTAATACCATTGCTGCGAAAATTGCTGAATCAAAACGATCCATTACTCCGCCATGTCCTGGGAATAAATTACTATAATCTTTAATTCCATAATCTCTTTTAAACTTAGAAGCTATTAAATCTCCAATTTGTCCTACAATCGATAAAACAAATATAAGTATAATACTATTCACAATACTTAAATATATGTTACCAACTGAATCAACATCGAATGCTAATAAGAAAAGAATTGTAAATATTATAGCGAATACAATCCCACCAATGCTTCCTTCAATACTTTTTTTAGGACTTATTTTCTCAGCAAGCCTATGTTTACCAAAGTTAACTCCTACAATATATGCAAAGATATCAGTAAAAATAGTAACTGCGAACAAGAACCCTATACTATATATACTATCAAATCTCAGCATTGATATCGCCGCAAACCCAATTGCAGGATATAAAACAGAGATTAAAGTATTTCCAAAATGAATTGTTGTGTATTTTTCATCAAATACAGATAATAAAGCACCAATAATAATCACTGTAACAATATAGAGGAATGCAAATGCTACTTCTAACTCCCCTTTAAAGATATAACTTAGTAAAAAGAATAACCCTGCACTAAGTATTATTTCAATAATTGTGACGTAATCATGTAGTTTTTCTGTTCTATTAAACATCTTTCTTAATTCATATGTTGCAGCTCCAGTAAGAATTAATAATGTAACATCAAGAAAATACCCACCTAATATAAAGATAGGAATAAAAAAGATAGCTAGTAATGTACCTGTTATAACTCTTGTCTTCATTATTTTTTCTCCTTTAAACCACCAAAACGGCGATTTCTTTTTTGAAAATTATCAAGTGCCTTCAATAATTGCTTGCGATTAAATGCTGGCCAAGCTACTTTAGGGAAATATAACTCACTATAAGCAAGTTGCCATAACAAGAAATTACTTATTCTTAATTCTCCAGATGTTCTAATTAACAAATCGAGTTTAGGCAATTCTTTTGTATATAAATGATTATCCATTAATTCAACATTAATATCATTTAAACTAATATCATTATTTTTATATTTCTCACTAATTACTTTTACAGCTTCTAAAATTTCAGTTTGTGATCCATAATCAAAACAAACATTAAGAATCATACCTGTTCTGTGCTTTGTTTTTTCTTCAACTCTTTTAAGTAATTCAGTTACTTCTTTATTAAATCTATCTCTTCTTCCAGAAAACATAACCCTAATATCATGTTTGTCAAACTCACCATTAAATCCTTCTTCGAATTCTTTTGGTAATTTCATCAAAAAATCTATTTCTTCTTTTGGTCTCTTCCAGTTCTCTGTACTAAAAGCATAAACACTTAACGCTTTGATTCCAATCTTTTGACACTCAATTGCAATATTTTTAAGGTTATCTGCACCTTTTTTATGTCCTAACGTTCTTGGTAACCCACGTTTTTTTGCCCATCTCCCATTTCCATCAAGGATTATAGCTATATGCGCAGGTATATTTCCATCTAGAACTCTTTTCTCTAAACTCATATTACCACCTCATTTACAATCTTTAATTATACTATAAAATTAATATAATATCTATAAAAAGAGACTACTTTCGTAGTCTCTTAGATATGCATTATGTCTTCTTCTTTTTCTTTAACTAGTGTATCAATATCTTTAATGTATTTGTCAGTTAGCTCTTGAATCTCAGTTTGATATAGTTTTGAATCATCTTCAGAGATATCAGAAGCCTTTTCTAATTTCTTAATAGAATCATTTCCATCACGTCTTGCATTTCTAATCGCAACTTTTGCTTCTTCACCAAGTATTTTTGCTTGTTTCGTAAATTCTTTTCTGCGTTCAGTTGTAAGAGCTGGTATAACAATTCTAATTTGGTCTCCCTCATTTTGAGGATTGATTCCTAAATTAGCTGCGTTTATTGCTCTATTAATATCTTTAGTAACACTTTTATCATATGGTTTAAATAATAATTGTGACGGTTCCGGAACTGAAACATTCCCAATTTGCTTAATAAGTGTCGGTGCTCCATAATAATCAACTTTTATATCGTCAAGCATTTTTGGGTTTGCACGTCCTGTTCTCACTTTAGCTAACTCTCTTTTTAGACCGTCTAAACGTTCTTCCATTTGTTCTTCAGTTTCTAATAAAATCATATCAGGCATAGTTGTTCCTCCTTATTGGTGAATTTTCGTTCCTATTTTAATTCCACTTGCTGCTTTTCTAATATTACCTTTTACATTCATATCAAAGACAAGTATTTCAATGTTGTTGTCTTTACATAAAGCAGAAGCAGTTGAATCCATAACTTCTAATCCATATTCTAGAACTTGTTGATGAGATAATGACTCATATTTGACAGCATCACTATGTTTTCTAGGATCCTTATCATATACTCCATCAGTTCCATTTTTTGCCATTAAGATAACTTCAGCTCCTAATTCAGCTGCTCTTAAAGCACTTGTTGTATCAGTTGAGAAGTAAGGGTTACCTGTACCTCCACCAAAGATAACAATACGATCTTTTTCCAAGTTGCTTATTGCTTTTCTTCTAATATAAGGTTCAGCAACTTGAGGGATATTTAAACTTGTCATTGTTCTTGTTTCTACACCTAGTGCTTCTAACGCATTTTGAAGTGCAAGAGCATTCATAATTGTAGCGATCATACCCATGTAATCAGCACTACTTCTTTCCATACCCATTTCACTTGCCATTTTACCTCGCCAGATGTTTCCACCACCAACAATGATTCCAATTTCTAAGTCTCCTAAATCATAAGCAGATTTAATTTCCTTAGCAATTTCTCTAACTTGAAGTGGATCAATAGCCATATTATCAGTACCTGCTAATGCTTCACCACTTAGTTTAATGATAATTCTTCTTTTAGGTTCCATAATTTAACCTCCCTTTATAAATATAGGACACTAAAAAAGTGTCCTAAAATCTTTACTTGTTAACTTGGCTCATTACCTCAGCAGCAAAATCATCTTGTCTTTTCTCGATTCCTTCTCCAACTTCAAGGCGTAAGAAAGATTTGATAGTTCCACCATTTGCTTTTAAATGTTTTTCAACACTTAAATCTGGGTCTTTAACGAACGGTTGGTTTACTAAACAGATATCTTTTAAGTATTTATTTAATCTACCTACAACCATTTTTTCAACGATATTAGCTGGTTTACCTTCATTTAGAGCTTCGTTAGTTAAAACTTGTCTCTCATGAGCGATAACTTCTTCACTAATTTCAGATTTATCAATGTATTGAGGGTTGATTGCAGCTACGTGCATAGCAACATCTTTAGCAACTTCTTCACTGCTTCCAGATACAACTACTAACGAAACGATTTTTCCACCCATATGAGTATAAGCTCCTATGAATTCTCCATCGCCTACTGTAACTCTTGATACTCTTCTTAAAGATAATTTCTCACCAATTTTTAAAGTAGCTTCAGTAAGAATAGCTTCTAATGTTTCACCATTAGCAACAACTTGTAATGCTTCTTCTAAGTTGTTTGCTTTACTATCTAAGATAGTTTGTCCTACTAAAGTTAATAGGTCATTAAATTCTTTATTTTTAGCAACAAAATCTGTTTCACTGTTTAATTCATAAACAACAGCTTCGTTACCTTTAACTGCGATACCACATAATCCTTCAGCAGCAATTCTTGAAGCTTTTTTTGCAGCTTTAGCGATTCCTTTTTCTCTTAACCAATCAATAGCTAAGTCCATGTTTCCTTCAGTTTCCGTTAATGCTTTTTTACAATCCATCATCCCGGCACCTGTTTTAATTCTTAATTCTTTTACCATGCTTGCAGTAATAGTCATTTTAATATTCCTCCATTGTCATTTTCACAAATTATATTATCATATAATCTAGATTTTTTCAATTAATTAAATTGTTTGATTTTTGTAAAAAAAGAGCCCTAAAGCTCTTTCTATATTACTTTAAAGCTTCAATTAAATCGGCTTTTTTTAGTTTTGAGATTCCAGTTAAACCTTTGTCTTTAGCTAATACTTTTAATTCAGCAACTGTCATGCTGTTAAAGTCTTTAGCTTTTGCCGTAACTTTTGCTTCAACTGGTTTTGCTTTTGCAACAGGTGCTACTTTAACTTCAGTTTTCACTGGAGCTTTCGCTACAGCTTTTACAGGAGCTTTTACTTCAGTTTTTACTGGAGCTTTTACTGCTGGTTTTACCGCTGCAGGTCTTGCAGTTGTAGGTCTTGCAGTAGTAGGTCTTGCAGATGCAGGTCTGTTGTCTTCTCTTTTAACGAAAGGTTTTCTATCTTTGTTAAAAGGTTTGTTTGTTCTAGTGTCCTTATTGAAAGGTCTTTTGTTTTTGTCATATGGACGTTTGTTGTATTGGCTTCTATCGTTTTGTTCTTGTCTTGGTGGCATTGGAGTTTCAATGATTTCTCCACCTACAGCTTCGATAGCAGCATTTGCTAACTTACCAACGATAAGTCTTACTGATCTAATTGCATCATCATTCGCAGGAATAATTACGTCTACTAGATCTGGGTCACAGTTAGTATCAACGATTCCGAATACTGGAATTTTTAATTTTCTTGCTTCTAATACTGCATTTTTTTCTTTCATTGGATCAATTACGAATACAGCCTCAGGTAAAGTTTTCATATCTTTAATTCCACCTAAGAATTTTTCTAATTTTGCCAATTCTTTTTTAAGTCCAATAACTTCTTTTTTAGGTAATCTGTCAAAAGTTCCATCTTTGTCCATTCTAGTAATATCATGAAGTCTTCTGATACTTTTTCTGATTGTTTTGAAGTTTGTTAAAGTTCCACCAAGCCATCTTTGAGATACATAGAATGATCCCGTTCTGATTGATTCTTCTTTAACTACATCTTGTGCTTGTTTCTTTGTACCTACAAATAAGATTTTTCCACCGTTTTTGCAGATTTCTAATAATTTTTGGTACGCTTCTTCGACTAAAACGACAGTTTTTTGTAAGTCGATAATGTGAATTCCTGAACGACTAGTATAAATATACTTGTCCATTTTAGGATTCCAACGACGAGTTTGATGTCCAAAATGTACACCAGCCTCAAGTAACTGTTTCATTGTGATTACAGCCATTTGTAATTCCTCCTTTAGATTTTTGCCTCCACTACCTTCAACGCATAATGACAACTACATGAGCTCAAAGTCACATGCTCCGGTGTGTGTGTATTTTTACGGCTTTATAATTTTAGCAAACTTTTGCGTTTAAAGCAAGTATTTTTCTTACTTTCTATATATATAATATAAACGAAAACCAAGCTCAAAAAGAACTTGGTTTATTTGTAAGCTTTTATTGTATATCTGTATTGGTTGTTAACTAGCCCATTAATACCATTATATAGTGGTTTAAATAGCCAGTAGACTGTTAAGAAACCAGATATTGCCATCGTAATTTCAAATAATATATCTGCAGTTAAGTAAGGAATAAAATTATTCATACCCATTTGAATTAATGAAAACGGGATAAAAATCCAACCATATATAAACCCAAATACAAGTGCGAATCTTGCTAAAGTAACTTCATTTTTAGTTTTTCTTAGGAACGTGTGATAACTTACTGGAATGATATACCAAGCAAGTAACATTGGAATCATATAGAAAAGATTAAATCCTCCTAAAAACATGTTATCCAAAATTACATATGCAGTAATTAAAATTATGTTTTCTTTCAGTTCAAATACACTAGCGTAAAGAATTATTAATAAAACAGAAAAACTAATATTTGGTAAGATCATTAACATCTGTTCTTGAACAAATAAGATTGCTACACTCATAGCTATCATTGTCATTCTTCTAATCTTCATTACTTGCACCTCCTATTACTAAAAATTCAAACTTGTAAATTGCATTATTTTGTAGTTCAATTTGATCAATTCCTTGCACTGCATAATCATCATTAATATAGATTGAAATGTAGTTATTTTGCCAATTTGTAATTAGGGTATCAATCCCTAAAATTACACGTCCATTGATACCAACACTATTACAATCACTTGATGGATTATATGATGCATCAGCGCATAATATATCGTAGTTTTCATCAAGTACTTTGAATAGAGTATCCCCCTCATAATAAGGCAATGTTTTTGTTGAAACAATGTCGCCAATTTCATCAACTAAAACCACTTCAATATTCCCAGATTCTTCTGATTCTTTAGGTGCTGAAAAGTAGAAAAATGATGCTAATCCGATACCAATAAATACGATACTGATTAATATTTTTTTCATCTTCTCACTACCTCTCTATTTAATCGAAATTATATGGGTTTACAGCTTCATAAGTATTTGAATAAACAAAGTAACTTACTAAAGCTAAAAATGCTTGTGGTGTACTAAATGCTGCATCATCTTCTATGTCATCTGAAAGGTTCCAGTCAAATAATCCAGTCTCTGTTTGATAATAAGTTAATCTTAATACTGGGTTTGTATTACCAACAGTAAATGTTGATACTGGATCAATTCCATTGGCGATTAAACCAATAATGATTGATGCCATTGTTGCTGCGTTTTCAGTACCTGGGTAAGTTGTATCTCCCCAAACTGTATCTGCAGTTTTAAACCCACCAGTTTCTAACTGTGTAGCAATTAACTCTTCTTTAAATTGTGATACTAAATCAGTTGCTAATCCTTCGTATCCTGCAAGTGCTAAGATTGACATTGCTCCAACATCTAAATCATCAGCTCCTGGTGCATTACTATCAAAGAATCCCATTGCATCTGATATGTAATCTATACTGTTAGTCCCGTAGTTAATAGAATCAAGTGCAATTAAAGTATAAGCAGTTTGTCCGTATATTCCAGTCGTTGCAACACTCTTAAGAGCAGTTATACTTTCTTGCGCTGCATCAGTTTCACCTGCTGCATGATACATCATAATTTGTTTAAAGAAATCAGTGTAAGTAACAGGATTTGGATATGTTGTAGATGCATAATTAAATATCTCTTCATCCGTTATATACTCTTCAGTGATACCTAATAATTCAAGAGCCATTAATACATTATAATCAATAAATGCTGTATTAACATACGAGCTTGCTTGATTTTCAATAAATCTGTCTATAGAAATATATACATTCGCAGCAGTTTGATCCCACCATGTAAATGTAAATGTAAATTTATCTCCATCTGCGAAGACAATATCATCTATTCCAACGCTAGACATTTCATCATTTTTACTAATTGCGATATAAGAACCTGAGAAAGGTATTACATCGTTGATACTAAGTAATAGTGTTCCATAATCTGAAGCCAATGTTGTTACAGTAAAGTGTTCTGTTATTAAATCTGTAAATGATCCTTCATAATCTCCATCATAATTTACATTAAATGATTCAAGATTACCATCAACATCTTCAAACTCAAATGATAGAGTATTAGTAACAGTAAATATTACTAACATGAATTCAAATACATCTCCATCTTCAAAAGTCATCTCTTCGATTCCAACTAATGATGCTTCACCATTTTTACTTAATTTAATGTATGAATTTTCATCAGATGTAACTGAATCAATTTCCACTAAGAATGCACCAAATGATGCTTCCTCAGTTACAACAACAAAATTTAATTCAAGAAGATCTAATAAAGTTCCTTCATAACCTTCTTCGTATGAAACTGCTTCACTAGTTGTTTCACCAGCTTCATCTACAAATTCCACCGTTATTTCATATGTGTCTAATTTTCCTTCTTCGCTGCACCCTGCAAGTACTAAACCTAGTACTAACATTGATATTACCAAGAACAGTTTTTTCATGTGTGAATCCTCCTATAGTATGTAATAAAAAAAACCATCCCCGGGATGATTTACACGTAAATATACTATAAAATAATACCTATAGCTATTGAACGTCTATACTCATGACCCAGGAGTATTACTTCTTATAGATATATAGGTAGGTCTACCGGCTTAACTTCATCCTACTATGCACCTTCCCGCTAAAGCAGTGGTATTTTGCATTTCGTCCATTTTACGGTTGCTGGGACAGCTTGAGATTTGAACTCAATTCCCTGTTATGTCTTACGACACCTAACATCTAATATAATTCTATGCTTTTCGTGGTTTATTGTCAATACAAATCACTACATTTTATGAATTAACCTTTAACCATCTATAAGCGCTATATATAATAAGAAAGCAATCATAATTTTTTACAAATTATGATTGCTTATTTGTTATTTTCCAGTACTACCAAATCCACCATTTCTAGTAGTTTTTACTTCTTCTTCTAACCGACTAACTAAATATTTTTGAAAAATACCTTGAGCTACTCTTTCACCTTTTTTAATAGTTACTGGATCTTTTGAAAAGTTCCAAAGTGCAACAAAGATTGCTCCATCATTAACTTCATTTCCGTAATAATCTTTATCAATAATCCCTACATTGTTAGGGATTGTAACTGAATATCTTCTAGGTAAACTACTTCTTGGATAAATCTTTAATACTTCGTCATCCATCATAAATGCTTTAACTCCAGTTACCCCAAGCCCAATTTCTCCTGGTTCAATAACTAAATCATCAATCAATTTAAGATCATATCCTGCGCTATATTTTGTGCTTCTTTTTGGTAATTCAATATTAAATATTTCAAATCCTTTTGCAATCTCAAAGCCTCTCATGGTCTCATCCTTTTCAGTAATTTAAGAACAAATAATTCTCTTTCTGTCCAATGGTATTTACTGTCATTATCAAAACATCTTTGGTTTGTTTCAATTGCCTCTTCTAACGTAACCCATTTTGGAACAAATTTAAGATCTTGTTCATAGTTATCTAGTTTTTGTTCGAAGTTTTCATCATATACTTCACAAAAGTAATAATAACTTCTTAGATAAAAGTATTTCTTATCATCATAGATATCATTGTAAATTTGATCGATATACCCTAAGCTTTCGTTTACACTACCAACTTCTTTTCCAACTTCTTCTAATACTTCTCTTTTTAATGTTTCCTTTTTCATTTCGCCATCAATGGCTCCACCACCAGGAAATTTATATTCATCATTCGTTTCTGAATATACTAATAATATTTTTGTTCCTTTTAAAATTATACCCCTAACACTATCTCGATAAATTATTGGTCTATGCCCTCGTTTGTTTTCTCTTTTATCAAATATCTTTAGTAGTTTCATTAACCTAGAACGATAACTAACTGAGTTGCAGAATCAAATCCATACTTATGGATATGTTTCTTAACTTTTTCAGCTTTCTTTTTAAAGTAAGAGTACTTATCAGATTTTTCAACTTTAACGAGTAACTTTTCCATAGTTTTATAGAGCCATTCAATCTCTTCTGCATTATTATCGATTTCGCGTTTATTATTTACTTCAAAAACCATTTTAATCTTAAGTGACGAATAGCTTTTTACTTTTTCAACAATCTCTACACCCTTAAAAGTTTCATGGTGAGTGTTTCCTATCTCACGATCAATCTCAGCTGCAAAGTGGTGAATAAGTAAATGGCTTTTTTGTCTCCTTGATAAACCATCACTAATCATTTCATTAATAATCAGTAAACCATACTTTTCTAATACTCGTTCCATTTCATTAAAAATGCCTTGTGGATCATCAAGATGATGCAAAGAATTAGATAACGTAACTATCCCAAATTCTCCATCCTCAAAATCCATATTAAGAGCGTCCATTTTTAAAAACTCAATCCTGTCATTTCCTTCAAAGTTTTTATTCGCAGTGTCAACGGCAATCTGAAGATTATCAATTCCTATCATCTTACCAGTACCTTCATAAAGACCAGCTAGTAAGCTAATAAAATTCCCGTTTCCAGATCCAACGTCTAGAACTTTCGCATCTTTTCTAGTGTTTAAAAAACTCTTTAATCTTCTCATAACAACGCCCCTCTCAAAAATATATTATATCATATTTTACAAATCAAAATATGTAGTTATTTTACCATAAACTCCAAAATATCCTTAAAAACTTCTTTTCTATTTGTTTCTTGTAATAAATCATGTCTAGCTTCAGGATATAATCTCATACTACCTTTTAACCCTATTTCTCTTAAGTATTCATATAACAATCTTGTTCCCTCACCAAATTCAGTTGAAGGATCATGTGTTCCACTTAAAACAAGCATATTAATATTATCGCTATATTTATCTCTAATGTTATTCATATTATTCGCGTTTTTAACAAGTTTTAATAAACTCATAAATGAATTAACACTAAGTCTAATGAATAGATACTGATCCTTTTTGTTAATTTCAGTTAATTCCTCATCCCTAGTAAGCCATTCTATAAAGTGGTTTATCTCTACTTTTTCATTTAATCTTAACTGTGTTTTCCTAAACAATCCATCAAATAGTTTTGATGGTTTATTCCCTTTAAACATACTGATAATTCCACCAAAAAACATAAACCCTCCAAGACCTTTAACACTTGATAATCCTGAACCAGTTAAGATGATTTTTTCGTACTCGTTTTTATTATACAATAAATAATTTCGAATAATCAAAGCTCCTAAGCTGTGACCAACTGCATATATTTTTTGATTCTTATATTCTTCTTTTATCAATGCTCTCGTTTTATTCATCCCATCAATTAGTTTTAGTTGTCCGCTTTTACCAAAATCAACAACTTCTCCATCTTTTGATGTTCTACTTAGCCCTTGTGAAAGATGTTCTGTAAGATATACAACATACCCATTACGGTTTAAATACTCAGCAAATTCAATGTATCTTAATCCATGTTCATTTACTCCATGGAGTATTTGAACAACCCCTTTTACATTCTCTACCTTTTCCCAAACATAACAATGAAGTTCATTATAAAAACTATCTTTGATCTTTAGTTCTCTCATAAGGCACCCTCTCTACTTGATTTTATTCAAAGTCTCTTTGATGACTCTTACTAAATCTTTATGTGAATCATTATCCAAAATTCTAAAATACAATGATCTTAAAATGTGTTTTATATTTGCTAATATGATATATATACCTGGCCACTCTTCTCCTTTTTCAAATATAGAAAAAGACTCAATCCATTTTACTAATATATCATTACTTACTTTTTCATTTAATATAACAACTTCTAACGCATTAACCATTCGTTCATCTTCATCACTAACAAATTGGTAATCTTTTCTAATAAATTTATCTCTAATAAGCTCAAGCATTACAGCTATTGAATCAGAACTTAATACCTCACTCTTAAATAACTGGGTAAATAAATCCGCGCTATGAGCTATACTATGGCACCATCCAACTAATTCATCATACCCTCTTAAGTCAGATTCTAACTCAAAATATTTTCCAAAACTAAGAGCTATATCATGAACAACTTCATCAGATAAGCTTTTATCTGAGTTATGTTTATATACTAATATCGCT
>Ga0102811_1000672_pt1 | contig 16666 bp, 22 predicted proteins | sample ColrivemetaGS705_FD_84507 | JGI IMG/M metagenome (GOLD analysis project Ga0102811, IMG submission 84507) | Estuarine microbial communities from the Columbia River estuary - Flood tide ETM metaG S.705 | ecosystem: Environmental > Aquatic > Marine > Intertidal zone > Estuary | place: USA: Columbia... | reverse complement strand
ATGAATATAGATTTAATGAATATAGATTTAATGAATATAGATTTAATGAATATAGATTTAATGAATATAGATTTAATGAATATAGATTTAATGAATATAGATTTAATGAATATAGATTTAATGCATATAGATTTAATGAATATAGATTTAATGAATATAGATTTAATGAATATATATATTAATTTAAATCGTATTAAAAACTTTTATATATATCTAAGTATATAGAATGTTTAAATTATTTTTGTTATTTACTTCTATGTTAAGTGTTTACTCCTCTGAGAGTTCACATCTAAATGAAAATGACGAGTGGAAACAATTTTATAATTTCCAATACAGATTCAATAGAAAATATGAGACCATAGAAGAAGTAATGGCTCGTTTTCAAGTTTTCCGAACCAATCTTCGTAATATTCTTATTCATAACTTAGACCATAATCAAAATTTCACTATGGGTATTAATCAATTTACCGATTTAACTCCTGATGAATTTAAGACTCAATTTGTTGGTGGATATAAACCACTTCAATCGTTTGGGTGTGAATCTTTTTCTAGTCCTGCTTCTGATGCTCCTGATTCTATTGATTGGACGAAAAAGGGTGTTGTAAACCCTATAAGAGACCAAGGACAATGTGGTTCTTGCTGGGCTTTCGCTACTACTGCTAATGCTGAAAGTGTATGGGCTATTTCTAAGGGACAACTTATGGATTTATCTGAAGAATTTTTAGTTGATTGCGCAACTGGTGTTGGTTATTTTAATATGGGTTGTAATGGTGGACAACCTGATTCAGCACTAAAATACATGATTAACAATGGTCAATGTTCTGAGACTTCTTATCCTTATACTTCTGGAGTAACTAAAACTGCCGGTGCTTGTCAGAAATGTGATTCAGTAGGGGTTTCATTTTCCACTTGTTATGATGTTAAACCTAATGATCAAGTATCATTAAAAGCGGCTGTTTCTCAACAACCTGTTGTTATCGCAATTGAAGCAGACACAAAGTATTTCCAATCATACTCAAGCGGTATATTAACTGATGATCTTAAGTGTGGTACCAGTCTTGACCATGCAGTAGAAATTGTTGGTTACGGCACTGAAAATGGTATTGACTATTGGAAAGTCCGTAATTCTTGGGGGGAAAGTTGGGGGGAACAAGGTTATGTTCGTATCCAAAAGTCATCATCTACCAACGATATTGGTGTATGTGGAATAGCGGCAGAACCTAGCTATATCGCTGTTTAAATGAATAAAAAAATATGATATAAATTATCTATTAAATTATTGTAATGAGAATAATATAACATTAAACAAAATTTATGAAAAACGAATAAATAAAATTGAGTAAAATAATTATAAAATATATATTATTATAATTATTATTAAAAATGGATTACAAAGAGCCTAAAACGCGCAAAGAATTAAAAGGGAATAAAACTAAAGATGTTTATAACCAAAGATATATTAGACTGAAAGAAGCACTTATTGAAAAAAATAAAAATAAAGATAAAAAATAATGGTAAAAATTTAAAAAAATAAATTTATCAAATAGAAATATTATTTAAAATTCAAATTCAAATTCAACTACAGCCTTCATATCTGTTTTCATGTTCGCAAACATCATACTTCTAACCTTCGATAAAATTGTTTCTTGATTAAATTCAACACTCATTATTTTTATCATTGTCTTATCACATTTTATAGAATAATTGTCACTTGCTCTAATTTCGTGTATTCGTTCTTGTTTAAACTCGCAAAATGCTTTTAAAATTTTGGTGTGAACTTTATTCAAAAACTTAATTAGCTTCTCTTTAGATAACTCAATCCACATTTTATTATCGTTAATTAATTCATAAACATAAAATACATTTGCTTTTTGAACAAAAGCAAACATAGGATTCTCATCTTCATTAAAATTATAAATTGTTCTTAAAAATATCTCATTTAAAACATTATTAAATGAATTTTCAAAGAGATATTTTATATCATCTTCATTTACAGTTATTTTATCAATTATAGAATCAAATAGTATATTCGGTTTATTATTATCATTTAACCATTCCAGAATATTTATTTTCTTTTTCTTTTTAATAACCCATTTGTTTAATTCTTCTACTTTTTCTTCTAATTTATTATATTTTTTACCCAATTCAATCAACATATGAAACATTTTTCTTTGAGATGGAAGTGGTTCTTCTTCATCTTCAATAACCAATGATGTATTTCTTCTGTTATGTAGTAGCTCACAAATAATTACATGGTTGTTCAAATTAGTTCTTTTAACATAACTTTTGCCACAATGTATACAACATTGAGCTGGTTGTTTTATTTTGTTAGGAATATTAGTTAGTTTATTCATATTTGATAATATGTTTATTCATATTTTTCATTTATTTAATATCAATTTTAATTAAAATAATATAATACCTTTTAATATATATAATGGGTATAATTATTGGTAAAACATCATTAGTATTTAATCATCTAAATAAAATATTAGGATTGCCTCCATATTATTATAGATGTAGAGATTGTGGAACTAATTTAAATGGAAATACACCTGCTGACCAATATCAGAAACTTAAATTAATACAAAATACTGTTCGTGTTCAAGCTTCTCTCTACACAGCAAATTTAGCACCATTATCTGCTTATAAAAAACCTATTTCTGACCCTAATGTTGGATTGTATGGTGTATGTTGGAATCAAATGAGTGACAGACCTGTTCCTAGTGTTCAAAGAGCTACTGTTCCAACTGGTTACAATACATCAATGAATAGACGTCATACATCCGTTACATCCAGTAAGCCTGGAAGTCAAACTCCTGGCGGCAAAGGGTGTGATATTAAACATAATTCATATGACAGATATTTAAATCGCTTAAAGGGTAAGGGTCCTTTAAGACGTGGTAAAATTCCTGACACATTTGGTGCTACTATTCCTTTCAATCCAGCGTTTCCTATTTACGGAGGTAAAACTGTTAAAACAAATATTGTTAGTGGTTGCGATTGCCCAATTGGAACACCTGCTAGTTATTTCCAGCAAGATATTTATGCGTATAGTGATCCTAATTATCAACCCGGACCAAGTAATAATTATTATGTTTATAGTGTTGGAAATATTGTTTATGCTAAATATTCAACAAATCAATTTTACTCAAAAGGAACTATTACAGCTATTTCAGATAGCCCTCCTATTTCTACTTCCACATATACAGTTCAATTTGAATTAATAAATTCTTCAGGTGAACAGGAAACTGTAATACAATCAGGATATACTTATGACCAATTACTACCATATTTTAATTGTGAATGTAGTATATAAATTCAGGTTTATTGAGCAAATAATGTAAAACTAAATACATTCCAATATATCATTCATTTGTTAGAGTATTCACTTTTAAGTATTCACTTTTAAGTATTCACTTTTAAGTATTCGCTTTTAAGTATTCGCTTTTAAGTATTCGCTTTTAAGTATTCGCTTTTAAGCAATGTTGTTTTATAAAAATTTAGAAACAAAAATAATTATAATATTTGTATTAATTATAATATGCCCGCAAAAATAAATATGGTTATTACAAATGGCAATATAATGCCTGCTCAACTTCGTTCTATAATGGCTCCCCCCACTTTAGGAGCTGGTACACCAAGGGCGCCTACAGCTTTAAATGCTTCAATTATTAGTCGCATTCATAATGTTAAGCCTGGTTGCGGTTCTTGTGGAAGAAAATAAATAATTATAATATTAATTTTATATAGTAATATTATAATGTTCTCTCAATCAATAACTTCTTATCCATCAAATAGATTAAATAAAGCTACTAATTTTATAACTATGTTCGACACGACATTTCTTCCATATAATAAAATGTATGATGGAAGAAAGCTATGTTATAATGTTAGTAAAGGTACTTTTATTTATAAACCACATACCGACGTAGGTATGGTTGGTAGATCTGCTGCTGGTTATTTAGCTCAAAGAAATCGCATGTAAATCTAAAAGGTAGAGCCACATGTTACATTTTTAAGTATTTCAAAAAAATATTTAAAAATAATAGTTTTTATACAGTATAAATGTCAGAAACTAGAATGAATCAGATGAATACTGTTCAAAAAGAGGCTCTTGAACTTTTTAGAAAGAAAAATACCGACTATGGTGACGCCTTTGCTACCTATGGTACTGTTGGCGTTATTGTTCGAATGGGTGACAAAATTCAAAGACTTATTTCTGTAAGTAATAAAGGCGTTGCTCTTGTAGACTCAGAAAGTTTAAGAGATACTTTGATTGATTTACATAATTATGCTGCTATGGGAATTATGTTGCTAGATGAAAATAGAGAGAAAAAAGATTATAATTATTTTGATCCTTCTTCTCCAACGTCACCTTGAAGATATTTGAACCATTTAGCTTCCCTAAAAAATACGCTCCAATCAGCTGTAATTATTAAAACAAAACCAAACAAATAGAATAATACCTTAGTCTCTCCGTCTATCATTACCATTTCTTTTCTTCTTGGATTAAATAAATAAATTAATAGAATCGCCATTAATAAAACAAAAACAAATTCAAATCTTTCTTTCCAATAAACAAATTTTTTGTCTAAATCAGAATCTATTTTACCTGATACTTTCATATATGTATGAGATAAAGACATTAAAATAAAACCAATTTTAATAGCGATAATTAAATAAATATATAAATTGTATTTATTCATATAATTTATAGTAAGATTATTTAATAATATTAATTTCTTTTATATATTATTATGAGCAATTCTAATACTTTTACTAATAGTAATTTTCAACAAACTCCTTTGAATGATGCTTATCAATTTAACTCATTTAGTCAATATATTAGTAATGGTGGATTAAATTCCCATTTCTCTCCTATATGTATATTTTGTTCATCAAAAGAAACTTCTCCTTTGATAAATGATGGAGGATCTTTCAGACAATGTAATAGATGTAAAAAACAATTCAAATCTAGATTACAGTAATAATATTTTCGTTTATGAATATATAATGGCTTGTACTATTTCGTGTATGATTTCAGCCGTTTTTATAATTGGCATGATTTATTTTTACAATATGACAGATAAAAGTAAAATTGTAAAACATTATAAGTCTTCTCTGTCAAGTGATTTACAAAAAAGGTATGATAATATATCCAAAGAGAGAATGACTATTAGTTATCAAGGATATATATTAGGGTTTATTATTTCTCTCTTCATCATCTTTTACAATCTTAAATTTAAAGGGCTGAAGATGACTAACTTTGCTTTAGTATGTACAGTAATGACAACTTGTTTTTTAACAAATTATTTCTATTATATGTTATACCCAAAATCAGATTGGATGTTAAATCATATGGACAATCAAGAAGAAATTAAAGAGTGGCTTCAAATGTATAGAGAGATGTCATATAATTACCATGCTGGTTTAGCTCTAGGTATTGTTGCTGTTGGCATGTTGGCATTTGCCTTTAGATGCTAAAACGAAGCGTTTGTAATAAGGTTAAACAAGTTATAAGGGTTAAATCCATAAACTGATTCAGCACCTAAATGAAGAATACTGTGAATACCAATTACTAAACTTACTAAAGAGAGAAGACATATTTGTCGGTAATAATTGAGTTTGATAAATTGACTATAATTCTTAGCAAAAATTAGTAAAATAATGAGTAAAATTACTCCGGTAAATAATAATCCGCTCATAGATGGGGTCATAATTAGGTAGGATAACATATATATATATATATGGGGGTAAAACAATTTAAAGACATTACTATTATTTATAGTAGGGGGGAAGGGTAGTAGGACGGTAAAGTTAAGTTTTTTGTATTATCATTATCATTATCATTATCATTATCATTTATACTAACCAGTTTTATTTATTATTGCCTTGTTAGCTCAACCGGATAGAGAGGCGACCTTCTAGACAGCGAAACACATCAGTTCCAATGATTTATATAATATTAAAATCACTTAAAGAGATAACGCATAAATTACATATAATGGGTTCATACATTGTCAAGCTCATATAGTGAAATGGTTATCACAATCGTCTTATAAGCGATTATTCTGGGTTCGATTCCCAGTATGAGCATATCTCATCTAATAAATATATTTGTATAGTAATATACAATGGCTTCTTACAGCAATTCATTTATATTTAAATTTATAAATTGAAGCCAGTAAATAAAGAGCATCCTTGGCCGAGTGGTCTAAGGCGGCAGGCTTAAGATCTGCTAGTATAATTACTGCGTGGGTTCAAACCCCACAGGATGCATAACCAATTAAAATTTATTAGAGACAGATATAGGGAGGGAGGTGGCGATTTTATGTTTCTTACAGCAATTAACTAAATATTAAATAAATATTAATTAAAGATTATTATTAATAATAATCATTATGAAACTAGCAAAAATTAGGATACAGTATTTGGGAGAGGGTTAGACATTTTCGGGTCTGATTTTTTGAGTAGTGTGTATAAGTATAAATACAATGTATATCGGCGCCAAAATTGATATATAATATTTAGAATGGGTTGTATCCTTAACAGCATAATTTCAATTAAAATTAAAAATTATTACTAGCGTGTTATTTGAATAAATTTATCAACGTTTCAAATGGCGCGGGTGTGCCATGCGAACGTCAATTGACGTTTGTAGAACAACGCAAGAGTAGTTTAGAAGTACATACATGACCTTGTAGAGTTGTTAAGTATGTATCTTGAGCCAACGTCCATCTGATAGTTTCGTTATGCATACAACGTCACAGGGTGTATACGTAGGCATATTTAAAGGTATTAAATGGTAATAGTCATTTACCGAAAACAAATTGTCAAATTTGTGGTCTCATAGTGTAGTGGTTATCACTCAGGACTTTGAATCCTGAAACCCGAGTTCGAATCTCGGTGTGACCTTTAATAATATGGGTAACAATTATTTTATGTGCTTCCTTAGCTCAGTTGGTAGAGCATTCGACTGTTAATCGAAAGGTCCCCGGTTCGATCCCGTGAGGAAGCGATTTTATTAATATAATCATTTTTAAATACTTATATTAATTTACTTTTTCCTTTACATGTCTTTTTGGAACAGTTTAATACATTCCCAGATTTTAGCAGATTCCTCGATACTAAAAGCACCTCTTTTATGACCCAATGACAAAAAACTTACCATAACATTTAGAGCTATATTTTCGTTAGAAATAATAATATCAACTAATCTAACCTCTTTTTGAGGTGCTGGGGTGGGAACAGGAACCTCTGACAAAACAACATTTTCATCGTTATTCATATTATAAATTATTTAAATACTAATTTTTAAGTCTTTTATCACGTACAATATTTATTTGTAATTTTATTTTTAATGTAATTAAATCATTTAAAGACTATTCTCTAGTGTATATATAAACAGAATGTCTTCCAATTCCAACACAATTATGCTCTCTAATGAATCTATTCTCAACATTGAAATTAAAAACAAAGGTTTTGCACTTTTAGATCAAATGTTTAAAGAAAATGGTTGGTGTCTTGTAAAAAATGAAATGAATTATATTTGCTACACCAAATTTGGTCATGAAACCGATATTTTTGAAATTATTATCGATTCTAAAAATATTCATATTGGCATTCCAATTAAGAATAGTCCTTTTCATTATAAAACATCATTTAAGGACTATTTTCAAGCTAGCGAATATGTGGAAGCCAGATTTTTTGATTTTATTTCATAAACCCATTTACATGCTTTTATATTTCAAATATCAATTAAAATGTTATAAATTTATCTTTTCAGACAAAAATGACAGAGTTAATTGTCTTTAATATCCCCATAAATTCTGCCAAACACTGCTTATAAAGGATGGTTTATTTTTTACATTTAATTTAAAAGGACACGAATAATCTGGATTTTCATTTAAAGCTCCACACGGATTACAAGGGCCATTTAAAAATGTAAAACCTGGTATTATTTTTTCCAAATTATTATAATCTACAGGTGTTGTTTTTGATTTTTGTTCTCCAAATATAGTTCCTTTTCCTGTGTATGTTATTCTCTCTAGTGTATAATTTTCCATATTACATTTTATTATATCATCGCTTCTATTTTCTAATAAACCCGAATCTTCACTCAAGGCAAAATCCCCAAAACCACTTGGAAGATCTTCATATTTATTACCCGAAGGATTTTTTACAAGAACTCCGTTTAATAGAAATTGTCCTTCTTTTGTTTGATAAGAAATTATTCTTAAAATAGCAGCTTCATTATATATTGTTCTTACGTAATTTACAGAATCTTTTGGAAGTGTTCTTATAAATGGATTACTTTTAACCGCCGATTCATATAATAATATTGTATTTTGCGACCACGGCCATCTTCCATTTTCATTAAAATAATCTAACTCTTCTTGACTAGCTTGATTTTCTTGAATCATATTTATATCAAATATTTTTTGACGATTTATTGTATTTTGAATTTGTAAAAAATCACGACTTGATTGCGGATTCCAGGTAAAACCTTCTTTTTGCGATAAATGTAAAAATCTAAATATGATAACAAATATTATGCTTAAAATTATTCCATATTGGATATTGTACATTGAAACGAATAATGATGTAGTTATTAATATTATATTTCCTAAAATTGTATTAAATAACGTATTAAATAACGTATTAAATAATTCTGGAATTAAATATAAAACAAACCATATTAATATTAATATTGTAAGTAAACCAAGTATTTTTGTTTTATTTTCATCATTTAATATTTTTTTTAATTTATTCATATATTATTAAACTATTAATATTTTATAATTTAATAATATATATGCGTAAGACTAAAGTAAATAAACGAAAAATTAAGTATTCAAAAAAACATCGCAATCGCAAAGTTGGTCAAAAAACTCAGCGAACCCGTGGAAAAAATAAGAATATATGTGAAAAAGGTGTTACAGATGAGGTTTTAAAGTTTAGAAAACGAATTAAAGAACTTAATTTTAAATTTAAATAATTCATAACAAGGACTATTAACTGCCTGTAGAACCAAACCCGCCACTACCTCTCACTGTTTCTTCGCCTAAGTCTTCTCTAGAATCAACAATTTCTACAATAATTGGAATCATTCCTGGTGCACAAATTTGTAAATAACGATCAAATTTTTGCCCCAAATAATCCGCTTTTCTGCGAGGTGTTAAATTATCAGGAAGATTTACTACATCAAACATTCCCATGAGGTGTCCGCGATAACCTGCATCAATAATTCCAGTTGAATTCGCCAATCTTAATGGGGTTTTTGAAATTGATGAACGAGGGTGCATGTAATAACCTGTATTAAAATTCTTTCCGGTATCTGTGAATATTTTTGCTGAACAAATAACCCTTAGATTTAATTTGTTTACTGGACTTTGATTTTCCCACCCCTCTCCAAAAAAACGCAATATTAAAGGATCGCAGTTATTATCATCTCGGGAATCCGGCGCTCCTGGAGAAAACAAATCAAACCCAGCATCAATATAATGAGGGTTATTTAATAAATTATTGTTATGATTATTTGCCGCGTCACGATATCTATCAATTAAATTTGTGTCATTTACATCTACATATAACTTTAAAACCATAACACGGTCATAAATATTTAACAATGTATTCATTATTGTTTGCGACATGTTATTTATAAAATTTGACATATATACAAATATATTTAAAATGAGTTTATATTGTTTTTCAGATATATTATTTTTCATTTTCAATAAGATCTAATGCTTTTAACCTATGATAAAATACACGACGATTTCTATTTAGTTCGCCTTTTTGAAATTCCATACCATTAATCAATTTTTCAACTTTGTCTTCGATATTCGCAGCTCCTTGTCTTTTAGCCTCTTGTTTTAAATTATTTAATTTATTTAATTCATCTTGTATTTTTGAATATTTATCGTACCATATTGTAAAACGTTCATTCATTTCGCTTACTATTTCTATATATGTTTTTGTTGGCATATCTTCAAATTCCATTATTTCTTCAATTGTCGCTAGTTCAAATATTTCATTTTTTTTATTATGACTCTTAACATAAAAGCTAACGGAACCTTTGTTAAAATCTAACATAAAACATAACCCATATTCTTCTTTTTGATTTATAATATGACCTGCTTCTAATATATTTATAAAACTACTTTGACAGTGTCTTAAAAGACAATGCCAATCTGATTCAATTTGACTAGATACTTCTAAGTCTGTAAATATTTTTAGTTTTTTTATATCTTCTGTCCTTGGTTTGTTTTTTGTTGTTTTTATTTTTTCAAACTCTGTTTGAAGTGCTTCTTTTGAACCATAATGTTTCATTAAAATATAAATCTCTCTAACTAGTATTTGCCAAAGTAAATCAGCATCATATTGAACATGCATCATCCGCTTTTTTCTTCCAATTATATATCCAAAAACTCCTTGGGTTCCCATTTTAATATTAATAGTATTTATAAAATATTTTTAATATATTATTTTAATTTTAATCTTTACATATTTAACCTTTATGAAACTTCAGGGTCTCTTCAAACTGCTTCCGTTTCCGGAACTCTTGTATACCATTCTGGAGGAGTCAAATAAATATTTGATGTTCCACAGGCATTACCAACGCTTGTCATACTTATACCTCCAGTTCTTATTCCTGTACCTGTTTGAACTGCATATGGAAAAGGTTTTTGAGGACCAATAGGATTATTACAACCTCTAGTTAGATATAAGTTATATTGTCCATAAGAAACTGGTTGTCCCAATATTTTAGTGTAAGGACCATTACGAGCCATATCATTATATTTAAATCCAGCGGTAGAACGACCTGGTTTACATAGTGTAGGACTACATTTAACAATATGTTCTTCATATACAGCATCTGTATTTACCTTTAGATTACATGTATTTGCTGCTGCCAAATTTTGAATGTACAAACCCTGACTTGATGTGTCTGTTTGGTTGCCAGTGTAATTTGGTTGAACCCAGTAGTTTGGATATTGTCCTGTATATGCCCATCTGTATTTTTGACGTAACATGCCATACGTTGATAAGGTTGATGGCTTAATATATAAATATTGTGTTCCCATTGTATCGACAATACTTGAATTGAGTACTGGTTGAACCGCGGGCTGTTTGCTACCGGCATTTGGAAGAGCGCCGGTAGAACCTGTAGAAACATTTCCGACCAATGCAGCGGAAGGATATTTGCCATATGTTCCACCAAAACCAATTGGTTGAGTACCTCTATAAGGTGTTCCTGATTTTGACATTTTCATGTCTCTTCCTACTCCACCGACATTTCTATGACCACCATTTATAGAAAAACCAACAGGACCTGGATTATGAATAGCTAATTGAAGTCCGGTTGTTGAACGACCAAATGGACCTTGAGGCAACCATACTCCGCCTGGAGCTGATCCTGAACGTTTTGACCCATAATTTATTACAGATTTTCTTTTAAAAGCAGTTAATGACATATAACATAGTATGAGATTTTTATTGTATTTTAATTAAACCTTTTAATTATATAAATATTATACTTCGCTTTTCTGGTTCTTCAACTAAACATCTAGAGAGAAGCCAATAGAACTTTGTGTTTTTAAAATGTAATTGGTTTAAATATTCATTGATTTTTACACATTTTTTTTCTTTTAAATATTCATTGTAAAAATTATCGTCTCCTGTTAAAGCAAATAATAATAAACAACCTAAACTAAAATATGATGTTTTATAATGAATATATGATGGAAGTTCTTTTATTTTTAACATTTCTGGTGAAACAAAAAAGTCTTTTACATTAAATGGGCAGCTAATTATAGCCATTTCTTTCCCTACGGGACATATTTCTGCTACTAATTCGCTGCCTAAGAATGCAAAGGTTTCGTCATTTAGCACAATTATATTTTCTGGCGAGTAACCTATTATCGTGTTAGATTCAAATGATATTAAATGGGATAACTGCGCCGACAAACTTGATAACATATTTGCTGCTAAATTTATACTTAGAATTCTTGAACCTCTTACCTCTACATGCTCTTCAACAAAATCTTTAAATGACTTTACTGACAGTGCCTTGAATCTTAGAGTTAAATAATCATCTGTTATTGTCCCTCCTTCGATTATATGTGTTTTAGTTAGTGACCTTACTAATGCTGGACATGGATAATTAAATTCTATTTTATATATTGTTTTCTTGTTTTTATCTTGAAATATTTTTAATGAATCGTTTGAATATATTTCTGTCATTTTATAAATATAAATTGAAATATTTATATTTATATTTTTACGTAATCATTATTTATTTATTTATTTATTTATTTATTCGCATCTTTAAGTAATCTTATTTCTTTCTTTAAATTTTGCATTTCTTTAATTAATATTGGAATTAATCCTGTATAATTTACACTTTGTAATTGTTCTCCATCTTTCTCTCCATTTACTAATTCTGGATAAATCTCTTGAAGTTCATGAGCTATTAAACCTATATCTTGTTTTCCTGAATTATTGTTTAAATATGTTACTGGATTTAATTTATCTATTATAAATTTTTCATCTAATTCCTTCACATTTTCTTTAATTCTGTAATCTGATGTAGTAGTATATGATGTAGCAGTTACATTTCCTGTTACATCTAACGGAACATACATAGAATTTTTAGTTGATGTAAGCGTTAATGGATTTATTTGCGCTCCACTTGAATTATTTACAGCAAAAGCATGAGTTCCGTTTGAAGTATTATTATCATAAAAAGTATTAGAACTCTGTTGATATAATTGAAGACCAGAACCAGGTCCTAATACGCCGCTTATATCATTGCAATAAAAATATTTTGCGTAAACACTATTGCTAGCGTAAATATTACCACTCACATCTAATTTGTAAGAAGAAGATGCTGTTTTTCCTATTCCGACATTTCCAGATATAACCGTATTCGTTTTTCCTATATTAACAGTATTTGTATTCGTTCCAATATTTAATGTATTAGGATTACTAGGTCCTGTGCTATCATTATCCAAATAATTTATAAAATTTAAACTTGTATCTACATCAAAATATCCATTATTATTTTCAAGACCTCTCCCTGCTCTAATCTGTCTTCCAAAATTATTAAATATAAGAGCATTCGAACCTACAATTCCTGGGTCTGCTGTTTGAACAAATTGAGCTCCTCCATTTGTTGTTCCATATAAAACAAATGTTATATTACTTGTTGCGTTATCACCAACAGTCATGTCTGACGACCTTGTCCAATAAGTCTGACCATATAAATCTACTACGTATATTCCATTGCTTACATCTGCTACATTTGGATTGATATTTGACTGATAATTTAATAAAACTCTATCACCATTTTGTAATGTATAACCATCAATAGTTGTAGGAGGTACTAACAAATCTATATATCCTGTAGAGGCACATTGACAAGCTTCTAATGGAGTTGTACCAGAACCGATGCTGTCAACATATGATTTTGGAACTAACCCATCTGGATTATTTGTATAAGTTTCTCCAGATGATAAATTTATATAATATGTATTTATATTTCCGGATACATCTAATGCGTAAGTTCCGCCATCTTGAGGATAAGTAGCACCAGGGTTAAAATTACCTCCTATTCCAACATAAGAACCTGGAATTTTTACTTTTTCTTGTAATGTTCCTAATACAATTTGGTTTGACGCGTCTATTGTTGTATTATAACCTATTGCGGTTGAGTATTCGTAAGTTCCATAAGAGGTTGTTCCATTATTTGATACGTCTGCGTTAAAACCTATAAATGTATTATAATTTCCAATTGTATTATAGTAACCGGAAAATGTTCCTATTGATGTATTACAATCAGCATCTAAATTATATAAAGCTTGCGCTCCTATAGCAACATTGCGATTTCCAACATTTGTTGATGTTCCTTCCAAAGCACTTGAACCAACTGCTGTATTGAGAGAACCTATCTGATTATTAGACATTGAACCAGCACCAACTGCTGTATTATCTTCACCAGTTGTATTATAAAATAAAGAATTTGACCCTATTGCGGTATTACAACTCCCATCAAGATTATTATATCCTGCATACCATCCAAAACCTGAATTATTTGAACCTTTGTTGTTATATAAACTAAATTTGCCATATTTTGTTGTTTCTGACATTAATATATATTAGTTATTTATTTTTAATTTTAAAATAATACACTTTTATATTATGTTTTCCAAAATTAACTTTACGTATAAAAAACCTTCTCATAATTCTAAAAGTTATTTAATATCAAGAGAACAACTCGTTAAGCAAAAAATTAAAGAAAATGAAACAAAATCCTTAATTGATTGTATTCATTTACAAAACAAAGTTGATTCTAAAAAGCTCCAAAATACGAATAATATATTTGAACAATCGAGCGAAAAAACCGATTATTATAAAAATAATGATAATATTATTGAAATTAAATTAAATGATTCATCGACTATTAACACTGGAATAATAGATGATGTTAATAAACCTGAAATTATTTTAAATGAAGAAGAAATTAGAAAAATACAAGAAATCAAAAACAAATATATTAATCATTTAAGTGAATCTGTTGACGAAGGCAATTTTGATGTCGAAACATCATTTTCATTTATTGATAAAAATTATAACAATACCATAGCTCCAGAAATGTATGATAACATACCTGCTCCATTTAATGTTGGAAGGATTCATAAAAGAGGAATGAAAATTATTAATAATGTTTATCAAAGTAAATATGATTATGGTAAGGAAAATAGCACTGGGTTGGGAGATTTTATAAGAGGTTCTTATTTTATTTTAGAATTTTGTGAAAAATATAATTTTCAACCTAGAATTGTTTTTAATAATTGTATTTCCAATTTTTTACTCATTAAAACACATAATCTAGAAAGAATTAACAATAATATTTTAAAAGGAATACGATGTTTTAAGAATAATAATTTTAAAGAGTATGTTATTGAAAATGCTATAATACATGAACCATTTAAAGATATTAAAAATATAATGGCAGATTTTGTTGAATATGTTTTAACATTTCCACAATACAGCGGAAATGTTTTCATATTTTGTAATTCTTTTCCTATTGATGAAATACCCGAGAAAAATAAAGAATATATGAGAAAATTTTTAGAACCTACAAATGAAATAAAATTAATTATTAATCAAACTCTTGGTGAGTTAGCTATTTCTTCTAAACAATATATTGTAATTCATATAAGAAGTGGAGATAGTTATTTAAAAGGAGAAAAAAAGGCATTTACTAATGTATACATTCATACTTTAATTAATAATATTAAAAATGATCTTAAAAATTATGTTAACAGAGAGAATAATTATTTATTAATAGCCGATTCGAATGATATTAAAAAAATTATACAAAATTATTTCCCTAATTTTAAAATATTAATTAAACCTATTACCCATTTTGGTGAAGGTATCGTATTAGAAGAAGAAAAAGTTAAAAATACATTAATTGATTTCTATTTGTTATCACATTCAAAAAGAATTTTTTCATATTCAGCTTATAAACATGGCAGCGGTTTTAGTTATTGGTGTGCGAAAACATTTAATATACCATATGTTTGTAAGTATATACAATAAAAAAGGGTGGGTGTGGGTTATTTATACCCCTTTTTTATGTTTTTTTATAATTTAAAATTTAATGTCATTATATACTTACTTACCTTTTATAGTCGCGACGCATTCACTTAGTTTCCGTATCTTCCGCGATTTCACCTTCCTCTAGCTCATCTATTTTGAGCGGCGGTTTCTGTTTCGTGGTATGCTTCGTCTTAAGGATGTTATGTCTCTTGACATAAGATATATCAGCCATATCATAAACGATATCACCAGCTCCTACTTCATCTATTTTGGGTGAAGAAGTTTCTGGCATATCAACACTCGTGCTCTGTGGAATAGTAGGATTGTTTTTCTCGGGCTGTCTGTCAAGAGCTTCCTTTGTGTTATCGTTTCTAGGTTTACGGGGTCGTCTGTCGCATTCTCGGTCTTCATGTTTGCGATATGACTTGGGTAGTGATGGCGCAATTGGTCTGTCGCGTTCGCGGTCTTCATGTTTGCGATATGACTTGGGTAGCGATGGCGCAATTGGTCTGTCGCGTTCGCTTGGTCTGTCGCGTTCGCTTGGTCTGTCGCGTTCGCTTGGTCTGTCGCGTTCGCTTGGTCTACGGTCATCGTCATCAAACTGAATTGTCGCGCGAGGACGCTCTTCCTTATTGGGAGGATGGTCGACCTTCTTGGTTGGTTCACGATAAGCCGACACCTTCCAAAACCAAGGATCGTCATACACAATCTTGATATCCTTGCCGTTCAACAGCCTTTCACGAGCCATATCAGCGTTCTGATTGGAGAACCACCGCTTGAAGTGAACAAAGACACGATTAAATTTTTCACCTTTTCCAGTGTTCTTGCCGACGACATCAATACGCAGAATTTCACCCATTCCTAGTTCATCGAAAACGCGACGAATACGCTGCTCGGTCCAGTTAGTGAACACTCGCGGAATACACAAACTGGGAACGTTGCTAGGAAGCGTTCTGAAGTCAATTTGGAAACTCATTCTTAATAATTAATAGCTTGAAACTTTTGATAACTCAATATCTGATACCTTTGTCTATGTGGCAAAAAGTATTTCATT
>Ga0102811_1000664_pt1 | contig 16730 bp, 15 predicted proteins | sample ColrivemetaGS705_FD_84507 | JGI IMG/M metagenome (GOLD analysis project Ga0102811, IMG submission 84507) | Estuarine microbial communities from the Columbia River estuary - Flood tide ETM metaG S.705 | ecosystem: Environmental > Aquatic > Marine > Intertidal zone > Estuary | place: USA: Columbia... | reverse complement strand
TTAGGGGTAAATTCATCGAACTACACCTCTTTGGACGTAAGTGTTGTTACAGATGCAGATGTGGTCTTAGAAACGCTTATTTCAAGTTATGTCTCTCAAATAGCGATTGTAGATGTTTCTACAGGATTAACTGTCTTTGCAGAAACCACAAATATAAATTACGAGGTATTAGAGCCTTCAATTGTTCTGATAAATAGTATCGATTTCGTCGCCGATACTTTAGTTAATTCGATTGAAGCTTTAACACCTTTTGTTTCAGTAGATATTTCAGCACTAGCAAATGAGTTGTTGTTGGTTAATGAAGTTTATGATGTAAACGTTGAGTTACAATTAGATGTTAACGTTAGTAATATTAGTTTAGTTACCTCTATTGAGGATGCTATAGTTCAAGTAGATGTTGAAACGGAATTAAGTACAATTCTAGCAACTTTAGAGATAAGACCAACGGGTGTAACAACTAATTTTGAAACGATTGAAAAATATAATGAAATTATTTTACTATCTTCGGTTATAAAAGGTAATATTTTGTTTCATTCAGCAATTAAAGATGAAATTAAATTTAATTCAAAATTAAAATGAGCGGGAAAATATTCGTAGGGCAAACAAAATTAACGATAAAGGCAGACCTTTCAGCAGACATAACAGGAGCGGCAGTTGTTCTTATTAAATATGTTAAACCAAATAAAGAGGTTGGTTCTTTTGTTGCGGAGATTGAAAACGAATTTAATGGTATTATAAAATATATAGTCCAATTACCTAGCGATATAGATGTTGCGGGAGAATGGTGTATGTGGGCTCACGTTACTTTTGCAGATGGAAAAACCATTGCGGGAGAAACTGTATCTTTAAAAGTACATAAAGAGGGTAAATGCTAGAGTTATGGAAAATAAAAAAGTATTAAAACTAGATGAAATAGCTAGAATAAAACAATGGAATGATTTTAAAAAGAATCAAACTACTTCAAACCAATTAATTAAAAAAAAGAAAAATGAATCCTCAAATACCTAAATTCGAAAAAAAAGAAGAGCTTTATGCTTACTTGAAAACAAACAAGGACGATTTAATATACCAAAAAAAATCTGAAATGAAACGCGCTGATGACGACTTTGGTTTTCATGTAGTTCAAATTCAAGAAGGAGTTAATAAGGCTCAAGGAAATGTAGCTTCTAACCCAGACGTAATTAAAGTAAGGGCGATTATAAACACTACCATGGTTAGAGATAGCCACAAGGATGTTCATATCGATGGGCTTTGGAAAAAAACTTTACAGGAGAATAAACGTATTAAACATTTACAAGAGCATGAAATGGCTTTTGATAAAATTATTGCGGATAAGGATGATCTAAATGTGTACACAAGAATGTACTCTTGGAAAGATTTAGGATACGATTTTGAAGGAGAAACACAAGCATTAGTTTTTGATAGCACAATTAAGAGTTCAAGAAACCCTGTTATGTTCAAAGAGTATAGTAATGGTAACGTAGATAACCATAGTGTAGGAATGGGATATGTGAAAATGGCTCTTGCAATTAATTCAGAAGATGAAGACTTTAAAGAAGAGAAAGCTGAATTTGATAAGCATATCGAAAAAATATTAAACAAAGAAGAAGTCAAAGAAGATGGTTTCTTTTGGGCGGTTTACGAAGCTAAAGCCTACGAGGGTTCAGCAGTACCGATGGGTTCTAATCCAATGACACCCACAATTCCAATAAAAAATCATATATTTGAAACTGAAAATAAATTAGAAACCACAATTAAAGAATGGTTAACTAATAAGAAATAGCCGCTTAGCACTATTTGCATCCCGATAAGCCGACAAAAATCACTTTCGGAAAAATGAAGATTATTAATTTTGTAATTAAACAATTATGACACCAGAAGAAATGAAAAAAGCCCTTGATGATAAATTCAAGGAAGTGAACGCAAACTACGAACATGCCGTAGCCCATAACGCTTCAAAAGAAGAGTTAGCCAAAGCAGTTGATGCTATTAAGGCGCAAGGAGAAGCATTAGAAGATTTTATTGAAAGCCAAAAGCAAAAAGTTGTTAAAGGCATGATGATTCAGTTTAAAGAATTCCTTGGGGAAAACGAAGCTGAATTAGAGAGAATCAAAAGTATGAAGTCTGGAGAGATTTCATTTGTACCTAAAGTTGTAGGTGCATTGACTACAGGTTCAGGTTCTGATATTGATACACCAACATTAGATGTAAGCACAAACTTAGGTTCTTTTAACCTTAGAAATGATAATGCTTTACTTTCATTGATGACTGTATCAAGTACAAATAGACCGAGCTATAACTATACCGAGTTATCACCAAAAGACGGAGGTTATGGTTTCGTATTAGAGGCGGGTACAAAACCACAGATTGATTTCAAATGGGAGAACCGTTATACTACACCAAAGAAAGCGGCGGCACACGAAAGATTAACTGAGGAGTCTGTTACAGATTACCCACGTTTAATGAGTGTAGCTAAAGAATACTTACTTAAACAACATGATTTGTTTAAAGTTTCTAATTGCTTTTTTGCAGATGGATTAGGCGATAACCCAACGGGTGCAACTACTTACGGTAGAACATTTGTAGCGGGAGGTATGGCTGATTTCTTTGCGGCAGGAACTTCAAACTTCATGGATGTTGTTAACGCAATTATCACTGATATTTATACTACACAAAACTATACTGATGAAGCTTCATACGAGGCAAACATTGTATTGATTAACCCTGTTGATTTTTTCAAGTATTTAGTTGGAGCAAAAGATGGTAACGGATTACCACTTTACCCACAAGCGGGTTTATTTAATCAAGTTCGTATTGGTGGTGTATTAATTAAGCCTTGGATAAAAATGCCAGCCGGAAAGATTTTCGTTGCTGATATGTCTAAATACAACGTTGTAAACTACGTACCTTTTACAATTCGTATCGGTTGGATAAATGACCAATTTATTACTAACCAATTTTCTATGGTTGGTGAGTCAAGATTTTTCCAATATGTTAAGAATTTAGACCAAGGAGCATTTGTTTACGACGATATTGCTACAGTACAAGCGGCAATAACAGCAGCATAATTAATTTCATAACTTAAATAAATAAAGATGGCACAGACAGAAAAAAGTAAAGCTACAGGAGTATTTGATGTAGAATTTGTTAACGATTTTGGTTCTTATAAAAAAGGAGAAAAAGCAGTCTACCACGCTAGTACCGCTAATACTCTTGAAAAGAAGAAGATTGTAAAAATTCTTAAAGAGAAGAAAAATTACACCCCTAAGACTATTAAAGAGTAGTTTAACATTTTAAATACCTAACAATGATAATTGACAACACTTATTTTATTAACGAGCTTTATATACCACACGCGAAGCCCTCGGTTACGTCTGATGTTGTAACAGTTGATAGTCAACTGAACTCGTTTATTAATAAATACGAAAGAGATTGTCTTGTTAGGTGTTTAGGATTAAAGCTTTACAATGAATTCATTAGTAATATAGATGTGAACCAAAAGACACTAATTAAAACCACTTCTGATGATAAGTGGAATAAATTACTGAACGGAGGAACATACACAATTAATAATGATGATTTTGAATGGCGCGGATTAAGATTTAAGAATTCAGATTTAGATGCGAAGCCAAACAGAAGTCTAATAGCTAATTATGTATTCTGGCATTTTGAGAGCAACAACGATTCCTATAATACAGGAAACGGAAATGTTCGTCCAAAAGCTAAGAACGCAGATAAAGTTAGTGCTAGTCTAAAAGTAGTTAAGTCTTGGAATGAGATGGTAGAAATGATACAAGGTAAAGAAATTAACCAAAATGTCATTTATAGCCGTTTCGGTATTGGTTTAGATTATTACCAAGATAGTACAGAAGTTGACCTTTACAAATTTATTGAAGATTCAAATACAATTCTAGAAGATACTTACCCGAATTTCAAACCTAATTATTGGAGAGAAAGTCTTAATGAAATGGGAATATAATGAGCGGAATAAAAAAGTCAATAGTTATTGAAGATAGGTTAGAGGAAATATTCTCTTATCTAACCCCTATAACTTCAAATGATTTACAAGCGTTTATGCCTATTTTTAAAGTTGGAGACCAAAAGGAATTAATTTCTTTTTTTAACCAATCGGAGACTTTAACTAATTACCCTTTAATTTGGTTGGATATGCCTTATATAGAAAACCACTATAATCAAAAGAAAGTTGAAGTTGATGTTAGTCTGATTCTAGCGGTGGAAACTAATGGTAGTATGCTAAATAGCGAAAGAATGGATAAGACTTATAAACCTATTCTCCTACCGCTTTTAGATAATGTTATAGATTTATTTAAAAAAGCGAACACGGTAAGTTTTGATTTTAACTACAAAATCACTAAATTTCCTAACTATTCTGATACAGAACAAGGAGAAGAGAATAAATTCGTTGATATTTGGGATGCTATTAAACTAGAAATTACTTTAAATTTTAACAATAAATGCCTAAGAGCAATCAATAATTAATTATCATGGCAAGAAAAAAATCATACAAAGGAGTAGTGTTGAAAGAGTTTAGTGTAGGTTATAAAGATGGAATCGTAACATATCATGTTGGCGGTAAATTTGAAACTTACAGTAAAGATTCTTTGCAACATTTAATTAATACCAAAAAAATCAAATAATGAGTTTACAATCAATTATAAACAAGAAAGTTTCTTGTGGTGGTGCAAACGCTGACACAGGTAAACTAGGTTGTCAAATAGAGTGGGGAACACCTCTTCACGTTATTGGAATGACCAAGGGATTCGAAATTCCTAAAGAAACAGTATTTAACAAAGCATTTATAGATTCACAAGTTCAATTAGGGAAAATGATTCCTTTAATTGGAGCTGAGTCATTTGAAGATTTATCTTCTGAGGATGCGGTTACTACGAATAGTCGTGGTGTTGACAGATTAAATACATTAGGCTTACCTAAATATAAGTTCACTTACGAGGAAGGACATAACTTTTACAAAGAAATGTACAACTTAACTTCATTTAAAGCGTTAGATTTTATCTTTGGCGATGAAGAGGGGAACTGGAGAATGGCAATTACTTCTGATGGAAACTACAAAGGTTTTACTGCGGGACAAGCAATTGCGATGTTGACTACAACAAAAACTTTAGGTGGAGACCCTGAAAGTAAAGCGTTTTCTATTCAGTTATTAGATAGAATACAATGGGATAAAAATTACGGGTTTGCTTTAAGAGAGCAACTTGATTTTTCTCCGGAAGAAGTTGGTGGTGTTAATGGTGTTGATATTAGTTTTGATGCAATACCGGCAAACGATGCAACAACAGTTTCTTTTTCAGTTGTTTTGACTGCTGATGGATTAACGCCTGTTGAGGGATTACTTGATTCAGACTTAAAATACACTGCCGATGGTGTTGTAGGAGCAATGTCTGTTGTAGAGAATAGCCCTGGAAAATATACAGGAACAGTTACTGCCGTTGTTACAGGGCAAGTGATTGGATTAGCAACTTACAATACGCCAACTTTAACTACTGTTATATTGAACGAAGGAGTTCTTTATGATGGAAAATTAGTTGAAGAGACTGCGGTAGCATAAGGTTATTATTTAGATTATTTAGTTAGTTAAAAGTGAAAAGGGGATGTGGCATTAGTTACATTCCCTTTTTTAAAATAATAAGATGGCAAGAGCGGGTAAAAATATTAATACTTACATTAGAGACTTAAATAGTTTATTAGGTAAAAATCTACAACTCCAACTTCAAAAACACTTACAGAAGAATAAAGGTGTATTATTCCTAAAACCATTGAAGTTGAGACTTTATAATAAAGGAGAAAGTGGTGATGGAACACAATTAGCATCATATTCTAAAACTTATAAAGTTTGGAAAAGAGCTAAAGGAATAAGAGCTACTCCAACAAACCTTTTTGTTACAGGAAACTTTTACAGGAGTATGTATGTTCACTTTGGTCAATTTGGTTTACGTCATGTTATTGAAATAAAAACAAGAGAAGGAGGCGCACAAGAAGAGGGCGGAAGAAGTAATTCGGAAAAAACTGCTTACTTAAAAAAGAAATACGGAGCAAATATTCTAACTTTGAATGAAAAGGAACAAAATGTTGTTCTTAAAGAAGTAGAGGATTTTGTAGCAAAACAAATAGAAGAAACTTTAGGAGACTTAGAAATAAAACTTACATAATGACGTTATACAAGAGTTGCAATACTTTGCCAATTTATAATTTTTTTAAAATTTTTGAAAGTGACGATTTCAGATATTTAATAAAAGGTTGGGATGAAGATGATGATGAAGTTGAGTTAGTTGGTGTAAAACTAGAAGAAACAAGAGCCTTATTCAATAATATTGTTTTTGAGTACACGGATTTAACACATAATACAAAAGCAAAAAGCACACTTAAAAAACAAATTCTTATTGCCGAGTGGCAAATAGTTTACGATATAGTTGTTGGTTGTGTTGATTTGTATTTAGGTTCAGACGATGAGCAATACCTTGAATTAATTAAAGAGGTTGGTTACCCTGTAGATTTAACTAAAGAACTTGAGCCACAACTTACGGCTATTTCTAGGAAAATGAAGGGATTAAAAAACAAAATACAAATATACAAAATAGACCTAGCCAAGAACTTTGAACAAAACAAAAATGAAGTAAAGACAGATTTAGATAAAGAAGCTTTATATTTAGAGATGAATTTAGATCTAAAGAGAGAGATTAACACAAGAACAACAACAGTTGCAAAATGGGTTAAGATAATAGAACTAAATAAACAAAAAAATTCCAAGAAAAATGAGCACGTTTAAAATTACCCCCGATAAATCAAGTGTTACCCAACTTAATGATATTATTGCGATTTTCAACAAGATGCGTGGTAGCATTACAGGAACAGTTGAGGAGTCTAAAAAGTTTAGACTTATGCATCGTAGTCTAATAGAACTTGGTAAGGTTGCGGAGAAACTTAATAGGGAAATTGAAGTTTTAACTAAAAAAAATAAAAGCTTAGCTACATCTCAAAAAAGTGCTTGGACACAAACAAAAAAAGCAAAAGCAGAGACAGATAAACTAACTGCTTCAAATAAAAGATTAACTGAATCAAATAAAAAATTACAGGCTTCACTTAATAAAACTAAAAAAGCGAGTCAAAAAACGTCATCCGGTTTTGGTGGTCTTGTAAAAGGAGCGGGTGCTTTAATGGGAGCGTTTGGTGCTATTGCGGGTGTTCAGTTATTTGCGAGTATAATTAAAAATGTTATTTCACTTGCGGGAACTTTTGATAGTTTACACTTTGCACTTAATAGAATAGCAAAAGATTCTTTAGATGCGGCGGCATCTGAGGCGTTCTTAAAAGAGATTACAGTTGATTTTGGTGCTGAATTAATTACAACTACAACTAGGTGGATTAAATTTTTAGCGGCGGCAAGACAATCAAATGTTACTTTAAAAGAAACAGAAGATATTTTTAGAACAATGACTAAAGCGGCGGGTGTATTAGGTTTAAAAACTGATGAACTTCGTGGTATTTATTTAGCATTGGAGCAAATGTTATCAAAAGGAAAAGTTACCACAGAGGAACTTCGTAGACAATTAGGTGAAAGATTACCTGGTGCGATGGGTATTATGGCGGCGGCTTTAGAAGTAACAATTCCACAACTTGATAAAATGCTGAAAAAAGGTGAAGTACTTTCCTCAGAAGCTTTACCTAAATTCGCAAGAGCAGTAGAGTTTGCTTATGGTATTAAAACTGTTAAAACAGTTGATACTTTAGTTGCCGCTCAAAATAGATTAACAACGGCTTGGCAGTTATTTGTTAAAGGATTAACAGAGGGTGATAGTTGGATTAAGAAAACTTACGGTTTCCTGTTAGGTGTTGCAACAAGAGCATTATCGGAGTGGGGTAAAATTTTACAAGATGCTGAATCAGATAGAGCAGATAATGTTGCTTGGCATACTAAAAAAGCAGAAAAGGCTTTAGAAGATAAGTTTAGAGTAGAACTAGAAATGGAACAAAAGCATTTCGGTAAACAAAAATTTCTACAAGCTAAACACGATGCAGCTAAAGAATCAACCACACTTGAAGCATCAGATAAAGAAAAAGCTGATAGACAAAAAGCATATACAGAAGCTTTAAAGGAATTAAACGATTTTACTTTAGAGAAAGAAAAAAGAATGAAAGATTATGCTAAAGCTAATTTACAACAACTTCGGGATGATTATGTTAAACTTAAAAAAGAAGAAAAAGATTTAAGGGCTAAAAAAGATGCAATTAGTACAACCGAAACTTTATCAACTACAGTTGGTAGTGTACAGGCTGATAATACGGATTATTCTTTATTTGGGATTGAGGAGATTACTGATATAGCAACCTATAATGACTATTTAAAAAAATTAGGATATGAAGTTGATAAAGTATCAGGTAAATTCCAACACTTTAGAAAAATAGCAGAAGATAGTGGAGATAATGGTTTGGAACCAGACTTACCCGTAGCAGAAAGTAGTAAAGTAAGAGCGAGGGCTTTAGTGGATTATGAGTTAAAACTTTTAAAAGAAGCGGCAAAAGCTAAATCTAAAACCGCTAAACTACAATTGGATGATGACCAAAACAATTTTGCTATAAGATACCAAGCACTTCAAGACCACTACTTAGCTGAACAAGATATAATTGAATTAGACACGCAAATAAAATTAGACGAGTTAAATAACAAATATGAAAAAGAAGCAGAGCTTTATGCTAATGCAGTTTCAGAAGGCAAACAAGATAAAGAAAGTTTTGCAATTTGGGAGAAAGGGATTGAAAAAGAAAAAACAGATGCAATTGAATTAATTCATGTACAAGGTGATGCAAAACGTTTAGCAAAAGCTAATGAATTTCAAAAAGCACTATCTAGTATTTCAATTACAGGATTTGAAGATGAAGTTAAGGAAATAGAAAAAGCTAGTAATATTAAAAAAGCGGCACTTATAGCAATTTATAATGACGAAACAAACTCCGATGCAGATAGAAAACAAGCTAAAAAAGACTTAGCACAACTTGAAGTAGATTTAGTTAATGATATTATTGATGCTAAAATTAGACTACTTAAACTTGACATTGAAAACTTGGACGATGACAACGCTTACAAGAAAGTCGTTGAAGATTATATTGCAAAATTAGAAGCTAGTAAATCACTAATTCCTAACAACATAATAGACCCGCCAGAAACTGCAAAAGAAAAATGGAAAAGACATTTCGCAGAGGTTTTAAACTTAGCTAAAGAATTTTCAAATGCTTTATTTGATATAGGAATAGCACAGGCAGACAGGAGAATTGAAGAAATAGAAGCAGAGAAAGTAGCGGTTGAAGATAAGTACACAAAGCTTATTGATTTAGCGGGTGCAAATGCTACACACAGAAAAAACCTTGAACAAGAAAGAGATGGCGAATTAAGAAAGTTAGATAAGAAGAAACTAAAAGAAGAGCAAAAGAAAGCTAAGCTCAAAAAAGCACAGGCGATGGTTGAAATTGCTATTAATACCGCTATTGGAGTTTCAGCAGTTACAAAAGAGGGTGTTTTAGGATTAGCGATGATTCCTATTATTATTGCTTTAGGAGCGGCACAATTAGCGGCAGTAGCGGCACAACCAATACCGAAGTATAAAGATGGATTGAAAAACGCTAGTTCAGACCATATAGGTATGATAAATGATGGTGGTAATTTAGAATACATTGAAAGAAACGGTGAGTTACTTGCTACGCCTAACAAAAATGCTTTAGTAGGAATACAAAAAGGAGATACTATTCACAAGGATTTTGAAAGCTTGAAAAAGAATAGTAGTTTTATCAAAGGATATGATGATATGACCGAGAAAGATATACTTATGTTTACGGCATATAACAAGTCGCAACAAGTCCAAAACAAACAATTGGATACTATGTTAGTTAATATAGAGAAGTCGATAGAAAAGGGCTTTAAAAAGGCTAGGATAAACAACACGATTGTCAACAAAATGGATGATGGTTATTCGGATTCAATGTCTTATTGGAATTAAATTATGGGAAACATACATTCACAAAACAGTAATCATGTAGTTTGGTCTTTAAAATCAGAGTACGCACCAACTTTAAGATTAGACCAAGAGCCTGATGGTTGGGATGATGAAGACTACGAACTTACAAGACACAAAACATACCACGGGATGTTTATTTCTTTTTCTAATAGCTTAGTTTTTAGAAAGGAGTCTATAGAATACATAAAACTAGCTTACCAATTAGGAGGGGTTAATACTAATATGTATTTAACAAGGCACAAGCTAAAGGACGTTGATGGTGATATAAAATATGTTCAAGATTATTTTGGTTTAGCTGATTTCTCTACAATGGTAGAAAAGCAAAACGGTATAGAACTAAGCTTCAATTCTAATGAATTAGAGGAATTAATGAAGTCGCATGAGGCTGATTCTTTTGAAATAGAAAGGTATTATTCAATTGACGATACGTATATAGGACAAGCTGAATTACATAAAATCAAACTTGAAGGAAGAACAATAACTGCGGGAGGAGAACAAGACGTTGACTTAGACCAAAATACTGCTGTTATAGGAACAAAAACTTACCAAAGAATACCTGTTCGTGAGGTAGGAGTTGATACTTTTGGGTACTCAAATATGCTTTCCAGACTAATTGCAGAAGGAGATAAAAGGTTTGTTAAGACAGATTTAAATAGTACACTTCTTATGCTTGGTTCAGATAATATGTTCTACAATAGAGAGCAAGACGACCAAAGCGTAATAATTAATTTAGAGTTTGTTTACGATATTAAAGGGTTTTTTAAATACACAGTACCCCCACAAGCGGATAATGTTTTTGCTAAAATTGCAATAGTTAAAGCTGAGTATGATATTGATACCACATTACACACACAAACAAGTATAACAAATTTATGGACGCAAACAATAGAAACGTGGAGACCGAAAGATGCGGATTTTCCTTTTGAATTTCAAGGAAGACATACAATTAAGGAGTTAAAAGCAAATGAATCAGTAGCTATTGTTATGTACATAGAATCAAATGTAGATGGACAAAATACTACGGGTAGTTTTTATATAGAGAAACACAATATAAGGTCTTTTTCAAGTCCGTACTACGAAGCTTCAACTAATCTAACTTTTACATTTTTTCACGATACTTTAGATAGGTTGATGAAAATAATAACAGGAGATGAAGGTAGGTTCTATTCTAATTATTTTGGAAGAACAGAGGCGGGTTATGAAGTTGATGGGTTTGGCGGTCTGATAGGTTTAATGTCTGGCTTTTGGGTAAGAGCATTTGATAGGTCTTCTGCGAAATACAAATCACTTCAAATTTCATTAAAAGATGCTTTGGCTTCTGCACAAGCAGTATTCAATGTTGGGATAGGTGTTGAAACATTTGAACTAAAACAAAGATTAAGAGTAGAAGAATTAGAATACTTTTACCAAAATACAGTTTCAGTAAGATTGCCAATACAAATAAATGATGTTGTTCGTAAGGTAGATAAGCAGTTGTTTTTTAGCGGAACTGAATTTGGGTATGAATACGGTGGAGAATATGATTCTGATATAGGATTAGACGAACCAAACATAAAAACATATAGCACAACGCCGATTAGAAAATCAAACTTGAAGTATCGTAGAGTTTCTAAAATACGTTCCGATGAAACTGGGTTAGAATTAGCGCGAAGAAATCCACAAGCAGAATCTAGTGATAAAGATACGGCACAAGATTCACACAATTGGTTTCTAGATTTAAAAAGAAGTTGGGGTTCTGGTTACGAGCAAACTGCTTGGGAAGATAGATTAGTTTCCGAACCAACAGGCGTTACTCAAGCGGAGAACTATAAGTCAATGATTTTTACACCGCTTAGAATGTTGTTAAGACACGGATTTATTTTAAGGTCGGGATTAGAACCTTATTTGAGTAAATACATTAAATATAGTAAATCAGAATCTAACACAACTTTAACCACACACACAATAGGAGAGGCTTCTCCTTATAAAGAAAATGACGATGTTATGGTTAGGGATTTAGACCGTTCAAGGTTTCTTCCCGAGGTAATTACATTCAAACACGCAGTAAGTGATGAGTTAATGGATTTGATTAAAGGAAGCACAAGAATTTTTTATAATGGAAAATACGAGACAATTCCAAATGTTTATTTTAAATTTGAGTGGATTAATGAATTACAAGAACTTGAAAGTGGTTATCTTTTGAGTATGAAACCAAAAGGGGAGGGTTCTTTTACCTTTCAAAAAGCTAACGAAAATATAATAATATAATGGCAGTAACTTCAAAATTAACGATTGTTTTCAGCGGAAACCCCATAGCACTTGATTATGTAGAATTCACGGTTAGAAAAAAAAGCGACTCCAATGTTTTTAAAAGACACCTAATGGTTTGGTCAGATTACAACCCAAGGATAGGAACAAAATACGTACCTACTACCACTTCATTACTAGGCGTACCCGGAGAAGCTTCTGCTTCTTTATATTGGTTTTATCTTAACGTGGATTACCCAAATTTCCCTGGAATCATTTCAAGACAAGATAATGTAGTTCTTGTTACAATATCGCAAGATGATGAATGGGATTTTGATACTGTTGTAGCTAGTAGTGGAGTTGTAACTGCTACTGCGGTGAATAGTAGCAATACACCCGTAACTTTAGTAAGTGCGGTTCTTAGTGGTGGAGCAAACCCTTGTACTGATATTTCGCTTTCAATTGAGGCAAGTGAAGTATTGCCTACCGTTAGGGTAAACGGAAATTTAGTAACAGAGTCAAATGCTTCTAACCCGTATATTACCACATTTAAAAGAGGTATAGATTTTAGTCTTTGGCTTTCAAAAGAGGGAGAGCTTCAAGTAGCTTTAAGTTACCCCGCGCAATATTATTTAATAGTACCTACTTTCGGAGTTAACGATATAAATGTTCAAATAAACGCTTCGATTTCTGGAGCAACCGTAATAGTAAGTGTTGAAACAATAGAGCATCAAAGAAACGTGCCGTTAGTTTTTGAATATTCATTAGACGATGGAACAACTTGGGTTTCACAAAATATTTTTACAGGACAAACTGCGGGTACTTATACCATTCAAGTGAGAGACCAATTCGGTTGCCAACATTCACAAGATTATATAGTTTTACCGTTTAGCCAAAGAGAACCTTTTTTATTTATTTCTAAAACCAATTCAATTAGTTTCGCTAAATCAGAGGAATTTGATTATCAAAATGTGTTTCCAACAGACGAGAACACACTTGCGCATCAGTCTTTAACACATACAAAATTTTGTGACCCGATACTTTTTAATAAGTCGGATAGTCCAAAAATACAATTTAAGTCAAACTACGGAGAAGTTAAAGTTAAACTAAGAAAAGAAGATTTAACAGAACTAGAAATTCCTGTAGTACAAGTGTCTTCAAATTTAGACCGCTTCATGAGTTTAGATTGTTTATTTTATAAATATACAGATACTAGAGTTGCAATTTATTTTGAAAGTGGTAATACTTATGATAAAGTTGGAGCAGTAATACCCGGAAAAGAACACGCATTAAAAGGTAATTTACCCAACTTCGGATTTAAAGGAATGTTTGTTGAGCTTGGAAGTCATGGTACATTTGAAATTCTAGATGTTCTTTTTGATTCTAATACAAACAAAAAGGTTCTTATTATAGAATTCGTTTTTTTAGGTGATTATGATAATGATGGGCTTTCAGCAGATATAGCGTCTTCTGTATTTGATATGTTGCCTTTTGAAGTTTATGAGTTTGAGTTGGATTTCACTTTACTTCAACTAGAAACAGGGCTTTACGATGTGTTAATTGAAAATGAAACTATACACCCAACGGATGTTAATGTAATAGGAACTAACTTATTACTTTATAGTAACGATGTAAATCAAACTGAATGGGTTAAAACTAATGTGTTATTAGGTGCTAGTAACAAACTTGTGAGTGAAGTAACGGGTACACCACAATACCATTTCATTCATCAGAGGGTTTTAATCGATGGAGTACCAAAAGAATATACATTTTCTTGTTACGCTAAAGCAGATGAACTTAGAGAGGTTTCACTTGTAATGGAAAATTCTATAGGATTTGCTAGTGGCACTTGTTACTTTAACTTGGAGACAGGCACTATTAATAATTCGCCTAGCAGTCAGAATGGTTTTTTAATAAAAGACGCTAAAATTACACCATATTTAGATGGATATTACCGCTTGTCTATTACTGTTGAAACTAACGATTCAACTTATGTTGATTGTAAACTTACCATGTTGGATAATTCAAGAAATAGCGCATATATTGGCGATGGAGTAAGTGGGGTTTTGGCTAAGAATTTTCAATTTCAAGAGGGCGACTTAACAATTTATACAGAGTCAACAGATGAATTAGGTGTAATAACAGAGCCACAAATTTTGTCTTCTGTAAAGCATTTAAGCGAGAATATTTATATAGCAGATAACCACGAAGAAACGGTTCATATTAGATATTACAACGAAAACAATAGGGATATATTTTACAAATATGGGATTGAACACACAATAAGAGTTCCTTATTTACATATAAAACCTATGATGAATGACGAAAGTAATATCAGCATTGGCGACTTAACTTCAACTATGACAGAATCTAAGATACACGAACTTAATGAATTTATGTTTGTAGATTTAGTTAATTCGGCTATGAGAAAACTAGCAATTGCATTATCTTGTGAAAAAGTTTTTATAAACGGTGAGGGTTATATTAAAAATGAAGGGTTAGCAATAGAGAATATTCCTAATTCAAACTTACACACGTTACTAGCTATTATGCTTAAAACAAATATAAATTACAATAACAACAACGGAGGTCAAACGGGTATAAATGTGGATGAAAGCGATTTAAATATTCCAGCATTTATAATAAGTGAAAATGGCTTTATAAAATCTTAAACAAATGGGATACGAATCACAAATTATAGCTAATGCTAATGCTATACAACAAATACTAACTGATGCAGTTACTATTAAAGATTTAAAAGCTAGAAGTGTAGCTTTAGAATTAAATGATTTATGCGCCTTTCAAATTGTAGCCACAGAAGAAACGGTTTATGTTACACTTGGGGATTTAATTAATAAAGTATTAATTAGTATAGATTACCAAGGTAAAATTAAAATTGGCGATTATTGGGTTGACAAAGGAGTTAATGCAAACCCATTGGCTTTTGAGGTTGGTGACAAAATAGATGGTTGGATTGAATCTAATACTAGATATGTTACAGGAATTGTGTTAGCTTTACCATTCGATGTCGATGATAGCACAAAAGTAGGTTTAGTACATGATGTTACATTATAAATAAATAAGTATGAAAAAGATATTTTTTTTAGTTTTAGTTTTTATTAGTTTTAGTTGTATTGCTCAAAAACCTAAAGTACAGGTTGTCAAATATAAGAGCGTAACAACGGTAGAGAGAGATGCTTTTACAGTTCCTTCTGGCGAATATTGGAGAATATATAATTCCACTAATGCAAGGAATGAATTTTGGGATGGTAATAGTTGGGAGGTCTTAGGTGGCGGTTCTAGTTATTTACCAATAAATAGTTTTACAGTAGGAGCAAAAGTTGGTTCTATTGCCGGTCTATCAGTTGCAGTTAATGAAATTACTTTTGGAGGTGTAGCACCGGATGTAACAAATATTTTGTTTAATGAGGAATATAGTAAATATTTAGTCAGATTAAACGATCTAATTGCTACAAGGGATTTGTATATAAAAGTATTCAATAAAACTAAAAATAAAACTTTAGTAGCTAAAATTATAGGGTTTACAGAAAATGTAGTAAGCACGGTTAGTTATTGGGATGTTTCAATTACCGTAGGTGATATGCTTTATGCTAATATTGACGTTGCAGATGAAGTTGAAGTTGAAATAAGTGTTTCTAGTATTTCTGCGGGAGAAACAGACTTAACAAACTACGTTACTTTAGTTGGCGCCTCACAAACACTTACAAGTGATAAATATTTTCAAGGTATTGTTGAAATAGATAACGGTTCAGAGGGAGCAAATGCGGGTTTAGGAATGTCAGACCATAAGATACAATTTCTTGGAGATGGAGTCGCTTCTACAGATGCAGTTAATAAAGGTCAATTAGATACTGCGGTTTCGGGTTTAGCTTCAACGGGAGAAATAGCAGTAACAGATTCACAAGTAGTTATTGGTACAGGAACAGGAATTGAGGGAACGGCATTAATAACAACGGCGGAAACAGATAAAGTTGTGGATATTAAACCGTCTGCGGGTTCTAATCTAAATACGGCTACAATGACTAGCGGAACAATTAGACTTGCTAACGGTTCTGGAGCAGGAGAATCTCCAACTATTTCGACTAAAACTAATGATAATTTACCCGCTTTAACAGTTACTGCATTAGGCACAAACGCAAATACAAGCGGTGATTTTTACTTTGATTCTAGAGAAAATAATAATACAGATTTTGAAACATTAACAGGAAATGCTTTTGTCTTTAGTAGATTTGGTAATTCTTTATTGAATATTCGTAGAGATGGTTTTACAACTTTTTTAGGAAGTGTTGTTGCTAGTAATTTAAGCGGAACTAATACGGGTGACCAAGACCTTGATTTTATTACAGGATTAACTAACGGAATGGTTGAAGAGAGTCCGTCAATAGTAGTAGCTTCAAATGGAGTTGATACAACCTTATCAATAGAAAAAGTTGGTGG
>Ga0102811_1000663_pt1 | contig 16730 bp, 27 predicted proteins | sample ColrivemetaGS705_FD_84507 | JGI IMG/M metagenome (GOLD analysis project Ga0102811, IMG submission 84507) | Estuarine microbial communities from the Columbia River estuary - Flood tide ETM metaG S.705 | ecosystem: Environmental > Aquatic > Marine > Intertidal zone > Estuary | place: USA: Columbia... | reverse complement strand
CAAAAGTCAAATACTAGAGGACTTTAATACAACAGATAAAATATTTTTCTTTGGTGATAAAATAGAACCTGGCGGCAACGACTTTCCATTAGCAGTAAAGTTAAACAATAGCAGATGTTATAATGTTAAAGATTGGACAGATACTTATGAAAGATTACAATATTTTCAAGAGGCAAAGATAGCAGCATGATTATTGCAGGCCATGGCTTTGTAGGCAAAGCACACGAAATATTATTTAAAGACTACCGTAGAGAAATAGTTATACATGATCCTCCAAAAGGTAAGATAGCAGATTTTACCAAAACTAGTGCTGTAGTAATTTGTGTTCCTACACCAGAACTAGAATCAGGTGCTTGTGATGTTAGTGCAGTATATGACGTAGTATCGCAGTGTAGCAAAGATACACCGATATTAATCAAAAGTACAATCAGTTTACAGGGATGGAAATATTTAAAAGAAACATTTCCTGATCATCGGTTGTGTTTTAGCCCAGAGTTTTTGCGAGCTGCAAACTACATGAACGATATCAAAGACCTTAATAATGTAATACTAAGTGGCGATACAGATTACTGGCGTGATCAATACAACATTAACTGGTCAAATATAAAAATTAATATAGTATCGCCAGAAGAAGCCATTGCTATCAAGTACTTTAGAAATGCATTTCTTGCTACTAAAGTTAGCTTTTTTAATGAAATATACGACTTTTGTAATGCATACGATTTAGACTTTGATCAAGTGCGTGGTGGAATAGCAGCAGACGAACGCATTAGTAATAGTCACACGTATGTTTATCCTCAAGACGGTATTAGAGGGTTTAGTGGTATGTGCTTTCCTAAAGACACAACAGCACTATTAAAAATGGCAGCAGAAAAAAATATTAATCTAAATACATTAACAGCAGCAGTAAACTACAATAATAAAATAAAAAATAATGCTTGACTTTAGACAAGTTAACCATTATAATGAAACATATAGGAGATAAAAATGCAAGACATTCTACAAGACATCGTAAGCCATACACATTCGTTGGGCTTTATTACTACATTAAAAGTGACAGCAGAAACTGAAACACAGATTGAATCAATGGCAGATGATCGTAGTGTTATTATGACCGCAACTACAAACACACCCGTTGGCGAGTTTGTAGGTACATTTGGTATGCCTGACTTAGGCAAACTAAGCTATCACTTGAAAAATCCAGAGTACAAAGAAAACGCTAGTATTCAAGTTGTACAAGCTGAACGCAACGGCGAAACTATTCCAACACACATCCACTTTGAAAATGCCGGCGGCGACTTTGAAAATGATTATCGCTTTATGAACAAAGCAGTTATTGAAGAAAAACTTAAAAGTGTTAAGTTTAAAGGTAACAGCTGGAATGTTGAGTTTCAACCAACTATGGCTAGTATTGCACGTATGAAACTTATGTCTGGAGCACATTCAGAGGAAGCAGTGTTTCAAGTAAAGACAGAAGATAACAATCTTAACTTTTACTTTGGCGACGAAGCAACACACGCAGGTTCATTTACATTTGAACGTGATGTTGAAGGAACATTAGCGCATACATGGGCATGGCCTGTAGCACAAACTATTGCTATTTTAAACTTAGATGGTGACAAAACAATGAGTATTACAGACCAGGGTGCTATGAAGATTAGTGTAAACAGTGGCATGGCAACATACGACTATATCCTACCAGCGCAGCAAAAATAATGAATACAAACCTTACTGAATCGCAAAACGATTATGCGTTTTTTCTACCCAGCATTAGTGGCTTCTATGCTACTTTTATCGGAAAGCAACGCTATGGTGAATATGTTGATCCAGCAAGGGTTCCAGCAGGCATTGGCACTGTAGAAGCAATGAACTTCCTCAACGCTAAAGAAGGCGTGTTCCACTACAAGTGGGCACTCTATTCAGCTGGACACGCAGAGCTAGATGTAAACAAACACAGTGAAAAAGAAGATATGCTTCGCAACCGTGATAGAGATAACTCATGGTTGTTAGGCGACTCAGGCGGGTTCCAGATTGCTAAAGGGCTTTGGCCTGGTGATTGGACTGATCCAAATTGTCCACATGCTGCTAAAAAGCGTGAACTAGTTGTTAACTGGATGGAAGAATATATGGACTACGGAATGATGTTGGATATTCCAACGTGGACATTCCAGGATCCTAAAGCAGCAGAAGCAGCAAACATTCACAGCTATCAAGATGCTGTAGATGCTACACACATTAATGCAAAATACTATATGGCTAATCGTCGTGGTAACTTTAAAGTACTAAATGTTCTACAAGGCAGCAATCATGGTGACGCAGACAGCTGGTACGAAGAGTTTAAAGATTATTGCGATCCTGCTAAGTATCCAGACACACACTTTAATGGCTGGGCAATGGGTGGACAGAACATGTGTGATGTACATCTTATCCTAAGGCGCCTTGTGCATATGATACACGATGGCTTACTAGAAGAAGGATTGCATGATGTAATGCACTTCTTGGGTACAAGCAAACTAGAATGGGCTGTGCTACTTACAGACATTCAACGTGCAATACGCAAGTATCACAATCCAAACTTTATGATTACATATGATTGTGCATCGCCGTTCCTTGCAACAGCTAATGGACAGATTTATCACAGTATTCGTATTGAAGATCGTGGCAAATGGAGTTACATGATGAGCCCTGGTGCAGATGCATTAAAGTATGCTACTGATACCCGCAAGTTTAAAGATGCTGTTATTACAGATCGTATCCTAGATGCATTTGAAGACTCTCCGATGAGTATGCACTGCAATATAAATGATATTTGTATATATGCAGAAGGTGACAAAAACAAGATTGGCACACCTAAAGTAAAAGCAGGTGATGTTGATATTGACAAACACGGTAATCCTATATTAGACGAAACTGGATCGGCAGATAAAAAGCGAAAAGATTATAATCCAAACTACGGACAACCTATTGTTCGCAAGAAAGATTCTACTAGCTGGGATAGTTTCAGCTATGCACTACAAATGGGGCATAATGTTTGGATGCACATCGAAAGCACACAACGTGCAAACAGAGAATATGACGCTGGCATTTCGCCTTATATGCTAATCAATGACACAGACTTTCCGGGTTGGGGAACTGTTAAATTTAAAGAAGTAGTTGACGAGATCTTTAGTTTGAACGACAGGCAGAAGAGCTTGGACTTGATTGAAAAATATGATCGTTATTGGATGCATGTGATTGGTACACGCCTTAACATTGGTAAGAAGGCTAAAAATGCACTAACAAAATTTGGAGAGTTATTTGAATGAATTACGATAGTCTTGAATCGCATGTAAATGAACTTATTAAAAAACATCGTCAACTAGATCAAGAGATTGAAAGAATGTCTCAACGCCATATTAGTGCAGAACTAAGACAGTTAAAAACACAAAAACTTTGGCTCAAGGACGAAATACACAGATTAAAAAAACAACTTGCTGGAACCAATGGACATGGATAGTAAACAAATACAACTTACTAATCTAGAACTTGCACTAGAAGATCTTGATAAAATCATTGACAATATGAAAAAGAACAACTATAGTAAAGAAGAGTTAAACGAATACGTAAAAAAACGTTGGAATGTTTGGAACGAAATACATCAGGTGAAAACACAATGAAAAGAGTATATGATCAAGGAACTGAAGAAAATGTTGAATACTTTGTAGGTACAGAAGTAGAACATACTCCTCAGTACAAAAAGAAAACACTATTTGTTGTAGGCATTAAAGACGCCGAAGAGATTATGCGTATTGCAAATGATAATGGCTGCAATCACATTTATCTTGGTGCCAATATGAGTTTTGATGTTACAGACGATACTGAGCCGCAATGGAAACCTTGGGAAGATATGGCATTCCCATTGCTAAACAAAGGCTTTTGGGTTACGTTGGATGTAGATACTAGTCGAGTAGAAGGACTGCTGGAAACAGGGTTAACCGAACACAATCGTTTTATTCCAATGATTTCGGCTAAGATTCCATATATTGATCAACTTGGATATAATGCTTGTTTAAAGATCGACGACAAGGATTTTGATGCAAGTAATCCAGGTGTATGGGTTCATAGACTTCATGATCTAAAAGAAAAGAATGTATTTACAGATTGGTCGCAATACACCTCAGACGAAATAATATCTTGACAAAATGCAACAAGAACGCTATTATACATATATGCAAAGACGCATGAGAGAAGAGGACGCTATAATGAGTCAAACACACAGACTAGATACTGCTAAACGCAGTATTTGGGTTACATTTACTAAAGAAGGTATTCACAAATATCCGGCAGCACTGGACGATCCTGCGCTGGCAACCGGTGACGAATATGATGTAAGTTTCTTAGGATACCCACATCGTCATACATTTCACTTTAAAGTGCAAATTCAAGTAACACACAACGATAGAGATATTGAGTTTATTCAGTTTAAACGCTGGCTAGAGTCACTATATGTAGGAGATATTCTGCAACTAGATTACAAATCATGCGAGATGATTGCAGATGATTTGTATAAACAGATTAACGACAAATATCCCAGCCGATTTGTTGTTATTGATGTCGCCGAAGATGGCGAAAATGGCTGTCAAATTGTTTACCCAGCATAAAGGAAATAAGGTAAATGACTATTAAAAACCCAGCGGTAAATAAAATCTTCAACGATCTTGAAGAGTTCCACGACTTCTGTCGTACTGAAGGACACCCTTTTAACAAGGAAGATTTATATCGCAATGATCGTCGGCCGTGGATGGCCTTCCAGAAATATAAAAACTGGCTACGTGCAAAAGCTCGCGGTGGTGAAAGAAAGCCTCGTCATGCGTAAACTATTTTATATGGGCTTAGAGCCATATGAAGGACGTTACACACTCCAGTTGCAAGACTGGAGTGAACGTGCTTTCAAAAGACGTGGTATTGACTATGTAGTTGTACCAGGTAAAACTATTGACAATACTAAAGCTATTAGTGTTGGACAAGTGTTGGATGCACACGGTCGCAGTTATTTTGGCATGAGTCAGATGATGAATCTTGTACAAATGATGCGAGAAGGCGAATGCACTGGCGAAGATGTTGTTTTCTTTGAAGACATGTTTCAGCCAGGCATGGAGTCGCTTCCATACATTATGGATCAGATTCCAGAAGAACAACGTCCTAAGGTTTGGGTGCGTTGTTTGGCACAAGCCGTAGACCCAGATGACTTTGTTCATGTTTGGGGTATGGGCAAGTGGATGAGTTTGTATGAAGAAATGTGCAATGAGTTTGTTACTGGCGTACTAGCAAGTAACGAAGAAATGGTTGCTAACATGAAGATTGCAAACTGGAAGGCTCCTCTCTACAATGTCAGCGGACTTGCATTTGATAAGACAGAAGTGCAAGAACGTGTAAATGGTGTAATCAAAGATTGGACAGATCGCAAGGATCGTGTTGTGTTTACTGCACGTTTTGATCAAGAAAAACAACCAGACTTCTACATGGATTTGATTGAAGAATGGCACGGTACACCCGGAACACCTGAAGTAGAGTTTGCTATTTTACAAGGCGGACCATTGCGTTCAAACAATCCAAAGTACATCGAACGTGCTAGAAAAATGCAAGAACGTGGACAACTTAAGATCTACGAAAATCTTAAGAAAGATGAATACTATGATATTGTAAATCACAGTAAAGTATTGTTTAACTGTGCATTGCAGGACTGGACAAGCAACACTGTAAGTGAAGCAGACGCATTAGGTTGTAATGTGTTGTTTCCAGCATATCGTAGTTTTCCTGAAATCTTCAACAATGATCATACACGATTGTATGTTCCGTGGAGTATCGAAGATGCAATGAACAAAATGCAAACTTTATTGCACGTTCCGCACAAAGACGTTGGCAAGATCTCAGATTGGACTACCGGTACTATTGATCGTTACATTGATATTATGCAAGGCAACGGTGAACAATGGAATCGAAACAGTAATCGCTACAGAGATGAAGTAGCAAATAGAAAGTATTGAGAATAATGAAAGAATATTTTGATTTTAACGGCGTAGCAAAGCGTCAAGAGTTTTGGGCAGTACACATTGTCTCAATTCTAGTATTAGTAATTGCTATGGCAATGTTAGAAGGCGGTGGCGCACTAGGCGCACTTGTTGCATTAGTTGCACTAGTTGCTACACTTTGGGCAATCATTGCTGTAACTGTAAAACGGTTGCGTGATGTAGGCCTCAACACTTGGTGGATCCTAGCAGTGCTTGTACCTTATGTAGGCACAGTTGCTACTATTGTATTTGGTTGTCTTAATAGTAAAGAATCAAACTAAGAAAGAGTATTGATAATGTCAAACGTTGTTAGCATTCATAAAGCATACGCACCAAAGTGTTGTCATCCAAGCTGTTCTACTCAGGTAGGATATCATAATAAAAAAAGAAAAACAGACGGCTCGTGGAGTTATAAATGGAAGGCATTTTGCGAATATCATCGTACTGATGTTGTTGGTAAAAGTCTTGTAGATGCATTTAAAGCTTCTCGAGGCGGATGTGAAAGCCAAATACTTGGATGGCCATGCCCTGGTCACCATGGAGACTTAACTATTGATCACTACGACGGCGACAAGCATAATAACAACGAAGATAACTTGTTGGTATTATGCCCAAATTGCCATGCAAAGAAAACAAAGTTGTATGGTGATAATCGAGTAAGGTATAATAATATTCAAGCATTGCCTGCTCACTTATGGGATGTAAAAGCATGAAAGTATTAGTCACAGGAGCATCTGGTTATATTGGAAGTCATGTTTGTAGATTACTCAAAGAACATGGACACACAGTTATTGGTTGGGATACGGAAATCCACGGCGAAACTAACGATGTAAAAACTTACTGTGATGAATACTACAATATAGATGTCACTGGTCAATATGCTGGTGGCATCTATGATGCTGTTGTGCATTTAGCAGGACGCAGTGTAGTGCCTCAAAGTTTGTTAGAGCCCACAGAGTACTACAGAGTAAATGTAATGGGCACAGACAACTTGCTCAACAAAGTAAAAACGCCTCATGTGCTGTTTGCAAGTACTAGTAGTGCGTGGGAAATGGCAAGCCCTTATGCAAGAAGCAAAGTGGCAGCAGAAGATGTAATCAAGGAAAAGGCAGATGGATACACTATTTTTAGATTCTTTAACGTCAGCGGCACTGATGGGGTTAATCGTCAACTTGGTGATCCTACCCATCTTATTCGTATTGCTGCTGAAGCTGCATCAGGACGACGAGATAAAGTAGAAATTTATGGAACAGACTACGATACTAGGGATGGCACTTGCATTCGTGATTATATTCATGTTGTTGATTTGGCTACTGCCATTGTCAACGCAGTCAAACAAGGGCCAGCCAATACACCGTATGAATGTCTCGGTAGTAACGTAGGATACAGTGTACGTGAAGTAATCAATACTATGCAGGATGTTACTGGTAAAAAGTTAAATATCATTGAAACAGAACGTAGAGCCGGAGATGCTGTTGCTAGTGTAGTTGATAACCTAAGCAGCTTAGTAAATCTTAGCAAAAGCATTGAAGATATGTGCTTAGATCAATACAAACTGGAGATTGGAAAAAATGGAAGAACTTAAAAAACTTACAGAACAAATGGTCGAAATGATCGATAATGGCGATCTTATGGGATGTTACAGTTTATTTGAAGCTGAAATTAGAGACAGATTGCCTAATTTAGATCAAGAATCTGAACTTGTACAAGGATGGGTACAGCAAGGAAAACTAGTAGATGAAGAAGATTGGGCGGCTGTAATGGAAAATATGGAAAATATTAGAAAGCATGTTGAATGAGAGATCACAGTGATGCTGTTACTACTATTACGTTAGAGGATGATATTACTATCAACTTAGATAGTATCAGTAGTAATACAGGTACATATAGTATTACTACTACATCCGATAGTGATTATACATTTGATATTAATAATATTACATCAAGTACTGTTAGTACTATTACACTCGATGACACACACTGGGCTGACAGTATTACTTGGGGACAAGTTGAGTTTGAAGATAGTATGCCTAGCGTTGCTAAAGTGGAAGATATGTGCAAAGACTATCCTGCATTAGAACAAGCATACGAAAAGTTTAAAACTATCTATGCTATGGTGCATCAAGACTGGAAAGGCAAACAAAATGACGATGCGGCTCCATTCTAATATAACACCAGATTGGAATATTGATGATTACAAATCATTAAGCTTCAAACGTGATACTGTAAAAGGACAAACTACAGTACAGGAATACTTTCGAGTAGGACATAAGCCTGGGCAAATGACAATGCTTAACTATTTTGAACCTAACCCTATGCCTAGTAGTGTTGATTATGTTAAAACATTTTTTAGCGATTTAGTTAATGTTACTGCGGCGATTAATGTGTTTGAACCTGGACACTACTTACCATTACATAGAGACAACTATAGAAAATATCAAAGTGTTGCTAAAGATATTTTAAAAGACAGAGGCATAGATGCAATATACCGATATGTTGTTATGCTTGAAGATAGTGTTCCGGGGCAAATGATGCATATTGGAAGTACTATACATCATAGCTGGACAGCAGGTGAAGTGTTTGGTTGGGCTGGAGATGAACTCCATACATTTTACAATATGAGTTTAAAGGATCGATATGCAATACAAATTACAGGAATACAACCGTAGTGATGTTTTTTTAGACAACTGTTTGGTTATAAAAATAAAAGATCAAACTCGATTTGTAGACGAACATTATAATATACTTGATAACCTTAATGATTATGTTGGGTGCGATCAGATGTATAAACTAAGTTTTTTAAAAGATTATAATGAAAACTTTATACAAATACACGACATGGGACATATTCCATATTTAGAAAACTTAAAACTAAGTTCTATTGATATTAATGAGTTAAATAAAAATAATCTAACTATCTTTCTTACCGAACAAGTAATACATACTGATAGCGATTATTGTAGGTTAGTATTAGGAAAAGACAATACTATAAAAAATCTATCAAGTAGTATTTCTCATAACACTACAAAAACTATTTGGTCTCCTGAACTTGATAGTATTGAAATATTTGTAAAAAATAATAATCTAACCAATGTTTTAGTTTGTGTGAGTTTTGATGATATTACCGATGTTTACAAAGACAGATATAGCTTTAAACTACTTCGTAATGATGCTTGTTTAGATGCATTAACTAACTTATATAAATCATTTGATGAGCCGGAACATATTCGACCCGTTGATATTGATAAAAAGTTTTGGTGCGGAAACTGGCGATATAGTTCTCATAGGCATCTTATTACAGCATTTGCTAGTACACTCAACACAGAATACAGTTGGGGGTTTAAGGACAGTAATCTCAAAGTTTTAGAAAATCCATGGTTAGATTTAGAAAACTTTAAGTTTAAAGACGAACTTGTTACTAGATTAAACTATTTAAACAACAATAACAGAAGTATTGACATACCTATTAAAACAATAGAAATAGACAATAACGGTCTAAACGAAGCTAAACGTCCAGAATCAATACCAGCTGGTCCATATGATACCAATCAATATGCTAGTAGTGAACTGTTTAAAAACACGTTTTGTTCGATTGTAAATTTAAGTACGTTTGCAGAACCGTTTCCATGCTACGATGAAAAACCATTTAACGCAATATTTAATGTACGACCATTTATATTATGCGGGCCTCCGGGTAGTTTAGAACTTATGCGCAAAGATGGATTTAAAACATTTGGGGACTTTTGGGACGAATCATACGACAACGAGTTGGATCATACCAAACGACTAGAAAAAATATTCAAACTAATAAATGAAATAGACAGTTGGAGTATACGCAAGTGTCAAGATGTTTATGCTGAAATGATACCAACACTATTTGAAAACTATCATGTGTTTAAGAAACCAATGACATGAAATGTGCAGCATTATATAATCACACTAATATAAGGGGAGGCAATCGTGTCTACCCTTGTTGCCGTTACAAAACACCTATACAAACGTTTGACGGCAATGTAGGCAATATACTACACAGTGAAGAATATACAGAACTACGTGAAAACTTTAGTATAGATGATCCTAATTGTGCTAAATGCAAGCATGAAGAAAGTCTCGGTAAAGAAAGTTTGCGAGAATGGTTTAATAAAACATACCCAATGGATATTAAACTTAGATATCTCGAAGTAGGGTTTGACAACATATGCGATCTTACTTGTGACGGCTGTTGGGAAGAATGGAGCAGCAGTTGGTGGGTAAAGAAGAATCCAGACTTACCAGCAAAGCAAGGTATAACTAGTACAACAGAGTTTAGAAACATTCCCGAAAGTATTAGCAAAGTTGTATTCTTAGGTGGCGAGCCTCTTATGACCAATAGACACAGACGCTTCTTGGAGTCATTTGATACTTTAGAGTATTTAGAAGTTGAATACTTTACTAATGGTATGCACAAACTTATTGAAGATGATTATCGTTTGCTCAGTCAATGCAAACGTGTGCATTTTACAGTTAGTATTGACGGAGTAGGTGCATTAAACGAACAAGTACGTGGCAACAGTGTATGGAGTAGAGTAGTCAAAACATTAGACGAAATAGCAGATACGTTTGATTATACCATACACACAACTGTACACAAAAACAACTGGCACGGATTGCCTGACTTGTACGAGTTTACAAAAAAATATGCCAAATGGACAACAAATGTCTTGACATATCCAAAAAACTTAGATATAATAAACTTAGAGCAGTGTGACAAACAAAAACTATTGGATATCTTAGATGAGTTTGATATTCCAAATAAACAATATATAGGCACACACTTAAAAGGAGACGCATAATGGATATGCGAAGTTATGAAGATTGGAAAGTACACGATGCTACTGAAGGATCAGTAGAAGATGTTACTTGGAACAGCAATGACCTTCTTACGTTACCGTGGGAAGCAACATATATGACAGACGAAATTCCAGAAGATAGTAGTTGGGATACGTTTGCTACAAAAAATAAAAAAGCATTAGAAGCAATGTACGCACAATGGGGAGTACCTAAAGAAGGTAGCCTACACTATATGAGCATACGTCCTGAACTTACAAAAGGACTAGGTAGTATTATTGCTCCGTATGCACATATGACATTTAACTATAACTTTTTAAAACTTACGCCAGGTTGTAGTTTAATGTGGCACTTTGATACATATGCTACATTTGTAAGATACAATAACATTGCAGAAGACAATGTTCACAATGTATGTAGAACTGTTATTATGATGAAAGACTGGGATAGAGGACAAGTACTACAAGTAGGTGATGAAGTTTACACACACTGGCAAGAAGGTGATACGTACACTTGGAAAGGCGATACGTGGCACGGCATGGCAAACTTTGGTCCTAATGACATAGTTGTTGCGCAAGTAACATTTTTGGATGAAGATGACAAATATTCCCAATGATAAACGCAGTATGGATTTTGGTAGCGCATTTGCTATCATGGATCCAGCAGCCACAAAACTACTAAGGCAAAACTACAACTTCACTGACTTAAACAGTGATAGTATCATCGACGAATATTTGTATGAATTTGATACGTGGATTAGAAGTACAAGCAACAATGTCTTTACAGGGTTAGATGACTTTAAACATCGTTGTTACAGTAACGGAACTACAGAAGCATTTGATAAGTTTTATATGAAAAATGCACAGCGTAGATTCCGTTGTTACAAAGGTGAGTATATGTACCACAAACTTGCATGGAGAGATAAGTTTAACTGGGCATGGGTTGAAGAAGCACCTTTACATAAAAATGATGCTGTGATTATTAGTTTGCCATTTGCAGACACAGGCGATAAACACGTAGACTATCATGATCTAATGCGTAAATGTAGTGAACTAAACATACCAGTGTTGGTAGATTGTGCATATTTTGGAGCATGTAGACATATACACATCGATGTAGCTTATCCTTGTATAACTGATGTTACATTTAGTTTAAGTAAAACATTTCCATTAGCATATGCCCGAGTAGGTATACGATACACAAAAGAAGACAACGATGACACAATGTTTGTGTATCATAAAATAAACTACAACAACAAAATAGGTGCATTACTAGGGCTAGAATATTTTAAACATTTTGGGCCCGATTATATATCAAACAAATATCTTGACAAACAGACAGAATTCTGTAATAATACTAATGTGTTACCGAGTAAGACAGTGTTATTTGGTATTGACAACAATAATAAATACCCTCAATACAACAGAGGCGGAACTAGTAATCGACTAAGTTTCCACAAGCAATATATTAAAGGACTAGACATTGCCAGTACAAAGTAACAACGATTGGGATCCACTAGAAGAAATCATTATTGGCACTGCTGATAACTGTGTGCATCCTACTATGAATATTAGTACACATAGTTTTATCTACGGTGGTGAACAACTAGAAGATATCAAACAGTTTGATGGACAGCCAATTGCACAATGGATTGTTGATGAAGCAAACGAAGACCTAGATGGATTAGAAAAATGTTTGCAAGGGCTGGGTGTAAAAACAATGCGTCCTGATAGTGTAGATCACAATAAGAAGTTTAGCACACCCGAGTGGGAAACAACCGGATGGTATACTTTCTGTCCACGTGATTTGCTACTACCGTTGGATAATATGATCATCGAATGCCCTTCACCTATGCGGGCACGTTATTTTGAAACTAGAGCATATTACAAACACTTGTACAAATGGATGGAAGAAGGCACACAATGGATCAATGCTCCTAAGCCTATCCTAACAGACGACAACTATCAACTAGAAGACAGAGCAGATGCTACACTAGTAAACAAAGAGATTATTTTTGATGCACCTAACATTGTACGTCTAGGCAGAGACTTGTTGTGTCAAGTAAGCAACAGTGGCAATCAACTAGGGTTCCAATGGCTCAAAACTATTCTAGAGCCCAGGGGGTATAGATTACACGTTGCAGAAAAGTATTATAGTTTTGCACACTTTGATAGCACTGTACTACCACTGCGTCCCGGGCTTGTGTTGTTTAATGCAGGTAGACTGAGTGAAGACTGGTATCCGCCTATTTTCAAAGACTGGGACAAGATTTGGGTAGGCGAAGAAGACTTACACGTTCCAGCAGCAAACACAGGTGTTGCTCCGTGTAGTCCTTACATTGGTCTAAACTTCCTAAGTGTTAATGAGGAACTGGTTATTGTAGACGAAAAGCAAGAGTCATTAAGACGCATCTTGGGCAAGCATGGTATTGATACCATCGGACTACCTATGCGTCAAGCACGTAGTATGAGCGGCGGCTTCCACTGTGCTACACTAGATACAAAGCGTAAAGGCACACTGGAGGATTACTTTTAATGCTACATACTATTGAAGATCTTATACATCGTATTAACTTAATGAAAGATAAAGCAATACTATTACACCGAGTTCGCAACGAGTTTGCTGAGATTAGTTATAAAGAATATGATAAGGCAGCATGTCAAAACCTTATTGACGATATTCAAGCTATTGCAAGAGGTATTGCCAACGATACACAAGGCGATGAAATAAAAACAGAAATGGATGAATGGAAAAAATGAACAACTATATTTTTACAAGCGAAAGTGTTAGTGACGGTCACCCTGACAAAGTGGCAGACCAGATCTCAGATGCACTAGTTGACGCTGGACTTAAAGCAGGCGATGAAACTACTCGTGTAGCAGTTGAAACACTTGTAACCACTAACCATGTAACGTTGGCGGGCGAAGTAAAAAACTTTAACGTAAGCAAAGATGAAGTTAAAGAAATCGTCCGCAACAAAGTTCGTGAGATTGGTTATGAACAAGAAGGATTTCATTGGGATAAACTAAACATCTACAATGAAATCCATTCACAAAGTGCAGACATTGCACTAGGCACAGACGACTTTGGTGCAGGCGATCAAGGCATTATGTTTGGTTATGCGTGTAACGACAATGACGCATACCTTCCTGCACCTATTTACTATGCACACGAAGTTTTAAAAGAATTAAAACAACAAAAACAGCACGTATTAGGACCTGATGCAAAATCACAAGTAAGTGTACAGTATGATGGTGGGCGTGTACAACGTATTGACCAAGTTGTTATTTCAACACAACATGGTGAAGGACAAGTAGAGCAAGCAAGAAATATCAGTCAACTTGCTGCATTAAATGTATTAGGAGACTTAGTCGATGAAAGAACTACATGGCATCTTAACCCTACTGGAAATTTCGTTATTGGTGGTCCTGACGGTGATGCAGGTGTTACTGGGCGGAAAATTATTGTTGATACTTATGGGGGTTTTGCTCCTCATGGTGGCGGTGCGTTTAGTGGCAAAGATCCAACAAAAGTCGACCGAAGTGCCGCCTACATGGCACGATGGCTCGCCAAGAACGTAGTAGCTGATAATATGGCAGATTGGTGTCAAATTCAACTATCATATGCCATTGGTGTTAAACAACCTACTAGTATCTATGTGGATTCAAATGGACACAACCGTAGTATTCAAAAGTTTATCAAAGACAACATTGATATGACTCCAAAAGGAATCATTGACAGATTTGATTTATTCAAGTATACTAACTATAGTGAAAACTGTACATACGGACACTTTGGAAACAAAGATGTACCGTGGGAAAGGATTGGATGGTAATGAAAGAACCAAGAATAGAAAAAATAGTAGAAGAGCTTAAAGCTACCGTTGAGCGTCTAAATAGACTTAATGCTATTTTAGCAAGTAGTGGAACAACCTTTTTATTAAATAGATCTACTAAAATTGGTCCTTTTACCTTAGACCACATTGAGCAAAGGGTAGACTACTAATGGTAACTAAAAAACACCACTACACATATAATGACGTACACGAAGCGGCTACAAGTATTGTACTCAAAATGTACAAAGACAACTGGCGTCCAGACTATGTTGTAGGTATTACAAGGGGCGGCCTGCCATTAGCATTGCGTATTAGTAACCTGCTAGACTGTAGAATGGAAACACTTAAAGTTAAACTACGAGACGGCAAACCAGGTGAAGAATGTGAAAGCAACTGCTGGATGGCAGATGATGCGTTTGGGTATGTAGAAATAAAAGATAGAAGCGACACTTGGAGTAAAACTACAAGTGATAACTCTGCAAAAAAGAACATTCTGATTGTAGACGACATCAACGATACTGGTGCTACGTTCAAGTGGATCAAACAAGATTGGCAAAGCAGTTGTATGCCCAACAGTCCTAACTGGGATACTATATGGGGACAAAATGTAAGATTTGCTACTATGACAGAAAACTTCAGCAGTGAGTTTCCTGATGTAAACTATTGGTGGCATGAAGTAAACAAGTCAGAAGAAAACGTCTGGCTAGTATATCCGTGGGAATATGATTAAGGAGATAATATGAGTTGTGGTTGCGGAAGAAGCCCAACAGGCCGTTGTGTTGGGTGGCATAGTTTGACAGAAGATGAATATCGTGTTAAACTAGAAGAATACAATAAAAGACAAGCATTAAAGGAGAAAAAAGATGCGTGATCAATTAGTAAAGGCAGCACGGATGCATGCCGAAGGTGAGCTAGAACGTGCTAAAACAAATATTTTGGTTTATATGAATCATAGTGTAGGTATTGGCGAACACAGTGATATTGTAGAAGCTATTCAAGAAGAACTTGATAAAATGGCAGCAGCAACTGATCGTATTGAAATGTTAAACGTACATTTTAGTTGACAAGTTGCCTAAATAATGTTACTATAAACTATATAGACATCCACGTCTATAACTCGGAGAAATAAATGATAGAAAACAATACTGGACTTGATACTGATACTGTAGCTACAGTTAAAGTAAGTGAAGTCGTCCGCGAGCGCTTGCGTAAAAACGGCGTTCGCTTTTTTGCTAATGATAATATTAGTGAACACATTAGCGAGTTTGAACTACAAGAAATACAAAACGAACTTGCTTATAAGTTTCAAGATGTACTTGAAACATTGATTATCGACACTGATAACGATCCTAACAGTGAAGGTACTGCAAAGCGCCTTGCTAAAATGTATATACATGAGCTTATGCAAGGTCGTTATTTTAAAGCACCTAATGCAACAGCATTTCCTAATACAGCAGAAGACAAGTATGAAGGTATGCTAGTAGTGCGCAGTGAACTTAAAAGTGTTTGTTCACATCATCACCAACCAGTGAGTGGTGTTGCATACATTGGTATTATTGCTGCCGACAAACTTATTGGACTTTCGAAGTATACACGTATTGCGCAATGGTGTGCTAGACGTGGTACATTGCAAGAAGAACTATGCAATGATATTGCTAAAGAGATCATGGATGCTACTAATGCCAATGACGTAGGCGTTTATATTCAAGCAACACACGGTTGTTGTGAGAATAGAGGCATTATGGCACATAGTAGTCTTACACAAACAAGTGTACTCAAAGGTGCATTTAAAACTGATCCTAGCACAAAGAAAGAGTTCTTTGATAATATTAAACTACAACAGGAGTTTGCTCCAAGATGATAGCACCAGTATATGAAAAAGGTTATCCTTCTTATGAAGCAGTTAATAGGAAATCATCTATGAAACTAAGATACTCAGAAGCATTTTATAGTGTACAAGGCGAAGGCAAGTTTGTAGGAGTACCTAGTGTGTTCCTACGCACATTCGGTTGTAACTT
>Ga0102811_1000654_pt1 | contig 16809 bp, 23 predicted proteins | sample ColrivemetaGS705_FD_84507 | JGI IMG/M metagenome (GOLD analysis project Ga0102811, IMG submission 84507) | Estuarine microbial communities from the Columbia River estuary - Flood tide ETM metaG S.705 | ecosystem: Environmental > Aquatic > Marine > Intertidal zone > Estuary | place: USA: Columbia... | reverse complement strand
TAGCTTCATTCAATCCAAGAAGTAATCTAATTTTAGATACAGCTTCGTTTGCATTCATAATATTGATTGAATTTTATTTATATAGAAATACCATATATTGGCATTACTATATAGGATATACTTTATTGATTATCGGACAAAAGGTTAATTACATGTGCCATTATGATGGCCCCATCTTTTGTAATTACCTTTACCGCTTCCTGTCTTATTACAATAAGTACATGTCCATTCGACGTTTAAAGCCTTCGCTAATTCTTTTGATTTTGGTTTAGGAATTCCTTTTTGTCTTTTTGCTAACATTGATTGAAATTCACTATTTTTCCATGGAGTTGTATTTTTAGCATTTTGTCTTCGAGTATCTATATCCATATTAGTAAAGTTATTACCTCCATTATTAAGTTGGCTAATAGCTCCTCTTCTGCCCATTTCTACCATAAGATAATAGTATTGTGTATCAGACCATGCATACCCAGCTTCGAGATTAAGTTGTTTCTCTCTTTCACTTGCTTCCATTATGTCTAAATGAGTTTCAATCAGTTCATAATTATCTGATTGAGAAGCTGGTCTTCCTGGATAATTATTAGTACATCCGTACTTGATTCCTGGTATGTGGTAAATATAATACATACATATTATATCACCCTCTATTCAAATGTTTCATTGCATAGGACTAAAAGTTAGTCCTTCTTATTGTTTCGGATACGTAAGATGTTCAATATGATACCAGTTGTGATAAGTAAAAACGTCAAGTATGGTTGTAGTTCCATTAAGATCGATCCTAGTCCAGCAATGGTAATCGTATTTGCAATAGAGTCTTGTGAGTTCATCGTATTTCTTTAAGAATTTTAATAATCTTAGACAGAGTTTCTTCGTCTTGATTGACGGGTTTAGCTTTTTCTAAAAAGTTACCTGCAACTGAAAATCCTCGTAATTCACCATTCTTAATTCTTGCCCATGTTTCATCATCATTAACTTTGTATACTCCGAACCATGTGTTCATTGGTAATCTATCGAAACCATAGAACTTTGATTTATCGTATGTCGGATGTTCAACGATCCACTGTTCTAGAAGAATGTTATCTTGTAAGATTTCACCATCGTGTTGTCTATCTGTGTTGTTATGCCTATGTTCCTTATTAAATCGTTCTTGGATTTTTTTAACAGTATCTTTTGAAAAGTATACGTAATATGGTTCGCCGTTTTGATCTCTGCGAAGAATCATTTGATTAGGAATCATTAATGGACCTGCTACGATTCTTTTCTCTTCATTTAAAGAGAAACCATACTTTGCATTATTACTTACTGCTCCTGTTGGAGATGGATCATCAGAGTTATTAGATTTACCTGCGTTACCGCTTGCTGGTCCTTCTTCAATAACAAGAACTTGTCTACTTCCTTCTGGTTTAAATACGGAAAGTTGAGTCCAAAAATGACGACAATTTACTCCTCCTTTATATTCAAATACATCATACGAGTTTCTACCATTTGGACCCATATTAGGATTTACAACGCTAAGACGTGATCTTAATGTTGTCATATCATCCTCAGAATACATTTTATTCAAGCTTAACATTGCTCTACAAAATCCTCTTTCTGCGCTAGGACCTGAGTATCTATATTTAGTCTCTGCTGGATCGCCTTGGTTAATACCTAATCTAGATAGAATATCAAGACCTTGGATGGCCTTTGATATATCAGTAACAGTATTAAATACTTCATTAGCTTTAATCACCGTGCAGTCTTCTGTGATCATCTCGCCATGTTCTTTGGCCCAATCTAGAATAATATCTTGTTCGTCGGTATACTCTTCATTTTGATCGATGTATGGAGCTAAGTCAGCAGTATCTACTGCAAATGCCATGAAATCTACTTCGATAGCTGGTTCAGTTACGAAACTGACTACGTCTACACCCATATCGTTTAGTTCCATTTGATCTAAATCGATATCTAATTCTACTATTTTCTTAATTTCTTCGTTCATTATAAGGTACATTTTTTTATGTGTCTAAAGTAAACTCCACCTTTTATTGTCATTCCACAAGATGGACACGTCCTAATGATATTTCCAGTAGTCTTTCCTCCTTTTTTACCCATACTAGACAAATGATACAAAGATTTCACTGCTTTAGAACCGTTAATAGATTTATGTTCTCTATCAGTTGTTAGACCATATTCTTCTTGTAATTTACATTGGGCTTTCCATGCAATATCTTTAGTGTCATATTCACCAATCACATGAAATGCATGTTCTTTGAATTTTGCACGACTATCATGTAATGATGTATGTTCTCTTTTTCTTCTAATAGGATCTTTGGTTTCTCCAACATAGACTGGAGAACCGTAGATGTCATATATTTCGTAAACGTAATGCATAATTATTATATCATCAAAGTCGCGCAAGTTTCTCTACTTTAGAGTTTGCTTCTTGTGCTGAACTAACTTCGGTTGCAACAACATATGTTTTGATCGGCATCATTCCTGGACTTTGACTAGCTGGAGTTGCAATACCGTTTAAAGCTTCTGCTATTTGACCAACACCTGGTTGTCTCATAGCATATTTATTTAAGATAAATTCACCACCTTCGGCGTTAATCATTTGACCTCCAGCAGAGTGAGAAGGTCCATTAACATAACCACCGAATGCATATTGTGGTGTTTCAGGAAGTTGAGTATTCATAATCTGCTTTACGGTCTTTAGACCAGAAGCGATAGCAGCTGCAGCAGCAATAGGACCAAGGACAGGACCGATAACAGGTACCGCGACTGCACTTTCGTAGGCCTTTGTAGCTGAAGAATAGGTTGAAATGCCTGTTTCAGCAATCTTAAATGCTTTATAAGCCTCAGTTCCTTCACCGAAGGCTTCTCCAACAGAACCAAGAGTTTGTCTTGTAATTTCAAGTTCAGATTCTGAAGTACTTTTCTCCAGTTGTGTACGTAGTTTTGCATAGCCATCGCGTATTCTTTGTTTCTCTTCTTCAGTTGCTTTTAATGTTTCTAGTTCTGCTAGTGCAGCTTCTTCAGCAATTCTTAAAGCTTCGAATGCTGCTAGACGTTTATTCTCTAAAGTAGATAACTCTAAATTCTGGATGGCATCGTTAATTGATCTCTTTCTATCTAATTCCTCTAATTCAAGTTCCGCTGTGATCTTTGAAACCTCTAATTTTTTTAATTCTAATGCTGTTTCTGCCTCAATTCGAGATGCAGTAGCTTCAGCAAGTTGAGTTTCTAACTCTTCTCTTTCTTCGTATGAGTTTGCAGTTTGGATTTGTAATTTAAGTAGAGCTTCTTCGTTCTTTGCTTGTGCTGCAACGTTCTCTGCTAATTTAACTTGTGCTTCTCCAACCCTTTCAAGGGCTGCTTTACGTTCTTCGTATGTTCTAGTAGTATCTTCTGCAATCTTTTGTTGAGTTTCGAGCTCTTTGTTTAACATTGCATTTTCAACAATTAACTTTTGTTGTTGATCTCTTAACGCTCGTTGAGCATCTACTAATCGAGTGGCTGCATTAACTGCTGATTCAACTGCTGTTTTAACTTCGTTATAGAATGTTTTTACGCCAGTTGTAAGTTTTTCAACAGAATTATCAACACCAGTAAATACGTCAACCATTTCTTCACCAGCTGCTTTAACATCTTCCCATGCTTTAGTGAATTCTCCAGCAAATAGGTTCTTAAATGCAGAAGCAACATAACCTAAAACATCTAATAGAGAATTAAATCTCTCGACAATGTTATCAACGATCGCTTTACCAAGATCTTTAACAGCTTGCACTGGATCTTGAAAAACTGACATAATCTTTTTACCAAGACCAGCAGCAGTTTCAATTAATTTACCCCATAAGATCGATAGAGTTTCAGTAGCGATCGCTAGCTTTCTAGAACCTTCCTCGGTTGATGTAAAGTACGCTGCAAGTGATCCAAGCGCGGTGATAAGTAAACCAATACCTGTGGCAGCAATTGCACCCTTAAGTGTCTTAAATGATCGTACGACCTTCATAATACCTCCAGTCATATCAGAGAATTTCTTCTTGATATCACCGAAGATAGTAGCTTCTTCACCGGCTTTCTTGGTTTTATCACCAAGATCTTCCATACCTTCACCAGCTTTCTTAGCGCCAGTTGCAAGTTCCTTTAATTGTTCTTGAGTATATTCTACTCCGTCAATCTTGACTTTAATTTCTACTTCTGCCATATTACTTAAAGATATACTTCCTTTATTTTATGAATTTAATATTACTGAGTGTATTGTACTCTCACTACAGCATTTGTAAGATTTGTAATTACACTAGTACCGTCAGTTGAGTAGAATCCAACTCTAACATTTGGAGTTGCTCCACCGAATACCGAGAATGATCTACTAGTACCCATACTGTTAATATTACCTCCACTTCCAGATAATGATATACCGGGATTCAATGCCATACTAGTATTTTCATCAAATATAATAGCTCTAATGTTATTAATGTCTCCAGTATATGTTCCACTATTAATATTTAAAACTACTCTACATTGTGTTGGTGCTGGAACTTCAATATCAGGACCAATATCTCTAAGGAAATATGCGTTATCAAGTTCATTGTAAATGTTATCAAAACCAATGTAGCTAAATTCAGTAGGAACTATATTATTAGGACCATTTAATAAATCTGGGTGTGGAATTGTCGTACTGCCTGGTGCTGTTTTTCCAGTAGGTAAAAAGCCAGTTTGATTTGTAGTATTAGACCATGTAGCGTAAGTCCACAACGGTGTTTGCCATGCTTGTCCCGATACGGCATCCTGTGCCGTTATCGAATACCATGTGTAACCTGATGTAGAATCGTTTGTTAAATTATCAAGTATAACAGATTGATTATTAGGTATATTCGTAAATTCTTGTAATAAAACATATGATGTACCATTCCATTTAGATATTGAACTAGACCATGTTGAACTACTTGTATTTAAATTTACGGTGATTGATCCATCCGCTGAATCAGTATATCCACCATATTTCACAGATGGGTATCTCACTGTTACGTCTAAATCTCCAACTTTATATGTTTCAACTGTAGTTCTACAATCAGTTTGAGCTGTCGTTGCATAATTTCCACCTAGTAAGCCATTTATAGTAACAACATCGCCATCACTTATATTTTGCGATACAAAATAACCATCAGGACCTTGAGTTTGAAGGTAAATATCATTACCGGCTGGAACTGCTCCTCCGCCAGTGGCAGTTACATCGCGTGAAGTTGGAAATAAATATGCACCTTGAATTAATCCATTATTAAACGTAGTACCATAATTAAGATAACTTGGATTAGATACTCCAACAATTAATTGAGGCGTATCTTCACAGTTAGCTACAATTTCTTTTACAGTCACGCTAGTACCACATCCATCAGTAATAGTTACAAAGTAATCACCAGTTTCTAGACCTGTAAGAATTTTAACTGATTGTTGAACGTGATTTCCACTCCATGTATAACCATTAGGACCAGTTACTGAAGCAGAATATTCACCAGTTGATATATTAACCGGTACTCCGCCTAAAAAGTGAAAGAATAATTTACCATCGAACGTGGTTGGATTAGTTGCAGCAGTTTGATCGGTACCTAAAACAATTGGACGAGCAATTAAACATGCAGGTGGATTCCAATTAATTAATTTAACTAAATCTACTTTAACTGTACTAATTTCATCTAGCGTTGCATCGTAAATCTTTTGGACTCTCCAATAACTATCTTTAATAAAGATTACATCATCAAATGTAAGTTCTCTAAGATCATCTGCACCAATATTGAAATATGCAGTCATTAATCGAGCATCTGCAGAATATAACTCTTCAATATAATCATTCCAATATAATTCATATACATCCTTGCTTAAGTTATCAACTGGACCTCCAGCGTTGCTGAAATATGAAATATCTTTCTTCCAGTTTAAGTTGATTGTATCACTAACTGAAGGAAGATCTGAAATGTATGTTGCTCTAGGATATGAGGTTGTATTAACAATAGTAGCACCTGCACCTGTTGGATTAAATCCTAAATAATCAGTATAATACCATGTTTTTAATGGATTTGTAAGTACTGCACCATTCCAAAATAAAAGTCTTGGTTTAACTTTAAGTGGTAAATATTTAGCGTGTATGTGGTTACCGTGTGTAACTTCTTCACCATTTGGCCATGAAGCTAAATAAGGTACAATAAAATTCGAAGCAGTTGTTGCTCCTAAAACTTGGTCTACTGGAGTTGGTGCAAATATAGTCTTTACTTCTCTAGTATCTTTAATTAATTCATTTTCAGAGTCATATAGTCTACGTCCATATGTTTGGTTATACGTATCTCTATGGAAAGTATTAACTACATCGTTATCTTCAACATCTGTGAAGTTAATAACTGCTGATTGCGAAAAGAAGACTGGTTTAATTTCAACATCTTTGCTTCGATCGATTTTATTAGTCCAATCGAATAAATCACCAGTTCCAATGTATTCTTGCCATGGCTTAATGATAAATTGGTATGGATCGCTCTTTGATGGTACCATTACCAATCTAAACTTTGTCAGGATTGATCTAAAGAAGTCTAATGACTTAACATCGTCCTTTAATAGTTGATTAATTACAACTGATGCAGGTGCTGCAGTACACTTGAAAGTGCTGCCAGCCAAATATCCAGGTTGCTCTGCTCCACCCGTTGCTTCTAATGTAACTCTAATTTGTTCACCAAAAGCAGCTGTAAATGTAGCACTAAGAAGTAAAGTAGGTTGAAATGGTCCAAAATTTTGAGCAGAGGCTGTAGCAGTATCGACTACTGTAGTCCCATGCCATAATTTAGCGATAAAACCACCATAAGGGTATTGAAAATAGCTATCAAACGCTTTAATACTAGCTGTAAATGAATAACTCCCAGCCTTTGGTGTAGTATAAACTCCAATAAATGGATTATATGAGTTAGTAGGATCTGAAATTTCATTATTAAATTTAACAGTTTCAGGATAACTGGTACCAATCTGTACAGCATATGTAGTTTCGGATTCCATTGTACCCGATGTTACGGTAGTTCTAGGTGATGATTCCGGTACTCCATCAGTATATAAGTCTTGAAACCAAGTCTCATTAAAGATTGAATCTGCTGAATATGTGTATGATGTTCTTTCGAAGATCTTATCTATTAGATATTTGACTTGAATAATCGGCGTAAACATATCGATCGGTAGTGGGTGATCTGCTACTGTAAATGTACCTGCCTGTTGATTTGCATCTGGTCCACCATTATTCCAGTTATCTGCTTCCAAATCGATTTCAGATGGTTCGATTGGTGCATTTTCAGAATTCCATGTATTTCCTCTTTGTGCAATAATATAACGTACTTTACCATCTAAGAATAGGTCTGGATCTCCTAGAGCTCTCCAAGAATTTTGTAAATTAGTTAAAGTTAACGTATGATTGGCATCGTACGTATCTAAGTTTGTTAAAAAGCCTTCACCAACTTGCGTTGCAAAATCTTTAGTTTCTCCAAGGAATATGATTTCGAAATCTATTTGACCAGTTTCTGAATTATCATACACTGCTTCCATTCGTAATTGACCACTCTTAAATAAGATACCGTTTACGTAAATCTCTGCGATGACTTTAACTGTGACGTCAAAATCTACAACACCAGATATGTACCAATATTTAAAGAATTTCGAGTTAGTCTGTGTTGCTGGAATTCTAAATTGTCTTGAAAATGATGCATCAATACGTGGAATATCAATGATATCCTCAGATGAGATTGTAAGCTTGAGTGGATCTTCTTCATAAAGATCTAATTCCCATCTAGTTCCGTTCGTATCGTATGCAAAGATTTGTAACGTCTGCATTATCCTCTTTGTGTTTGTTTATCGTTTGCGAATTGTACTTCTATTATATGTTGGAACATCTTATCTCTTGAGAAAGTCTTTTGTTCGTATGTAGATGATGTTATTACTACTGGTTCCCATACACCTTTATGGTAAATATTTACGCTTGGTGAAAGGAATAACTCTTCGATCCATGCTGATTCAGTATCATTCATCCAATCTGTAGAAAGTTGCATCACTGTCGTTGCTGAAGTGTTGAAAGAAGTTCTACCACGGCCTTGTGGATCGATTGTAAATGCAGCTTCGTTCCAAGATCCTAACATCTTAGTGTATGTTGATCTTTGTGCTCCTACTGTTAGTGTGTTTCTACGATCAAATGTGTAATAGTCTTTAACACCGTATGCGTTCATGAAACTTACTGTGATTGGTTCGAATGCTGAACACTTGTCTTCAACTTCAAATGCAGCGTCATAAATCTTATAACCTAAGTAATCTGCTAATTCTGAAAGATCATTACAGTCTTGAATAGGACCATTGTCGTTAATGTAACATGCATTGATCGAATAGATTGATATGTTGTATGAAGCAGCTGAAGTATTCCATATTCCTGCGTTCTTTAAGTTTTGTGGACCTGAACCAATAGTACCTACTAATTCTGCGAACGTATGATCATGTGTAGTTAAGTCATTACAGTCAGTTCTAACCGGTAAGCCAGTTAATTCAGATATCGTCTTAATATTTGTCTCTAATAAAGTACCTGCTGAGTTATAGAAATCGTATTTAACAAAGAACGGTGATTCATTCGGTCCCCACATCTGACCACTGTCCCATCTTACAATTCTATTAAAGAATGATAGAGTTTTGAACTCGTCATTACGTACTTTATAACTTTTAATACCAGCTGAGTTTGTAGTTGGCCAGTTTGATAAGTAATTGTATAATGTAGTACCAAATGGACCTGGATAAGCTGCATTATCGATACATGTAGGTAATTCACATAAACATGTTTCAAAATTAGGCCATGGAATGTAATCTAGATAGTCCCGTTTAATTGTTCTCCAATTTGTGTAACCATTCAATACTCCTTTAACTGCTGCAGCACCTTGAATTGTTGTAACTCCATCATTTTCAATACCGTACTTCGCTTGATATGTTAGAGCAGCACCAGGAGTCGGAGCTAGTAAGCTAGTAGATTCTACAAATGAAGGATTTAAGTAACTCTGCAGCACTCGAGATATATCGAAGTGAGCTGCTCCGGCTGGATTAGGAGCTTGCTTAAATCTTGCGACTTCTACACCTTCGATTTCAACCGTCAAGACCAGTTTATCTGATGGTTGTTCGTAAGGATTTTGTGTAAATTGTACAGTATAGATGTTTGGCGCATACGCTAGGTTCCATCTATTAGGTTGTTGTTGAAGAAAAGCCATTATAATTCTAAGTTTTCATTTATTAATTCTGCCATACGATCTACTAGATCCTCTATAACAAAGAAGTTTTTACCATTAAGTCCATTCTTATGAATAGAAACTCGTACTCCGAATGGTAAATCTCCTGCAATCATTTTTTTATCTGGGTTGAATGAGTACTCGCTTCCCGAACTTGGAGGAAGGAAGGAACGGATCTCTTCAGGTACGCCAAATTGGTTAGTCGTGTTAACGGTACCCTTAACTCCATAATTCTGGTAGAAGCCATAGTCTAACATTGATATTCCCATGTATTGTCCATCGATTACTCTGATTCTTAAAGAATCTCTTAATGCTCCGGTGTTAACTGGGAAATTAGGATTTGATTTAATTTCATTTTCAAGTATTACACCTGCAATAGCGATTGCATCTCCAACGCTTGTTGGAATGTTGTCACCAATATCTTGGAGTTGTGCTGCTATTTGTTCTGGTGTAAGAGCCATTATGCAAAAGGTGCGATACAGTCGTTTAAAGCATCACGAACAATCAATTCGATCGATAACGTAACACCTGATACAACATCATCATATTTTTCTTTAAATGGTGTAACTGTTGAGTTTAACGTAAAGTCATACTCATTTAAGTGATAGTAAAAGTGGCCTAAGATATCTTTACCGTATTCTAAGCAATTGCTTTGAGCTTCGATTACTGAATCAATATCACTATTACACATTTCCATAATAATAAGGTTAAATCGATACGTCATCTGCTTATTACCCAACGTGTGTGAGGATGGATTTAAGAATGCGTATGGATAGTTAGTATCATGAGTTCCTCTTGGTACTTTGATCTCACTGAGTGGTCCATAACCCGCAGTTTGAATTATTAAATGGTTATCGATGATACTGAAAAAATCATCAAGTACGTTTTTGTAAGTCATATTTCTTTTTTACATTTGCCAGTTGCTGTTGTGCAACTTGATTCTTTTTCCAAGTCAAGTAGTTAAGAGCTTCTTTATATGGTCTTTCAACTACGTGTTGTATATTTAGGAAATGCGAGTCAGCAAGTACTAAGACCGCTTCGTACCACATTAATTGTAGGTTATTTATCGTCATTTCTGGACCATCCTGTTCAACTGATTGACTTAAGTTAAAGAATTCATCATACTCTCGATATTGGGCTTCTCGCCACTTTGTAAGAGCTATTAGAGTAGACCAGACTTTATTAATATCAATCGTTGCTGCATGCTCTTCTGGCATGCCGTATAATTTAGATACAATCTCTATTACATGCTTTGTAAGACCGTCTGCGATTAAAATATCAAGATCGATAAAGTCTCCGAATGTAAAGTCTTCAAACTTTTTAATAGGGTATACACCAAGGGTAAAGTTAACTTCTCCTTCTTCGATTGGCAAACGAGACATACAGATCGCCAAGACCACCTCAAACGTAATATTATCTAGTCTATTTAACACGTGTATCGGGCAGGCGGTGATTGAGGCCACAAATGGTTTATGGTTTTGGATGTCTGTAATGTCCCATGCCATAGCTCGTTCGAACGCTGCAATGTCAATAATCGCAGGTACTTCATAGTTTTGATCTCCTATTTGAAAGCTAAATTCCATACAATATAAGATATACCGCACCGACCTAATGAAATTCTTTCGGTAATATTGATGCAATCTACTGATATACTACAAAAAAAGTTACCATTATATTTTTTTATCTCAGAATTATTGATTATATTTATAGAGTAATTGAAAGCATATCAAGATCCAACTGAAAAAAAACTGAAAATAATCATTAAATAATTTTACCAAGTCAAATATTTTGATTATATTTATAGAGTAATAATTAACTAAAGCAAAAACAAAATGAAAAAGCAATTCACTACCCAATCATCTTCTACTCTTGAACAAGTAGCTTCTAAGTTCTCTGAAGCCGTTAAAGTTGAAGGTGTTAAACGTTACTTTAAACACTATGTTGAAACCGTTCTTCCTGGTGGTAAAGTCTATAAAGAAGAATCTGATTTTGAACAACATATCGAATTTAGAAATGAAGACTTTGTTTTCGTACTGAATGCATATAACAATGACACTGTTGAACTCTATTGGTTAGAAAATATCTCTGGTAAAAAGGGTATTGGAACCAACTTGATGAATATCCTTTTAGATATTGCTGATGAGTTAAATATTAAAGTTCGACTCTGTGCAGTTCCTTTCGCTGCTAAGAAGATCTTCTCTAACTCTGATACCTATAAAGCTGCTATTCGACTTTATAACTTCTATATGGATTTTGATTTTGTTCGAACTCCTCGTACTCCTGAATTCATCTATGGTGCCTAATCAATGCTTTCATTGCTTTCATTGCTTTAAGCCGTTACTAAGTCCTTTCACCTTCCCTTTCTTAAAGTAACAAAGGTTATACTGCTGATTATGAGAATAGTTTCAGACTGGTCGTAAATAATCTTAAAAAAGTTCTAGGTGATATCGTTGAAACTATTCCATAGTTGTGTGTATAAGATTAAACTTAAAACATTTATTATGGATTACGAACAACAGTGGGCAAATATAGAGAATCAAAAACTCATTGACCCAAAACAATCTCAACTTCTTTCTCTAATTAAAAGACAAGGTACTGCTAACATTAACTTCTTAATAGAGCACTCAGGTCTAGACTGGAAAACCATTAATTACAAGTTGAATGGTCTTGTACAGAGAAAGATGATTATTAAGAACAATCAAAATTATTCCATTAACCAATGAAGATAGCTATTCTAATGGGCCGTGGTATTGAAGGTTGCGGAGTTACTCGTTATGCAATCGAGACCCAAAAGTGGTACCATAAAAATAATATGGTCTGTGATATCTATGCCTCTCTTGATAAGAAGTGGCCAAGACGTCAACTACAACAGAATAATATTATTGAATTTACTAACAGTGAGATCCAAGCACTCTCTAAGAAGCTTAATTCCGAGTATGATGTCATATTTTACCAATCCCTTCCAGCTAAAAAGGGTCACTCGGAAGACTATCAGAATCAGTTTCTAGATTACCTTGTAAAAGATATTGAAAAGCCAATTAAGATTGCTTTCCAGAATGATCACAAGTTACAATCTCTTACTAGAAATGCTAACATCTGGGAGACTATGCGATATATGGATGCTGCCTTTACATTCTCTAAAGAAACTGCTTTCGCAAAGAAGATGGCAATTGAAGCTCCAAAGATTCCATTATACCAACTTCGTAATGGTTTCGACTTCGATTCTATTCGCACTTCTTTTTGGAAACCAGTCGATCAACAACTTAATCGTATTACTTACTTAGGTCGTTTCGCCGGTTTCAAGGAACCTCACCGATTAGTCGAGATGCAACCACTTTTAAAGGATGCAGGTATTATTACAGAACTACGAGGAATCGAGCGTTCTCGCGGTTCACTTATTATGTTCTATCACGATCCAGCTACTTTATCGAATCCACGTGATAATTTCTACGAAGTAACAAAGAAGAATCCAGAACCAGATGTTCAGAGTTTAGATTATGCTTACATCTATGGCCCATACGAGCGCAATGAAGGTATTAATAATCTTTCAAACTCAATGTTTGGTTCGAACTTCTTTAATCTAGCGGCAGAAACATATGGTAACATCATCGAATATTCTTCATTGGAAATCATAGCTGCGGGCGCAGTACCAGTATTAGATAAACACTGGGCAGAGAATAATGTTCACGTCTCTGGTACTCGCTTTGCAGATATGAAAGATTTCGCAATTTATTCAGATCGCGATGACCACTACTCTACGGTTGCACAAATGCAAGAGTTAATGGCAGATCCGATTCTTCGTAACACTAGAAGAGAAGCATGTTATGAAATTGCTCGTGAACACAATGACTTTAATCTAATCTATCAACAACAACATGATTTGATTATGGCGACACAAAAACTTACAGGTCCACCTAAAGTTCTGAAACTATTCTAAGATTCTAGATATAACCATAAAGAAAACAATTTTACTAATTTTAAAACCTTTTAATTATGTTTTTAGAAGACTCTTCGACTCCGTCTAACCAGATTCCAAAGATCTCATTTCGAGGTGATGATAGTCACTTTATCGAATTGATCGCAAACAAGTTCGGTATCACAACTGACGGTATCACAGAAGTAACAAACTCAACTGATCGCAAACAGGCATCTCAACGCATTCAGAATATGCTTGATGTTAAATTACCTGGCGCTACGATCAAGTTCAACTCAACTCTCAGAACTCCAGTCATTGGTCTCTTCGTCAATGAAGACCTCGATGTCTTTGGTTTCTGTAAAGTAGTGGAACCAGTCGATGACAATATGCACGAGTCAGTGGCTATGGTTCCATTCTACCTCAAACCGATGATCGATAGATTATTCTAACACATCGGCGGTTATTCATTTTTTGTTTTAAGTTGAGATTAGGGCCGTTTCTACAAACGGTCCTTTTCTTTTTTAAAAAAAACTGAAAAAAGTTTGATCCAGATTTTTTTATCTCAGAATTATTGATTATATTTATAGAGTAATAATTAATCAAATAAACAATGGAAGCAAAAAAAACAGAACGTTCAAAAGTAGTCGAAACCGCATACTGTCATGTATTAGACTGTATGGTATCTTATGGAGGTGCAGCTGCAACTGGCCAGCATCTCTATGATCGTTTAGACGAAAGATTCGATGGTCAAAGTTTATCATCAATGTTAAACGCACCAGGTACGGTGGTAGTCAATCGCGATAATATTAAAGATTATCCATGTCTACTCGGTAAATTAAATTCATACGCCGATGGAATCTATCTCGTTAACGAAGAATATGACTTCATTCTCGCTTTAGTACCTGGATATTTTAAAACAGTAAGTGAATGGCACTGTTACACTGTACTAGTCTGGTGTGAATGTGTAGCGAAATTTCGTCACTGGATTACTACATACCCTGAAGGTGCTAGTAAAATATTACGAGCCTCAGATATTACCTTTTCTGATGTTATGACCTTCTTTACTCCATCTCGTTTAGAGTGTGAAAGAAGGGCGAAGAAGATTTATTGGAGTCGAAAAAAAACTGAAAATAAATCATAAATAATTTTTTAGTCTCAGAAATATTGTTTATATTTATAGAGTATTAATCAAGTAACTTAAACAAACAATGCTTACAAAAAACCAACTCCAGGACGTCACTCGAATCACCGGTGCCACTCTAACTCCAGTCAATCAAGGTAATACTACATCGTATGCCTTTAAGCACCGCGGTCACAAGGTGTGGATCGAATCTACTAACAAGCGAATTCGTAAAGATTTGAACTTCTTTTTGTATGTCGACGAATTCGATTGCGGTACCGCCTTTATGTATATCTCTGAACTTTTCAATAGTCTAAAAAATATTTGAAAATAATTCATCAAAAGTTTTTTTATCTCAGAATTATTGATTATATTTATAGAGTATTAATTAACTTAAACATTTTAATCATGAACAAAGTACAACAAATTCAAGCCCAAATCACCGAGATGATCAAGTCCGATTATCCAAATCCAATCTTTACCTGGAAATCTCCAGATATTGTTAAATTCCAATTCGATAAATCATCTTTCCACGGAGAATGTATGATCGAATGGAACGAAGAAGACGGATATTCTATGACTGCATACCTCTTTGATATTGAGTGTGAAACCATTGAAGAATTCATGGAACAATTCAAAGAAATCTATGAGATCGAACTAGAACAATTCGAAATGTTTTACGGTCAAGAGTAAATTAATTAACTAAAGAAACTATGACTAAGACAGAAACACGAGCACTTTATCCGGCCATTAAGAGTATGTACCAACAGGGTATGAAATACAAAGACATTGCAAGTAATGTAGGTATGTCCGTCGGAAAAGTAGGTATGATCATCAAAAGAATGAGAGAAGACGGAGATATACAAACTAGTAGATACTCCGTTACTGGTCTTGAGACTCAACATAATCAAGATAGAATAATTAACGGTTATGACATTCCTATGAAGTTATACACTAGCAGTTTTCCTCACTACAAAGTATTGGACTATTATAATAACACTAGTTTATCATATGGTGCAATCGCAGAACTACTGAATGTTAGTATGATGTCTGTATGTCGATCAGTACATAGACTAAGAAGATATGGTCTAATAACGTCTACTAAGCGTGTTTCGAAAAGATCTAAAAAATAATGCCTAAATAATTTTACCAGGTCAAATATTTTGATTATATTTACCCTATAACCTTTAAAACAAACAATCATGATCAAAGCAAACCAACCCCTTACTGAAGTTCACTTCAAACAAATTGCGAAATTAATTACTGGTCTCAAGAATGGCGGTTACAATCCAGTAATCATCTCTGAAATCACCAAAGATTTGAAGTGTATGGTTATTGAACACGACAACGATAACAATGGTCGTATGCTAGTCGGTATCATCGCCAACGAAGACGAAGTATTTGCATATTACATGTAATTGTAGGTAAAACTATTTCAACCGCCTAACTATCAATTAATAACATGACAATGACAAAGATTCAACAAACACACGAGAGAGCAAATCAAGTAAAGCAAGACATCTATGACTTGCGTAACGAAGGTCTTTGCGGACCAACAGATCATAGCGATGTGATTAGAGCCGCTAACCGAATTCTCAAAGAAACAGACTATGAGTCTCTAATCTTCACTAAAGATTGGGCCACTATTGGAATCAACTACAAGTTGTTGTATAACCCAGAAGTGATGGAGAAACTCAGAGCGTTCCTAAAATAATTTAAATCTTTAAAACATGACAGTATCAGAATTCGCAAGTGCTTACAAAGAAATAGTAAGCGTAGAGGTAGTAGAAGAAAAAGCATTAGACTTTATCAAAAGTAACTATCGGATCAAAACTAAAGAGTGTGTTAGTATTCTGTATTATAGGTTTATCGGGATCGAAGAGATCGAAGACACACAAGGGGTTTGGGATGCGTTTTGTAAGCAATGTATAATTTCTCTAAAATAATTTAAACAAACAATGGCAAATTTCAAAAGAAAATACAATTGGATCGGCTTCGATGGTTGGAGATACCAACCTGAATCAAGTCTTGATATTACTATGTGTACACTGTACCGTCGTGGTTATAGTGCTGGTGATATTGAAAAAATACTAAATGTAACCGCTAAGGTTGCTAAGAGAGTATATATCTTCTGTGACCCACATAGTGGAAGCGGTGCGAATACTAAGTGGATTCAAAGGATCCTAAGGGTTAATGCACAATAATTGAAAATAATTCACTCTAGATTTTTTTATCTCAGGAATTATTGTTATATTTAACCTATAATTAATCAAGTAACACTATGGAAACAATTAACGGAATTACACAAACAGGAGAAGCTTTCACAGTCGAATTCGAACAAGGTAGTCTAGTAACCCGCACTGGAGTATATACAACTGCTCACTTCAGTCTCTTTATCGACGGCGAATTCGTAGACTATGGGCCAATCGAAGCCCTAGACAACGTTCTAGAAAACTACGAATGTTTTTAAAATAATTCACTCTAGATTTTTTTATCTCAGGAATTTT
>Ga0102811_1000649_pt1 | contig 16890 bp, 12 predicted proteins | sample ColrivemetaGS705_FD_84507 | JGI IMG/M metagenome (GOLD analysis project Ga0102811, IMG submission 84507) | Estuarine microbial communities from the Columbia River estuary - Flood tide ETM metaG S.705 | ecosystem: Environmental > Aquatic > Marine > Intertidal zone > Estuary | place: USA: Columbia... | reverse complement strand
TTGAGCAGGACTGAATCGGATAGTCACAACACAGCAATCGCATTGGAAAACCCAATGTGTACCAACACTGGCAGAGCCATGAAAAAACTATCTCTTAGCAAGGAAAAAATTAAGATCCTTTTACTGGAAGGCGTGAATGAATCCGCGATCCAGTCTTTCAAGGATGCGGGTTACAAGAACATCATCAGTTTGTCTCATGCCTTGCCTCATGAGGAATTGAAAAAGAAGATCAAGACGGTGCATTTTCTGGGCATCAGGTCACGCAGCCAGGTTAATGCCGAGGTGCTTGCCCACGCGGAGCGCCTGGCGGCGGTAGGGTGCTTTTGCATCGGTACCAACCAGGTTGATCTTGCGGCGGCGGAGGTGCTTGGTATACCGGTGTTTAATGCACCATTTTCCAACACTCGCAGCGTCGCCGAACTTGTGCTCGCCGAGATCATTCTGCTGATGCGTGGAGTGCCCCAAAAGAATGCCCGGGCTCATCGCGGCATCTGGGAAAAAAGTGCAGCGAACGCCTATGAGATTCGCGGTAAGAAGCTGGGTATCGTGGGTTACGGTCATATTGGTACCCAGCTTGGCATCATGGCGGAAAGCCTGGGTATGCAGGTGCTGTACTACGACATCGAGCACAAACTTCCGCTGGGCAATGCCAGTCCGGTGGGCAGTCTTCATGAATTATTGTCCGGTGTTGACGTGGTTTCACTACATGTACCGGAGACTCCCCAAACCCAGAACATGATTGGCGCCAGGGAACTGGCGTTGATGCCAAAAGCGGGTTACCTGATCAATGCCTCCAGAGGGACAGTGGTGGACATCGACGCGCTGGTCGGCGCGCTTGAATCCGAACACTTGCATGGCGCAGCGGTAGATGTTTTTCCGACCGAGCCCAAATCCAACGATGACGAGTTTGTCTCTGCCCTCAGGGCGTTTGATAACGTCATCCTGACACCGCATATCGGTGGCAGCACACAGGAGGCCCAGGAAAATATTGCCCTGGAAGTGGCCGGCAAGCTGATTAAGTACAGCGATAACGGGTCCACCATGACAGCAGTGAATTTTCCCCAGGCAGCCATTCCGGATCACTACGACAAGCGTCGTATTCTGCACATCCACCAAAACCTTCCGGGTGTGCTGGAAAAAATTAACCGGGTGTTTTCCGATCGCGGCGTGAACATTGCTTCCCAGTATTTGCAAACCTCCAGATCCATCGGCTATGTGGTGATGGATGTTGAGTTGGAAGATGCCATGCCGCTGGTGAAGGCCCTTCGAGAAATCGAGGGCACCATCCGAACCCGTATGTTGCACTAGGGTTGATGATGCAATCGGGTCAAGCCGCCAGGGTATCGTTGCTGGGTGCTGCAGTGCTGTTTTCCACCGGCGGGGCTGCCATTAAGTTGCTCAGCTTTACCGGCTGGCAGGTGGCCTGCATGCGCAGCGCACTGGCCGCGGGGGTTATCTGGCTGCTCCTGCCCCAGGCTCGCAAGGCATGGACTCCCGGGGTGCTGGGTGTGGCCGTGTGTTTTGCGGCGACCATGATTTTTTATGCCCTGGCGAACAAACTCACAACGGCGGCCAATGCGATCTTCCTGCAATCTACCGCGCCCTTGTATTTGCTGATACTTGGGCCGCTGCTGCTCAAGGAGGCGGTACACAAGGTTGATCTGCTGCTCATGTTGGTACTGGGTGCCGGGCTGGCATTATTGCTGATGGGACAGGAAACCGTCACCGCAGCGGCTACCGATCCAGTGCGGGGAAATATTCTTGCTGCCTGTGCGGGTGTGAGTTGGGCATTAACCGTGCTGGGTCTGCGCTGGCAGTCGCGCCGGGGCGGGGAGGAGGAGAATTCGGCCCTGACCTGCGTGGTGGCTGGCAATGTGCTTGCCTGCCTGGCCGCCGCAACCATGGCATTTCCTATTCCAGCGGCACCGGTTGGTGACTGGATGATCGTGGTCTACCTTGGGGTTGCCCAGATAGCCCTGGCGTATTTTTTCCTGACCCGGGGCATCAGCAAGGTGCCAGCCCTGGAGGCGTCGCTGCTGTTGTTGCTCGAACCTGTGCTTAGCCCGGTGTGGGCCTGGCTGGTTCACAGGGAAGAGCCGAGCATCGCAGCCCTTGGGGGTGGCGCAATGATTCTGCTGGCCACGATGATCCGGGCCTTCACCAACGCGGATCGGGCAGCGCCGGCAGACTAGTCCCGGTCCAGGGTCTCGCAAATCAGGTCGTTGATATCCTGCTCATCACGCAGGCTGCATATCTGCGCCGCATCCACCGCGTAACCGTGCTCAGCGGTCAGGGCTTCATAGCGGGGTTTGCGGTGAGCGCTGAGGCGCGGAAATATCCATTGCACAAAATCGTCGGGATCTATCTCACCGGGGCCTGCCAGTGAACGCGCTGCCAGGTAGACAGCCAATTGCCCCTGGAAGAAGTCTTCCCGGTAATAAAGGGGTTTTGGATTGGAAACCGCTCGCTTGATCAGTTCCTGCTCCATGTCTTCATCGGGTCGCAGGTAGAGAATAAGGGTGCTATTGGTCAATGCGGCCAGCATCTCAGCGTCATCCAGCTCGCAAACACTGCCTCCGGCATCGTTGATGAAGTGCTCGTAGCCGTATATCTCTCGAGCCTTGCTGATGAATTCCGGCACATCCTTCATGGCCTGGATCTCAGCGTCCCTGTGCAGTCGCTGACGTCTCAGAAATTCTTCCAGGGCCAGTCCACCCATGTCTGAGCGGCCGACTTTGCCAAGGAAAGTCGAAATAGGGCTGAGATTATCCACGGTCACATTGCTGGCGATGTAGATGGAATCGCTGCGCAGCAGTTCCCTCAGGAAATCCACCTGCATGGCCTGGCGCTTGCTGTTGTCGAGTATCGGCTCCTCCAGGTACTTGGTGCCGATTCGATAGTCGCCGGAGAAGTGAAACCAGTTGTCCTTTGGCAAGTGATTGGCCAGGGTGGTTTTACCCACTCCGGACATGCCCAACAGGGTAATCGCCTTGTTAGGCCATTTTCGGAATTCGCTAGATTTCATATGCATCGGCGCATTCTTGCCTCGTGGGAAGATGAATGCAATACGGACTCGTGATTGAGGGCCCGAGACTGCTGGTGGGCCCCTAACGGATGTGTCGTCGAGGCAGGCTGGCTACGCCACCTGGATCAGGGTTGATACGGTTGGGGCCCAGAGGGGCGAGGCAGGGTATCTAACAGTTTTGTCGCTTATGTAAAGTCGAAAAGTGTCGGAAAATTTTACACTTTGTAGAAATCTGGAATACAGAAAAATCTTAACTTATTGAAAATTAAGTTGTTTGCACTTTTGGCACGACGATTGTATAAAGATACACGTGGCCTGAAACACGGACGGCCCGGGTGGGTTGCGGTTTGACCGGTCAATACACCCAGGAGAGTAAGGTCACGGAATAATGATAATTAGCTTGTGTTAATAATGATAATTAGTGAACAGCAAGCAACTGCGTCAATAATAATAAAAACCCTGCAAATTATGCCCCGCACTGCGGGGATTTTTTTGCCTGTAGATTACATCCCCGCAATGTAATGACATTAGCTCTTTAAACCCTTGCGATACCCCCATACAATCAGTTTTTTGCATATGCACAATTGGGGCAGCAATGAGCGACGGGAAATGGCTGGTCAGCAAGTTTGGGGGAAGTAGCCTGGCGGATGCGAGTTGTTTCCGACGGGTTGCCGATATCCTCGCCGATGGGCAGCAGAATCGCCATGCTGTGGTGGTCTCCGCTGTCAAGGGTGTGACCGATACCCTCGTGGGCTGCCTGGACCTGGCGGAGCATGCCGGGGGAAATCTTGCCGAAGCGCTTCGGCCCGCGATTGAACGCTACACCTCCATCGCCGAAGAATTGCTGGATGAGAACTCCAACGCCGAATTCGCCGAGATCCTGGAGCGGGATGGCCAGGACCTGGCAGATATTCTGAGGGCGATTTCACTGATGCGTTCGGCAGCCAGTATCAGCCGGGACGTGGTGTCCGGTTATGGCGAATTGTGGTCGGCGCAACTGTTAAGCCGCTTCCTTGCCAGGGAGCGGGGTGAGGGCAAGGTTCGCTGGCTGGATGCCCGGCAGGTCGTGGTGATCGAACAGCACGAACTGGGCCCCCATGTTCGGTGGGATGCATCGGCGGCAAACCTGAGTCGGGAACTGCCGGGTAATTTTCACGGTTTAGTCGTTGTCACAGGATTTATCGCCAGTGATGTGAATGGTCTGCAAGCCAATCTTGGTCGTAACGGCAGCGATTACTCGGCATCAATTTTCGGCTCTTTGCTTAATGCCTGGCAGATCACTATCTGGACCGATGTTGACGGCGTGATGAGCGCGGATCCACGCAGGGTTCCGGATGCGGCAGTGATTGATTCCCTGTCGTATAGCGAGGCCATGGAGCTTTCCTATTTTGGCGCCAAGGTGATTCACCCCCAGACTATGAATCCAGCGGTACACAAGCAGATACCGATACTTATCAAGAACACCTTCAATCCGGAAGCCCCGGGTACGCCGATATCCGCCAAGTCGGGCAGTCATGGTGTGGTCAAGGGCATTACCGCGATTGACGGGATCGCGCTGATCAATGTCGAGGGAGCGGGGATGATTGGTGTCCCGGGAACGGCTGATCGCTTGTTTGGCGGTTTACGGGAGGCGCAGATTTCTGTGGTCCTGATTTCCCAGGCCAGTTCAGAACATTCGATATGTGTCGCGGTACCCGAAGCGGATGCAACCCGGGCTGCCTCGGTAATCAGGGAGGCGTTCTCGGAAGAACTACGTGGTGGACTGATCCAGAATGTAGAGATGAATACCGGCAATAGCATCCTGGCGGTGGTCGGTGATGGCATGGCTGGCGCGGCGGGTGTCTCCGGCAAGGTCTTTTCGGCGCTGGGACGGGCCGGGGTGAATGTCAGGGCGATCGCCCAGGGTTCCTCGGAAAGAAATATTTCCTGCGTGATAGATAGCGAAAATGCGTCTCGGGCGCTGCGTGCGGTACATGCGAGCTTCTACCTGTCTCCACAAACGGTTTCCATTGGTTTGATCGGTCCCGGCAATGTGGGCGGCGTGTTACTTGACCAGATGGCGAGTGAGTTTGAACGCCTGCGCAGAAAACTGAACCTGGACCTGAGAGTTCGGGCGATTGCCGGTTCCCGAACCATGCTTCTTGAGCCTCGCGCTTGCGATTTGTCTTCCTGGCGTGAGGCACTGGCCCAGCGAGGCGATGACCTGGATATGGAGCGCTTTGTTAATCACGTGCAGTCGGATCATCTGCCCCATGCGGTGATTATCGACTGTAGCGCCAGCGAAGAAGTGGCCAGCTGTTACTCGACCTGGCTGGAGCGTGGGATACACGTTATTACTCCAAACAAGCGAGCCAGTACGGCGTCCATGGAGAAATACAGGCAGTTGGACGAGTCTCGTCGGGCGGGCAATTCACGCTACCTGTACGAGACCACGGTGGGCGCGGGTCTGCCGATTATCCGGACCCTCCAGGACCTGATTCAGACCGGCGACAAGGTGGTGTCTATAGAAGGCATCCTGTCCGGCACCCTGGCGTACCTGTTCAACCTCTACGATGGCAGCAAACCGTTTTCCGAGCTGGTCACCCTGGCTCGCGAACAGGGCTATACCGAGCCCGACCCCCGTGACGACCTCTCGGGCAAGGATGTGGCGCGCAAGCTGGTTATCCTGGCGCGGGAAATCGGGCTGGAGTTGGAGGTGAGCGATGTGCACATCGAGAGCCTGGTTCCGGATGAATTGAATGACGTGGATGTAGAGACCTACCTGACGCGAATTGCCGAGGAGGACGCGCACATTGCCGAGCGGCTGGAAAATGCCAGGAAGCAGGGCAAGGTGTTGCGCTACATGGCGAGACTTGATGGGGAGGGGGAGGCCACGGTCAAGCTTGAAGCGGTAGACATGGATCATGCATTTGCGGCCATCGACCTGACCGACAACATTGTGAAATTCACGACCCGTCGATATGCCCAGAATCCGCTTATCGTTCGTGGACCGGGTGCCGGGGCCGATGTGACCGCGGCGGGAATATTCGCTGACTTGCTGAGACTGACATCCTACCTGGGCGCCGCCCTGTAGTGGTCAACCCGGTGGAATCCTGTACGGCGAGGGCTCCAGGATCGGTTGGCAATGTAGCGGTTGGCTTTGACATTCTCGGTCATGCTTTTGACGCGGTGGCTGACCAGGTAAGCGCAAGACGCAGCACATCTGCCGGGGTTCGGCTGGTGTGCTCAGGTCCAGGCTCCGACGGGATTCCCCTGGATCCCGAGAAAAATACCGCCGGCAAGGCTGCCCTTGCCGTGTTGCAGCTCTCCAATGCTCCCTGGGGCGTCGATCTTGAAATCATTAAGGGAATCCCGGTGGGATCCGGCCTGGGTGGCTCAGGGGCCTCTGCGGTGGCTGGGGCGATAGCGGTAAACGGCCTGCTTGAGAAGCCACTCGGCCAAACTGAATTACTTGATTGCGCCCTGGAGGGCGAGGCCGTGGCCACCGGTGCCAGGGTGATTGATAACGTGGCGGCCAGCCTGCTGGGTGGGCTGGTGTTCGCGGTGGAAGGCAAGCCGCCCCTGGCCAGGTCCGTTGCCGTTCCGGAGGGTTTGTATTGCGCCCTGGTTCATCCCGATGTGGTGATCGCTACCGAACAATCCAGGGCAGGCCTGTCTGAGACCGTAAGTCGCGCCACATCGGTAAACCAGATGGCGAATCTCGCCGGGGTAATACTGGGCTGTGAGCAGTCCGATTTTTCCCTGCTTGGACGATTCCTCAGGGACGTGATGATTGAACCCCAGAGATCCAGCCAGGTCAGGGGTTTTGACCAGGTGCAGGCCGCGGCCATGGAGGCCGGAGCGCTGGGTTGTAGCCTCTCGGGCAGCGGCCCCAGCATATTCGCCTGGTGCCAGGGAGAGGCGCTGGCCAAGCGGGTCGCCACATCCATGAGCCAGGTGTTTGAACAACAGGGCATAGGCAGTCAACACTGGGTCTCGAAAGTGAGTTCCCGGGGTGTCCAAGTGACGGAGACGGTATGAAATTCAGGAGTACGGTGGGTCAGGCACCTATGGTGGGTTTTTGCGAGGCGTTGTTGCAGGGCATAGCCCCTGACGGCGGCCTGTATGTGCCGGAGAAATTTCCCAGTGTCGACCTGACAGACTTCGCCGGCGCAAGCACGCCTGCCCAGGTAGGGGCAATTATGCTGGCGCCCTTCGCCCGGGGCAGTGAGCTTGAGGCCAGTCTTCCGGTCATTTGCCAGGAGGCATTCTCCTTTCCGATCCCGTTGAAGAGTATTCCTTCCGATGCCGGTCCCTTGCATGTGCTGGAGCTGTTTCATGGGCCCACTGCTGCATTCAAGGACGTGGGCGCCCGTTTTCTGGCGGCATGTTTTGAGCGCCTAAATGGCAGCGAGCAGCTTCCCCTGACGATCCTGGTCGCCACCTCGGGAGATACAGGCGGAGCCGTGGCGGCGGCGTTTCATGGTCGTGCGAATACCCGTGTCGTGGTGCTCTTTCCCAAGGGGTTGGTATCAGGGCGCCAGGAAAAGCAGTTGTGTTGCTGGGGAGATAACGTGCTCTCCCTGCGCGTGAATGGAAACTTTGATGATTGCCAGCGAATGGTTAAACAGGCCTTCGCCGACGCTAAATTTAACCAGGCGGTTCGTCTGAGTTCGGCGAACAGCATTAACCTGGGTCGCCTGTTGCCACAGGCGGTGTATTACGCCTGCGCCAGTTTGAATTACTGGCGGGCAACCGGGGAGAAGCTGAATTTCGTCATCCCCACCGGCAACCTGGGTAACGGGCAGGCCTGTGTGTGGGCGAAAACCATGGGCTTTCCGATAGGCAAGATTGTTTTCGCCACCAATGAGAACAGGCCAATACCGGATTACCTGGAGACCGGGAACTGGGCCCCTGGAGCCAGCGTCGCCACGCTTGCCTCGGCCATGGACGTAGGCAATCCATCAAATATGGAGCGTCTCCGGGACCTGCTTCCTGATGTGGGGAAAATGCGAGCAGCGGTTAGCGCCTACCCGGTATCGGATGAGGATATTCGACGGCAAATATCCCGGGATGAGGTGGCCAGGGGTGAGACCTGGTGTCCCCACACTGCCACGGCCGCCCACGTGTACGACGGTTTTTCCGAGACCGAAAAGGCGCAATCATGGGCGCTGGTAGCGACGGCCCACCCGGCCAAGTTTGAAACCATCGTCGAGCCCCTGGTGGGTCATCCTGTTGAAATACCTGATGCGCTGGCACGCTTGCTGGATTTGCCGACTCACGTCAGCGATATCGAGCCTGATTTAGAGGCACTCATCGACGCGGTGAAGTAGACTTGCGGCTGAACTGATGGACCCGGTTTTGATCGGTGATTTCGATAAACGTATTTTCCTTGGGCGTGCGCTGGAAATGGATGACCTTCAGTACTACACATTGGCAGGATTGATTGCGATTGGAATCCTGATCGCGGTATTTGTCGTGAGGCGCAGCCGCCAGGCCCTGACTCTCAGAAAGGTAGCCAAACACATATCCTTTGAATGGGTGCAGGACTTCGTGCTTCCTGACGGCTTCGACGGGGAAATCCAGATTGATCACCTGTTGCTTACCAGCAAGGGCCTGGTGGTACTGGATGTGAAAGAGGCTGAGGGAAATATTTTCGGCGGAAACCGTATGGAAGAATGGACTGTGATCTCCAGCACAGGCCGCTATACGTTTCGCAATCCCCAGGGGCTGATCTTTGACAAGGTGTCCGCAGTAAGACGCCTGGTCCCTGACGTTCCGGTAAAGGGGTACATCCTGTTCACCAATCAGGCCCGCTTTGAAAAAGGCCGTCCTGATGATGTGCTGAAGCTAGAAGAACTGGATGAGATGTACGCGCCGGTTGCGCGCTCAGACCAGATGCTGGATGCGTTCCGGTCTCACTGGGAAAAACTGATCAAGGTGGGTCATCCGGCGGCCAAATGACCGCCGAATGACCTTTCAGGTCTTAGCTGGAAAAGTGCAAATAGTGATCGGCCAGGACCTGGCTGACACACATGGTCACTTTCTTACCCTTGTCGATGTGCAAGAATTCGTTAGGGCCGTGGGCGTTTGAGTTCGGTCCAAGCAGACCGGTGATCAGGAACTGCACACCCGGGAATTTCTCTCCCAACATACCCATGAACGGAATGCTGCCGCCGGTACCCATGTACATGGCATCGGCGCCGAAGAATTCCCTGGATCCCGCATGCATGGAGTCTTCCAACCACTGGGCGACTTCAGGCGCATGCCAGCCACCCATGGCGGATTCCACCTTGAACTCGACATCGGCACCCTGGGGAGGGTTGGTCTCGACGATTTTCTTCACCGCTGCAGCGGCTACGGCCGGGTCCCCGGTGGGGGGCAGGCGGAAGGACAGTTTCAAGCTGGTGTAGGGTCGCAGGGTATTGCCGGCATTACCCATGGCCGGTATGCCGTCGACGCCGGTGACGCTCAGGGTGCTGCGCCAGGTGTTGTTCAGCAGCAGTTCCACGATGTCAGTCTTAACGGGGCGCATATTGCCCGCGTAAGGCAGTTTCTTGTAGACCATGTCGCCCAGCACTTCCGCGGCGGCTTTGGCCTGCTGGAGACGCTGCTCGGGGATCTTGGGCTCAAGCTCCGGTACCCGGGTATCACCGGTGTCGGGATCTTCCAACCTGTCCAGGACCTGGCGGGTTACCCGGAAACTGGAGGCGCAAATACCGCTGCCGGCACCTGAGTGCACGCCTTCGGTCAGCACCTGGGATTTCAGGGTGCCTACCAGGTTGCCGCGCAGAGAGGTGGTGCACCAGAGTTGATCGTAGTTGCCACATTCAGCATCCAGGCAAATTACCAGCGAGGGTTTGCCGATACGCTCTTCCAGGGCCTCAATGTAATAGGGAAGGTCTTGGCTGCCGCTTTCTTCACAGGCCTCGATGATCACCACGCAACGGGCGTGGGGAATCCCCTGTTCCTGGAGGGCACGAATGGCCGTCAGTGAACCGAATACGGCGTAACCGTCGTCAGCGCCGCCACGTCCATAGAGTTTGCCGTCCTGAATAACCGGCTTCCAGGGCTCGAAGGGCTCACGCCAGCCGGAGAACTCGGGCTGTTTGTCCAGGTGACCGTAGAGCAAAACGGTCTCGTCGCTGTCGCCGGGGATCTCGCAAAACAGCAGGGGGGTGCGACCGGGGAGGCGGGCGACTTCCACTTTCATTCCCTTGATGGGCTGAGAAAGACACCAGCGTTCCATCAGGGCGACTGCCTCGTCCATATAGCCGTTCTTTTCCCAATCAGGGTCAAACAATGGCGACTTGGCTGGGATTTTGATGTATTCGCAGAGCTCTGGAATGATGCTGTCATCCCACATTCCGCTTACGAATTCTCTGACCTTTGCTGAATCCATGGTGATCTTCCGTAGACAACTAAAAAACTGATTCTACCGAATGCCCCTCATGGGTGCATCTTGGGATAAACCGAGGGTTGCCACGCGGGCATCTCGGGGCGGCTTTACTCTGCAAGCGGCGGCAGGTCGAAGAAGCGGTTGGCGTTTTCGGTGGTCAGTCGCGCCAGTTCCTGGACGCTGCGTCCGGTACATTCGGCAACGGTTTCAAGCACATGGAGAAGATGCATGGGCTCGTTGCGTCGGCTCTTGGGGCGGGGCTTGAGGTCCCGGGGCAGTAAATAGGGCGCATCGGTTTCTATCATGAGCCGGTCATCGGGTATTTCGGAGACGAATTCCCGCAAGTGCAGTCCGCGGCGTTCATCGCATATCCAGCCGGTAATTCCGATGTACAGGCCCATCTCCAGGTAGCTCATCATCTCTTCACGCTCGCCGGTGAAGCAATGGGCCACTGCCCGGGAAATTCCCCCGATGTGCTCACCGAGTATCGCGGCGAAGTCGTGGTGGGCATCCCGCTGATGCAGGAATACCGGCAGCTGGTTTTCTTCGGCAAGTTCCAGTTGCAGGTGAAAGGCCCTGGCCTGGTCCTCGGGGGGGGAGAAATTTCTGAAGTGGTCCAGTCCGCATTCGCCCACTGCTACGACCTGTGGCAGTTCGCACAGCTCCCGCAACGCGCCAATCGCGTTATCGTCCAGTTCGCTTGCGTGGTGAGGGTGTATGCCTGCCGTGGAAAAGAATCGCCCTGGCGCGGTAGCGGCCAACTGTGCAGCCTGGACGCTGGCCTCTACGGTGCTGCCTGTGATGATAAAGCGATCCACCCCTGCGGCCTGGGCCCGGGCGACGACTTCATCCCTGTCATGAGCAAAGCTGTCGTGGGTGAGATTGATTCCGATGTCGACCAAGTGCATGGGCTGTAGACCTGACTTTCCAAGCTGAGCTGGCGTGGGATTGTAGCGGTTTTGAGACCCCGGCGCAGGGCCGGGGATGTCTTGCTAGTCGTTCTGCCAACTGAATGCAGTGGCGCCTATCAGCAGGAAGATTCCGCTCATGAGCAGCAAGGTACCCAGCTGGGGCATGATCTGGGCCAGGGTGGCCCCATCCAGCATCACTGCCCGTGCCGATTCCAGGATCAGGGTGAGGGGAAAGATCTTCGCCAGTTGTTGAATGATGGGGTGGGTGCCTTCCAGGGAAAACCAGACACCGGAGACCAGCATCATGGGCCAGGTCAGCATATTCAAAATGCCACCGGCCAGTTCTTCGCTACTCACCCTTGCGGCCACAAGCAGGCCAAGACTGATCAGCGAGACCGAACCGATTAGCGCCACCAGGAACAGGGTAAGGAGGCTGCCCTGCATTCGGAAGTCGATAAAGTACTGGGTGCCGGCGTAAACAAAAACCGTCACTGCCATGATCAGGATCAGTCGCGAAAGCACCTGGGCGACGATGAATTCTATCGGTCGCAGGGGCGTGGCATTCAAGCGTTTGAGGAATCCGTTTTTCCGATAACGAACCACCACGTAACCCACGCCAAATAGACAACTGAACATCATGTTCATGCCGAGGATTCCCGGCAACAACCAATCCACATAGCGCACCGCTTCACCGCTGACCTCGGCGCGCTCTATAGTCGGATCGGTCTGCAATAGCAGTCGCTCGAGAATATATCCCTTGGGTGAATCCGGATTAACCCAGTAGCGTGTGCTCGGCTGCAACTGGATCAGCATATCGATTTTGTGTCGCCCGACCTTGCGTACGGCATCGGCCTGGTCCGTCGCCGAGAAGAATTGAACATAGCGTGTTGTCAGGAAGGGGTGAGCCTCAGTATTGATTTCCGCTGCATCCTGGAGAACCCCCACCTTGTACATGGGGCGACCATCTCCGGAGAATATGAATCCCAGTCCCAGCACCAGTAGTACAGGCAGGAAAATATTCCATCCCAGTGTGCTGCGATCCCTGAGGAACTCCAGGTTACGTGCACTCATTATCGCCACGACGCGTTTGATCATGTGCGCAGTTCCTTGCCGGTTAGTTCAAGAAACAGGTCTTCAAGATTTCTCGGTCTTACTTGCATGCGATTCAGGCTGATGTTGCGTTGAACCAACTGGGCGACAGCCTGGTTCACGTCAGGGGTGAATATCTCAATGCAGTCACCGCGTTCGAGCACCGGGAAGGGGAATCCCTCTAGACCCGAGGAAACGTCTTCCCTTGGAAGTTCCAGTACCACGTCCTCGAAGTGTTCTTTTAGCAAGGTCTTGGGTGAGCCCTGGGCGATGATCTTTCCATGGTCCATGATGGCGATTTCATCGCAGAGCCGGTAAGCCTCTTCCATGTAATGGGTAGTGAGAATGATGGTCTTGTTCTGGCCTCGAATCTGTTCCACCAGTTCCCAGAAATTTCGCCGTGCCTGGGGATCCAGTCCGGTGGTGGGTTCATCCAGGAATAACACCTCGGGGTCATTCACCAATGCCAGTCCCAGCAATAGCCGTTGACGCTGACCACCGGAGAGCTTGCGGTTGTCCTGCTTGAGAATTTTCTCCAGTGAACACATCCGGATGACGTCATCCAGGTCCGCGCCGTGATCGTACAAATTCCGGAACATTCTCAGGGTTTCGAAAACACTGAGGTGATCCTGCAGCGCAGTACTCTGGAACTGTATGCCTACCTCATCCCGGAAGCTGTGATCTATCGCTTTGCCTTTGTAGAGAATCTCACCGCCAGAGGGTTTTACAATTCCCTCCATGATCTCGACCGTGGTGGTCTTGCCCGCCCCGTTGGGGCCGAGCAGTCCAAAGCAGCTGCCGCGACGAACGGAAAAACTCACCCCGTTCACCGCGGTGACATCGGGATATCGCTTCACCAGGTCCCGGACTTCAAGGACCTTCTCAGCGTGCCCGCTGTCGGGACTGCTTTGGCTGTTCTGGCTGATTTCTCTAGCGCTCCCAGTAGAACGGCGCCCGCGGCTGCGGATGATTGCCTACTTCGTTCATGCTGCGTGCATCGTACAAACGACCGTTTGCCATTACGTAACGAATGCTTTCGGTGTTCTTGATATCCACCAGGGGGTTTTGCTCAAGAATGACCAGGTCAGCAAGCTTGCCCACTTCAATGGAACCAATTTCGCTGTCCATGCCCAGGTAACGGGCGCCGGCGATGGTCGCCGCCTCAATGACCTTTAGCGGAGTCATTCCGCCCTGGGCCAGCATCCACATTTCCCAGTGGGCTGCCAGGCCTTCACGCTGTCCATGGGCGCCCAGCTGAACCGATACACCGGCCTTGTTCAGCTTGTTGGCGCCTTCGGCGACGATGAAGTGGTTGTAGTCCCACTCGGGGGCTTTTTCACGGCGCACCGAACGGGCTGCCACCAGGCCGGGAGGCGTGAAGGTGGTCAGTCGTGTGTTATCAAATACATCGTCATGCTGGTACCAGTAATACTCACCACCCAGGCCGCCGTATGCCACACCCATGGTGGGGGTATAACCGGATTCGGTCTGTGACCAGAGTTGAACAACGTCGTCGTAGAACTTCCCGATAGGCAGGCTGTGTTCAATGCCAGTGTGACCGTCCAGCAACATATTCATGTTCAGCTGGAACAGGGCGCCGCCCTCGGGAACCACGTTCATGCCAATCTGGCGCGCGGCTTCCAGCAGTTGCTGGCGCTGGTTACGACGGGGCTGGTTGTAGCTCTTCACACTCTCGGCGCCAATCGCCTTCATGCGGCGGATATGCGACAAGGCGTCTTCCAGGCTGTCCACGTGAGCGGTGAAGTCTGTGGTTGCTCCGTACAAAATCCGACCGGTGCTGAAGATGCGTGGCGCGGTAATTGTTCCTGCTCGTTGCATCTCTTTAGCGGTGAATATTGAACTGTTGTCATTTGAGGGGTCATGAATCGTGGTGACGCCGAATGACAGGCTGGCGTAGTTGTACCAGTTCTGCTGGGGGACCACTTCGTCACGGCCCTGGCTGCCATGCCAGTGTGCATCCACGATGCCCGGCATAATCGTCATACCACCGGCCAGGATAAGCTTGGCATCCTCGGGAATCGGGGTGTCCACACGACTGCCCACGGCGGCAATCTTGTTACCGTCGATGACGATCACGCCGTCTTCGATCACCTGGTCGCCATTCATGCTGATGATCCGCACGCCGGTGAAGGCCAGCTTGCCCTCGGGCTTGCCGTGGGGAACCTGGAAACCAATTTCGCGGGACTGGACGTGGGCGCGGGCGGTGTCCTCGTCCTTCTTGTCGGTGCTGAATAATTCAGTCTTGGCCTGGTTCAGGGGAAGCGAGAATAACTTCGGTCCCAGTGACCAGTGCAGTTGTTCTCCATCACCGGACCAATGCAGGTATTCACCCGCATCCGAGGATAACTGGACAACCGGCAGGTTGTTCATCTTGGGACTGACTTCCACTGCCTTGCCGGCCATGGGAAGCGGGGTGAGCCAGGCGTTGAAACGCTCACGGAAAGCCAACCACTTGCCGTCGGGAGATACACTGAAGTCGGTGGCCCAGGTGCTGGATGCCAGGACCTGTTCTTCACCGGTGCTCAGGGTCCTGCGAACGAACTCCAGCTTGCCGTCAGGAATTTCCTTGATGTCGTAGGCGCCGCCACTTGAGCGTGTGTAATACAGCTCGTTGGCGGTCTTTCCATAGCGCGGCGACTGGCCATCACGGATCAACAGGTCGGGCTTGCCACCCTTTGCCGCGATCTCGTAAATACCGGGTTCTTCACCCCACCATGGAGAGCGAACGTTATCCCCGGACATTTTCCTGAAGACAATGCTTTGGCCATCGGTGGAGAAGGCCGGTTCGGCGTAGTGTCCCGGGTCAGGGGTAATCACTTCGCCCCGGCCGCCGCTAGCCGGCATTACCCGCACTGCGCCCAGTTCCGCATCATTCCAGCTGACATAGACAATCTTGCTGCCGTCAGATGAAAACGAGGGATAGATTTCAGAATGATCATTCTGCTCGGTGAGCCTGACCGGTACTCCGTCAGGAAGATCACGTCGATACAAGTGACCGAGTGCTGAATAGATTACCGAGTTGCCATCGGGTGCAACGGTGACCCAGCGAAGCATTTTCACATCGACCTGCTCGGGTGCAACCGGGGTTGCGAATCGAACTGTCTTGCGGGCGCTCTCGGTCTTCTTCACGTGGAAGGGGATATCAGTCAGTGTGTTGCCGGCCAGGTCGAAGCGATTCAGCTTGCCCGCTGACCAAAATACCAGTCCGTTACTTTCGGGCAGCCAGGCCATGGTCGGGAACAGTCCGTGAATGGCCCAGGTTTCCTGGTTGTCCCTGTCCAGCTTGTCGTAGACCGGAGTCTCGATGCCGCTGTTCAGATCCTTGATGAACAGCACGGTGTTCTTGCCAACCCGCCTGACGAAGGCCAGCCTTGTGCCATCGGGTGAGGGGGTGGGGCGCACGGCGCCACCAGGGCCGCCAGCCAGTCGCCGGGTTTCACCTGTGCGCTGGTCAAGACGGTTGATTGAATAGATACCGCTGTGGGGGTTCTTGTTGTATTCGAAATACGGCCCGGGTGTGGTGTCCTGGCTGTAGTACAGGAAGCGGCCGTCCGGGGAGAATGCGGGCTCGTTGATATCTTTCTGGTCGGTGTTTCGATCCACCAGTTGAATGCCCTTGCCACCAGCCACGTGATACAGCCAGATTTCACCGGCACCCAGTGAACGCTGGCGAGTGAAGTGCTTGCGTACCGCGATGTAGTCGCCGTCCGGACTCCAGGCCGGGTTGTGGACCAGGCGGAAATCTTCGCTGGTGATCTGCCGGGCCTCTTCGCCCTTGAGGTTCATGGTCCAGAGATTCTCGGCGCCGTCGCGATCACTGATGAATGCGATCCGGGTTCCGTCCGGGCTGAATCGGGGCTGCATGTCCCAGGCCATTCCACTTGTCAGGGCCGTGGCCTCACCACCGGCAACCGGGATCAGGAAAATATCGCCCAGCAGGTCGAATACCAGCTGGCTGCCGTCGGGACTGATGTCCACGCTCATCCAGCTGCCTTCCGAGGTGTCGATGTTGATTTCCACCGTATCGCCGGGAGGATTGCTGATATCCCACTGCGCGTCCTTGGCCACGTCCTCGGCGTGTAATCCGACGAAGGGCAGCAGGGAAGCGAATAAAAACAGCGCAATTCTGGTCATTTTCATGAGTAATTTCCGGTAAATCGAGATTTTGCCTGGCGCCGCGGAGGGATGCCTGGCCTGATGCTGGAGAATGCTAACGTATTGCCGGTGGGCAGTCGATTGCCCGTGCATTGATGATAGGCAAGCACGCCCTGCCTTGGTACGCTTGCCACGGCGCTGGATTCCCACGCCGTGGCCGAATTCGAGGAACAGACGATTTCTGAGCAGTTACCCCTTCTGCAGCCGCTGGAACTGACAGATTCCTTTCTTGTTCGTGAGAGCGGACGAGCCAGGCGTATGTCTATTCACGTGCATCCCCATGGTCAGGTGGAGGTGGTGGTGCCCAAGCG
>Ga0102811_1000648_pt1 | contig 16908 bp, 25 predicted proteins | sample ColrivemetaGS705_FD_84507 | JGI IMG/M metagenome (GOLD analysis project Ga0102811, IMG submission 84507) | Estuarine microbial communities from the Columbia River estuary - Flood tide ETM metaG S.705 | ecosystem: Environmental > Aquatic > Marine > Intertidal zone > Estuary | place: USA: Columbia... | reverse complement strand
TCAGCTAAAGTTAATTCACTACCATCAACACGTTGAGTTGGTATATCATAGGTTAGCTCTACAGAGCCAGAATAGGCATTACCTATCATGAGGCTTAAAAGCGAAGCCATCAGTATCTTCTTCATTCTAAACCCCTTGAATTGGTTGTCCCAGCTGGACTTGAACCAGCGGCCTTTCAATTATCAGTCGAATGCTCTACCAGCTGAGCTATGGGACATTAAAGTTTTTCTTTGCCTCTTTAAGAAAATGGTAAGCCTTAATATACTTCTCATTTCTTTCAAAGTCTTTGGGTCTCAGACCCTTAAGACGAGTAAGACAACTATTGTCTCTCAAGTCTTCAAGTTTTACAAGTATGGCATCATAATTAGTGGCAACCCTAGACAGGTACGAATCATAAGACTCACCTTTACCATGAGTTAAACAATCGAGGCCGCAAAGGACTCTTGTAGATAGCTCTAACTTAGAAAACTCTCTTTTAGCTAATTCAGGATGATCTTCTAATACATCATGAAGTATAGCCATAGCCATAAGCTCTTCATCATCAGTCCTTAGACGCATCATAATTCTGATTGGATGAAGTATATAGGCGTGACCACCTTTATCAACATCATCTTCATGAGCTACAGCAGCTAAGGCAATACATTTACCAAGCATAAATTACCCCATATCATATAGGTGCCAAGCACCGTTACAATTCATTATTACAGTATCAATATAATTACCTTGTATTTCACCATTACGGTCAGTAGGTATATCAACACCAGTTGTATAGGCTTTAATTAGCCTTTTTTCTGTAATAAGATTGTTTATGAGGGGAGTATCTTTATCTACTTCAACTTCTGCAAATATAAACATACATGAGCCAATTAGCTTAGCACACATTATAACTGCATCATGCGGCATATCTATCCAGTTGCTTTCTTTTTCTTCAAGACGATATTTATATATTCTTTTAACTATAGCCATCTTATTATTCCTTCTAGTAATACTGGTGGGGATGGAGAGACTCGAACTCTCACTCCCTTTCGGGAACTAGGACCTAAACCTAGCGTGTATACCAATTTCACCACATCCCCAATAAACTATTTAAGCAAAGGAGTAACCTCAGGTTCTATACTTTGCATTCCATTTTCGTCAACTATCACGATAGTAATAGGTAAATTCCAGTTATCAATAATATTCTGAGCCCTATTAGTGTAGATAGTGTCATTAGGACCTTCAGCTATCAAGAAACATATTGCCTCATTCTTATTGAGAATAGAGTAGTGGCCTGCCTGAGTTAAGCATTCATACCACTTGTCGGCAAAGTCAAACTCAATAGAGTATCCATCTACCAAGCAATCAGTTCTAGTTTTATCAACATTACTGTGTTCTATTTCTCCAGAGCAATACTTTTCAACGTACCATGCCTCTGGATGTTTTCTTCCTGCTGCCATTGCATCAGATACATCTATAGCAAATATATAAAGTGCCAATGCTATAAGTGGTAAAAATTTGTTTTTAAAGTTTTTCATTTTTAAACTTACCATATTTTAAAAAATATATTGTTTGTGAAATAACTTCTTTATCGAAAATCATAAAGCAATGATCTACATCAAGTACGATATTTTCAGCTATATCTATTTGTGTACTTCTAACTGATATGAAACCATCATGTGGTTCATCTAGCATCTTACTAGTAAACCAAGATACTGGATCCGCAGGATGAAAACGTTTACAACCAGATATAGTACCTATTTCAGTATTCGGATATGGTAAAGAACCAACAGTAGAGTCATGAGATAAATCATTAACTATCTTTCTTCCGAATATACCTTTGAATATCTTCCTACCCAAGGGGAATCTATGTGCCATCATTGCACCTTTATGGGGCGAACCAAGTGTTACCAATCTACCCATCTTAGCACGAATACCTAAAGCCATTACACCTCTAGATAATACACCGCCTAATGAATGTCCAACAAAATGTACAGTATGGTGTTCACTAAAAACCGCATCAACTCTATCTCTTATTTGAGATACAATATCTTCTAGAGATCTGCTGTAGACTTTATAGTTCCAATTATGGACTCTATATCCTGCTCTCTTCAGATGCTTTTCAATATATGATAATGTTCTAGAATTAGCACCAATACCATGAAGTAAGACAATATGTTCCATAAAAGATTACCTCTCCAATAGGGTATATCGATTATAGCATATAAAGATGTTTTTAAACTAGAAGAATGGTGCCCAAGGAGGGAGTCGAACCCTCATGCCATAAGGCAGAGCATTTTAAGTGCCCCGTGTATACCAATTCCACCACTCGGACTAATATTAATTATAGATTAAACTCATAGTAGTCTCAAGTGTCCAGTTATTTCAGTTAATTCATCAGACCACCAAGGACCAATGGCACAACATGTAACAGTGGGAGTATTATTAAAAATAGTTCTACCATCATCAATAATTCTACAATTGGGAATACCACGCCTTTTAGCTTCAACGTATAGATCATCCATCTCCTCTAAGCTACTTACATTTAAGCATACCTTAGTAAAGGAATGATCCAACCATGTCTGCACAGGGGAAGGATTGTCGATATATACTTCAACTACCTCATCAGAGACTCTATCAAACATCTTGGTAAATACACCAAGAGAAGCATGTGCAACTTGAGCAGCAAGTTTACCGGGTGGCATCTTAATATCAGTTCTTACTAATATCACCTGTTTTGTTTGTCTTATCTTTTTCAAAACTAATCTCCTTTGTAGCTAAATAGCCAAATATTTTTTCAATACAAAATGCAAATAGACCACAGAGTACGACTCCATATTAAATCCTATGATTAAAAAGAAAAAAGGGACATACCTAAGTATATCCCTTTGAATGTGGCGACCCGCCAGGGACTCGAACCCCGAACCAAGAAATTTGGAATCTCCTGCTCTACCAATTGGAGCTAACGAGCCTTTATTTTGTTACTACCTAACCATACCACTCATAGTGGGAAGGCCTATTGCATAAAAGGTTTTCTTAAATTCTTTATATATATCTCTACCAGTTGCTTCTTTAAGCATCATTGGATTATGAGATCTTTGTTTGCCAAGAAGACCTAATCTAAAAGACTTCTCTTTGTTAAGTGTAGCACCTTTTGCCTCTACATATCCATCAAACCATGGTTTTGTACTTACGGCCTTAGCCATCTTCCTTAATTCTCTCGCAACAGTTCCGCGCATTATATATCCATTAAATCATTTGTACCTAAAAAGGTATCAGTTTTCTTTTTTTCAGGCTCTTTATCTTCTTTGGCCTTTTCTTCAGTCTTTTTACCGAAGATCCTATCCCAATTATTTTGCATTTGATCGTTTGATATCTTTGTTCTTGCGTGATACCTTCCCGACCCTTTTCCGTTTGTAGGATTCATTTGTTGCTCTTATCCAATGTCCTGCTTTACTATCTTCAAAGGTAGGATCAAAGTGCATACCAACATCAGGTTCACATATAGACAATTGATCAGACTTACCTTCTTCATATGTCATCTTAAGCATCAGCTTTAATTTCTCAAAACTAATACTAATATTCATATCGGTATTATTCATTTCTAGACTCCTAAATAAAAAAGCCCCCGGAGGGGCCTTTTAGATATTTCTGTTGCAAGGATATCATCCCCAGAGAATTAAGCTACTAACTTCATCTCTACAGCAAAACTTTCGTCATTTGCATTTATATTTAAGTTTGACTTTTATATAGAGTTTTCATCTCTAGACTGTCTCACTTCTCTCCCTCTCAGCGTCGAAGCCTGTGCATCCCCATCAGGAATGCTCTACTAGAAAACACTCTTGGTGGAGATGGCCGGAATCGAACCGGCGTCCGTCAAGCACTTGATCCATGGTCATACAGTCATAAATACCCAAAGATGGAATCAAAAGGCATATTTTTTATGCAACGATTAACCCTCCGAAGAGGGCATCACAGTCGCAAACAACTACTAAGTACTCTCAGCAGTTTCTGTTAGTATAGGACAGGGCGCTACCATTTTACAACCAAAGTATCCAAATTCGTTCTGGTTGGGCACTACCCCTTATATCTACCATGGTAAATATTAGACCCCAGAGAGCCTACTTATGTTTATACTTGATAAGTCAAGTAAGATTGATGACCTAATCTTATAAAGGTGTGTACACGATCATCACTGCAGTACACTTTAAGAGGAGATTTTACACTAATCTCACAGTACGAAGATGGCTGCTCGCATCAATGAAAGAGGCATACTTTCTTTTACAAGCCAGTATAACAAGCTTGGCTATTTAATCATAGCTGATAGTGTTTTGGTGGAGAGTGCAGGACTCGAACCTACGACCACATCTTTAGAATAGAAGTAACTCTAACTAGCGTCATCCAAAGAGAAACAAGCGTAAGAGAAATTGTTGTGCTCTACCAACTGAGCTAACTCTCCAAAACATTTTAAATTGGCCCCCTATGCATGGAATCGAACCATGCGACCTCGTCGTCCAAATCGAAGTAACTGAAACTAACGTCACTATATAAAGGATACAAGCGTTTAAGTATTTTTCGCGCTCTACCACTGAGCTAATAGGGGATTAAACTATTAAAGAATCTTAGGATCTAAGAACTTTTTAACTTTTACAATGAATTCATTCCACTGATTATCTAAATCATGTGCCAATTGACGCCGGCGAACTAGGTCAGCATTATAATCAGAGATACTTCCTTCTTTCATAGCCTCAATAGCTTTTTCAGCATCAAGGTTAAGACTAGGATGGAACTCATTTCTTTTAAGAACAAACAGGAACCAACTCCAGTTCTTAATAAACTTTATGAATTTCTTCATGTTTATCCTCACATGTATATTGTTTATTAGAGAAGGGACGGACAGATGACCTTCTGCCACGCCCCAAACATTTTTGTCATATCATAGACTGTCTGTTAAACAGTTGCGTATACCAGTTCCGCCAAAAGCCCATAACGAATAAAATAGGTGGGCTCCCTAGGACTCGAACCTAGAAATAAATATATTAAAATGGTGTTATCATCACCTTTTGTTTAGTAGCGAAATAAAGATCGAGAACCTTACGCATAACCCCTCTGCCACCCATCCCCGAAGTATTCTCATAGAAAACACTTTGGTGGACGGGACGGGAATTGAACCCGTGTAATAAAGTTAAAATATGTACTACAAACTAATAGGAATAATGACCTTAGATAAAGATGTTCTAGTAAAACGATAAGTTTGAGTAGCTTCCTAATCGGGAGCAATTACAACAACAACAGACGATAAATTTGCTAGAACTGAAATAAAATAGAACCCCTCCCGTATACTAACAACAACTTAGAGGAGATATCATGAACATAAACATGAGAGGGGCTCTAGAAACTTAACCGTGGATATAACCAAATAACTCTGCACCAATAGATGCATACATTATATCAACGTTATTTGCACGCATGCGAGCTTGCTTAGTAGCCTGAATAACTTTATCTAAACGACCGATAATAGCAGACTTTTCAGCTGGTGGAAGTAGGGCAGACATCTTAGTAGTGATAAAATTACCAACTACATCTTCTTCCATCCATTTCTCAACCTGTGCAGGATGATGCTGGGTAGGCTCAACAAGAATACGGAACTTAGTATCTTTGCGAGTCTTTGTTTTGATTTCATCATGCTTAGCACGATAAACATCAGGTAGTGCATTTCCATGATCTAATTCCCATGAGATACCTTGCTCTAAGGTAGGAATATCATCGTAGATGGCACGAATTGTTTTTAATTTGGACTCAAGTCCAAGTAGAAATGTAGCAGGTAGATTTACTCCAAGAGTAATACCGTCAACAATAAGGTCAGCTTTAGCAACAGAAGCATTTGTAGCCTCTTTCTGCAATACCACATCATAATAGGCACCAAGTGCCTCAGCAGTATAATCAAGTCGAGCTCTAACAGTAGTTGCGATTTCTGTATGCTCTTCAGCAGCAGACTCAATGGCCTCTTGGCCAGATGCAATCATTTCTAATCGTTTATGGAATCCAGTAAATAGATGCTTAGCATTAAATACTTTCTTGGTCTCAGCTAAGATCTTCTTAGCAATACCTTCTTTATCACCTTCAACAGCTAAGACTTCGTGAAGCTTAGTCATAACATTTGCCTTCTAAAATGGTCGTTTAAAAACATTTGAATTAATAACTCAAATACACTAATGTGGTCAAGGTAGAGAGACTCGAACTCCCGTCTCCGCGTCCCAAACGCGGTGCTAAACCAAGCTCAGCTATACCCTGATAATAAATAAAAGCCCTAGGATACAAACGAAAAAGGTCTGTATGAATTAAAAGTTCGGAGTATCTCTTTCTATCGTCACTAGGGCAAAACAGTTTATCGCTTCTTAGCTAAAGAAGCAAATGGATTATTACCTACATAAGCACAAGTCAGTGCAAGAGCTTCTTCTTTTGTGAAACCTTGTTCCATAAAAGCTACAGATCTTATTTTTGCTTGCTTTGCTTGACCAACAGCAAAAAGCTTATTTAGCCTATCAATGCCAGGGCCATCAATATTCTCAATGATCTCAGCAACTGAATCGGCTAATACATCAATATATTCACCAAACACAGTAGAAGCAGCAGGTATTAAACCTTTAATTTTTGTAATCTTAGAGAAATCATCACCAATTGGTTCGAGGATTAAACCTCTAATGAATTCAATCTGGACTTCAATAGGAGATTCAAGTATTTCATCAATAACTATTTGAAAATTATCATCTAGAAAAGTTTCAGCAAGTACCTGAAATAGGTCTTCCTTTGTCATGTCATTTTTCATTAGCTTACCTATGCAGTAGCTAAGGCACTATCCGTAGAAGTGTCTTTTGATTCAGGTTTACCACGATGTTTCTTTCGTAGTGCCGATGGCCATTCTTCAACACGAAGTGTCGCCATAGTTCTAGCATCCTTATCATGAGGATTACTAGGAAATTTCTTTGAAGCATACAGTAGAGCATTTGTTGCCCTTAATAGCATAGCCTTAACTTGTTGAAACTTCTTATCAACATTAGATAGGCCTTTTGACTTAGAAGCTTTACGCTTATAAGGTCCAACCTTAGCAAGAGCTACTTCACTCTGCTTATCTTCAGGATGTGCTTTTAAGTGCGCTTCAACCTTTGCCCTTTTATTCTTAGCATATTTACTAAGACTATCATAGGCAGCATATCGTGCCTTATAGGGAGCACGTCCACGAGCTTTTTTATGAGCCATCTTTCAATTCCTCAAGTTTTGAGTTTAATTCATCTATCTTATTCTTAAGATAGAGCTTTTCATCACCAGGTGTTTCTATGTCTTGGAGATCTTGCTCCAGTCTTTCGAGTTCACCTAGCCACATTCTTTTTTGTTCATTTGGATTCATAATGCTTTACCTATTGTTTTTATTTTTAAAACATAAAGCTTAATCAGTACAATGGTATATGAGTTCAGCTTCTTTACTTTCCCACTTACCCATCATCTGGCCACAGTTGCTACAGAAACAAAACTGTATTGCATCTCCTTTACCGATACCAGAATCTTCTGGAACATAATCACAATCAATAATAGTAGTCTTATGACTAAAATCATTAATACAACATCTGTCATTACATTGTGCATAAACTGTTTTTAGGTGATCTTTTGACTTACATGTTGGACATTGCATAATAATTCTCCAAATATATTAAGGCTGTAGTGAGTTAGCGGGACACTACCCATCTTCGCCCAAAAGAGTGTGTCTAATATTGATTAAGTAGCCTATAGGCGCACAGCAAGGTTCATACCTGCAAGAATCGAACTCGCATCATCCCAAAGGATATCTTGCCAAATTAGAACAAGGTGCAAAGGGACTGTGTCATTACTTAACTAAGTCTTAGCATTCGAACCGCAAATTATGTACTAGGTGTTCCGGGAAACTACCTATACCATTGCGCTCAGTACAGTCTTAATATATCTAAATAAAGAGGGACGTAACAATCCCTCTCTAAGGCATTCTTTTTAATCTACTACTAAAGTGTCTGAAGTCTTTTCATTTGACTTGAGCAAAGCACAGGATCGACAACTGAGTATTTAATGCGTCCACTAATCCGTACAGAAGTGATGAACCATATCTCTTCACAGAAACTCAATTCACATCATATGGCAAAGCATATTGAAGACTATGTTGGTGCAAACATTAAGGCGAGGACTTATTTACGTGCCACAATTCCGCTATAGATCTAAGTAGATTAGTTAAAGAATTAGTTGCTATACAGCCAGTGATCAGGACCTTTGGCTACATAAAATGGACTAGGTACCTTATTAGGTTCCTCGTTAGGTGTCCCCTCATATATAACAGAAGACCAACCAGCTTCAGTGTTAAGAGAATCTCTTACCATCTTAGCGTCTTGTTTGTTAGTAAAACTTGTACTAGAGACCTTATTAGTGGCTCTATCTTTAACAGTGAATAAACCTTTCATGGATTTCTCTCCGGGTTAAAATGGACATCATAATGTCTATTAACATGCATAATGCCTATTATTAGATACAATAGTGTCTAAAATGGTGGGTCTGGCTGGACTCGAACCAGCAGTCTACCGATTATGAGTCGGGTGCATTAACCATTATGCTACAGACCCAAAAATTTAAATAAAGTCTTCGTTTTCAAGACCAGTAATGTAACCCGTGTGGGTTATTTTATACATCATAGCAGCACCTGTTACAACAGCAATAGGCGTAGTTACGATACATATAAAAGTTGTATAAATCTTTTTAAACATTAGAATATTATCCATCCTTGTATATCATCAAGTAGTTTTTCTCTTTCTAGAAGAGACTCAATAGCAGCCTTTTCAGCCCTAATATAAGATTCATTATCCACTATACAGAGGTCTAATAACTTATCGGCCATATCAGCATGCTCATCACCATCCAGTTGAATATGTCTATTAAGGTAATGCCCTAATATTTTCACCTGTTCGGGATGTTTATTAGCAAGTGCTTTAACTATAGACTTGAACATATCAGGTATCAAACCTTCACGTCCAACAGAAAAAGATGCCGCAATCTCCTCAATATTACTCCTATCAATAAGTTTTTCTACAAACATAGAATGCTTATATCCAGGTATATTGGAGTATGCAACAGTATCCTCTAGAGTGTCTAGTCTAATATTCATAATGAAATCCATTATGTTATCAGCATTAGCACCTGCTTGAATCATTGCCTTAACATATACATCAAAATGAGAATCACCATTAAAAAACGGATCAGACTCTTCATGTAGAACGATATCATTAATCATCATACGAATATCAGATCTACCAGTAGGAATCCAAGGACTGCCAGTACAAGTTAGATTTCTCTGAAGAAACTTAAGTAGTGACATAAAATCCCATACTGCCCATACATGCCCTTCCATAAAGACTCTAATATCTTCAATAGAATTCAGGTGACTATATACGGAGTGATTAATTATGCGACTGCGAATCTCTTCGATTCTATCACTTTTAAAGTAGTTCATGTTCCTGACCTGTAAATATGTTTATGACTGGACAGAGAGTTTCTTCAACTTCTTTCTTCTTTTTGTCCTTGATGGCCTTGGATCTTCTTCTGCATTCAGCAGTGATGTTCCAGCGCCAAATGTTTTTTACTTTTTTAAATGAGCTACCACAATCAAATACAAATCCACCTTTAATGGGGACTATCTTTTCATCTGGTGAGGACTCACATCTACAATTCTTTGGTTGTTCCATAGATGATTCCTTTTAATATGGCGGTGAGTATAGGATTCGAACCTATATGCCCTTTTCAGAACGCTTCCTTAGCAGGGAAGTGCGATACCAGTTACGCGAACTCACCATTTAATATCTTTTTCGTTACTACCTTCTCTTTCCTTAGTAAACTTTAGCCCTTCTAAGGAGCTTATCTTGCCATCTAGCCTATAGTAGCAATTATTAATAGTCATTAAGATAAGTTGAAGCAATAATATAACTGGAAAGAATAATGAACACATTGCTCCAACCATAACATCTGATCCAGCATGCTCATTATCAAACACTGCTTTTATAAAGTTAGGATGCAATTCATAGTTATACTTGTCAACATAGTTAATACTATTCATTAATGACCAGCATTCAAAAGTATCATAATCCATACGCTTCCATAATCTAATATCATGAAAAGATAATATAAAATAACCTATACCAAACCATATTCCTATAAATAGGACATATAGTAAAATATTAATTAAGAACATAAGTGGAGCTCCTGATTGGATTCGAACCAATGATAAACGGGTTTGCAAGCCGCTGCCTTTGACCACTCGGCCACAGAAGCTTAATTAGAAATTGTAACACTTTTTATACTAGCCATAGGCTTTGAGCAAGCACCATAAGAACTTACTATTTTAATATCTATAGATATATCATCACTATCATCAACATTAGCAATACTCTTAAAGTAAGCAATTAGTACCTGATGTAATTCAACTCTATCTAGAGTTACAGATTTCTTTAACTTAGTTTTCTTAGGTAAAGAAGGTCTATTAAAGAATATTTTACCATTACCTGTATCAACTGGCATAATTGCTCCTAGTATAAATTGGTGGGTGTAGATGGATTCGAACCATCGACCTGCGGATTAAAAGTCCGATGCTGCTACCAGCTGAGCTATACACCCATTAAAAATGAGGCCAGTTACTGGGGTCGAACCAGTCTTACCTTCTATCGCAATCTAGAATTGATAGTTCCTATAAAACAGAGACTAGTGTGTAATGTAGGACAAAAGGTGTACTCCGACTGACAACTGACATAAATTTGGAGGTAGGTGTGGGATTCGAACCCACGGAGCATTATTTCAGACTCGTCGCATTTCAAGTGCGGTGGGATAAACCAGACTCCCCCAACCTACCGATAAACTAAATTGACTACCCTCAAGTACCGGGCTTAAGAGGCACAAGAGAGTAATCAAAAATGGAGCCGGCCCTGCGATTTAACAGGGAATCATCCGGCATAAAATGGTGGAGCACGCTGGACTTGAACCAGCAAGCTTTTTAGGGCGTCAGATTTACAGTCTGATGGGGTTACCAATTTTCCTACTACTCCATAAAACAAAGATAGATGGCAAGCATCTACTCCGTAGGGCTTTACCTGAGGAGGTCATCCGTTGAGATTCCTTCAGGTGCTGATCAGGTTAATTCTTCCTACGAATTAACATGAGCGCACCGTGAGGATCTCAGAGGAGTGACGTCCGGTGGTAAATGTCCAACGGATAATAACACAAATACTACATATTGTAGTTAAGATAGAAGGCAAGCTTCTCCTCGGGATTGAACATAGTACCGGTAAGGTATGTGTAGTAGTCAGCACGCTAGTGAGGACGGAAACACTTACCTGGTAGGTAGTATGTATAATCCAATATATACAAAAATCTCTTATTGAGATTGGCGGACCTGAAGGGACTTGAACCCTCGATCTCTTGCGTGACAGGCAAGCGCTTTAGACCAACTAAGCTACAGATCCATTACTTGGTGGAACCGGATAGAATCGAACTATCGACACTCGGATCTTCAATCCGATGCTCTACCAACTGAGCTACAGTTCCTTAATTAAGCTCCAGTCACTTTCGCTGACTGGCATCGGTTAGTTATTCAGGAAGGCACCTTTAAATGTCCGGACAAGGGCAATCATTATTCGCTAACGTCTCCTAGAGGGTTTCTCTTCCGTAGACCGTCTAAATGTCAGGAAAAACATACATCATTCCGGACAAATTTGGCAGAGGCGGTAGGGATCGAACCTACGAATCTCGGGATCAAAACCCGATGTGTTAACCACTTCACCACGCCTCAACAAAACTTGGGGTAGTCGACGAGGATCGAACTCGCATAGGCCTGAATCACAATCAGGAACATTACCATGTCTGTCACAACTACCATTAAAAATGGTTGCGGGAGTGGGACTCGAACCCACGATCTTCAGCTTATGAGACTGACAAGATAACCAACTTCTCTATCCCGCAATAAAACTTGGTGGAGAATATCGGATTTGAACCGATGACCCCTTACGTGCAAGGCAAGTGCTCGTTCCAGCTGAGCTAATTCCCCAAAATACTTTCAGTTAGGAGTTTCACCTATAGTCTAAAGATACAGTATTAATAGTGTCTTTAACTCTTCGCCCTTATCCTGTCAACAATAAGGTACTCTAATATGGCTCCCAAGACACGGATCGAACGTGTGACCTAGCGGTTAACAGCCGCTTGCTCTACCTCTGAGCTACTTAGGAATGAAAACTATCCAATTAACATAACATTGACTTACACCTAAAAGATAAGTTGTGAGAGGTTTGGATAGTGTAAAACTTGGAGCAGGTGACAGGGTTCGAACCTGCGACATCGAACTTGGAAGGATCGCACTCTACCAACTGAGTTACACCTGCTTAATAATGGTCCGCCTGATAGGAGTCGAACCTATAACCTACGCCTTAGAAGGGCGTTGCTCTATCCAATTGAGCTACAGGCGGAAGAAACTTAATCGAATTCAATCAAATTAGAATCACAATGCTTGATAAATTCAAGTTGATCAAGACCTGATGATGTAATATAAGGGAGTTCTGCCATGTAGTCATCTTCAGAAGTGAGAGGACTTATAGATTCTTCAAAAATACGATCAAGAGGAACTTGAGATTCGTGAGGACAATTAATATTCTTATCTAATGATGCTAACATAACATTACTCCTTTACAATTGTCAATATATAGCGACAAAAAAATGTTTTTATTATTTAAATGTCAGTATATTCTGACAATTTATTATCTTATTTATTATCTTAAAGATAGGATGACTAGACTTGACCTAATCTGTACAGACTAGTAAGCAAGCTATCCTAATCTTAGACGTGCTAAGAAAAGAAACAAAAAGGCACAATCATGCCGTACAGCATTAACTGTTTATTTAGGTTTGACTGATAACAGACTTCTTAGTCTATTAACCATACCATATTCAAGTGCTTGAAATGACATTGGACTAGTTACACTTGATTGAGGTTGTATTTTCCCATCAACTATAGGACCATCCTCATATGTTTCTAGTTCTAATGCATCAGATAGCTTAAATATATCTGAATACTTATGACTAACCTTAGCTCTACCTTGGGCGATTTCTCTACCTGTAGATTTCTTAAAGGCGTCTTTTTCACCACAGATAGATTCAGCTACTATAAAGATAGATTCATCTGGGTTATCAAAATTTTCTTGTACTAATTTAACACAAACAGTACATCGTTTTTCCCGACCATTCTTTCCGGGTATACTATGATAAGAGAATAATTGTTTATTCATTATCGTTTCCTTTTTAAATGAGATTAAAAAATAAAGAGGAGCCTTTTGGACTCCTCATTAAACCTAAACAAATAGGTTAGCGTTGTCTCGAACTTCTTGACCGCTATAAGTTATCAACACCTTACCATCCCTGTACACAGGGAATAAGATATCAACATAGTCAACAACTGGAGTTACATGGTCACCTCTTAGAGGTATAGACTCTATAGTACCAGATTGTCTTAACATAATAGTTGTATACTCTCCACGCTTAGAAGTTTTCGAGCCGTCAGCTGTTTTTGGGTTTTTATATATATCACGCTGTTCACCAGCCACAATTGCAGAACAAGCCTTCATAGCAAATCCACAATCATCTCTAGTAACACCTTGCAATAATCCGCCACCCATACCAAACATAAGATTTTCAACACTAAATCCAGCAATCATTGCCTCTTCACAGATCAGATAGATATCAGATTCATCTATTCCATCTGCAAATAGGATTCTAAGGTAATCAGGTAAAACCTTAAAACCTTTTGAATTAATAGTGCAGTCATCTTCAAACTTACTATAGAGAATTTTTAGAGACGTTACGATAATCTCAACAGGATCACCGCTATCTGGTCGACATACAAATCTACCACCAGCGGCACCCAGTTTACGTATTTCAGCATTATATCTAACACCTACATACTCTTCTAGAGCTCTATAGTAATCATAGGAATCAAGTACTACTGATATAATATTACCAGTACCATCTTCATTAAAACCGAATTTCTTGATAAGACGACCAATAGCAAAAGCCTCAGCCTTCTCTTCCCATATAGTCATAGTGGAATGTTCTGATGCAACAACACTAAACGCACTCATTGCAATATTATAATACAAGTTAAAGGCCTGTACGCCTTCCATAGTATCAGAACCCATCCAGCCCATAGCTACGTGACTAGATCCACCTATTTGAGCACTCTCACCAGATGAAACACCTCTGCCACCAAAATCTAAAAACATGAAATCAATACAGGTTTCATAATTATCAGATGATTGCTTCAGGTATTTCATGATGTTAGTACGGACAGATAGTGACTTAGTAGCAACTGTAGATGCATACCACACAGCACGAAGAATCATAGTTTCAATATAAGATGTAACCCATGCAAAGCGTGGGTCAGTATTAGTTATAGAAACCAATACAATCTTTTTATTAACCTTGAAACCCTCAGGTACTGCTCTTATTTCTACCGGCCAATTGCCGCCAAGCTTATTAACAATATCCATAAAGCCATCATAGTTAAATCTACCCAAGTATCCCTTCTTAACTAGGAATTCTTGTGCATCATCAACCATTTGTTTAGTAAGTTTCTTAGAAAGAACCTTAATCATAAACATTTGAAGACCATACATTACTGTGTGATTGTATTTACCACCACGTGCTTCTATATAAGAAGTAATGTATTGCGTATTTTCAGGCGTTTGCCCATCATGAGTAGGCTTATAGCCATCTGCCATTAATATAGGATTACTAAGAAGCCTTTCAGCTTTATCTCTTAGCTCATCAATGTTTTCGATAGAATTTAGATTAGATTCCATCAGTGTTTTTATTCTATTGTATTTAAAATCGCTCATTTGAGGCTCCCTCTTGTTGTACGATATTTTCTCTTGGTGCATGTACTCTTTCTTTACCAGAGCCATGCGATTTTTTAGTCAGTTCAGGATGATTCTTAGCCCAATCCTGAACAAACCACAACATGCCGCAGCCTCCACCAATATCATCTTGACCGGCTGGGTCAAACATCCTAGTGGAATAGCCTGCGGCAAGTATCTTCTGCATAAAGTCTTCAACTAAACTTCTTTGCCTTTGATTAGAAGCAGCCACTCCTTCATCAGGCTCACATATTACCGATAGAGTACATTCCCAGATACTTGGGTCAAAGTACTTAACGAGTTGCTGAACGTGTTTATGTGTATCATTCTTATCATGTACACAATAGTTAAAGAACGGTCTACGACCAGTCTCATATGCCCACTTCTCACCCATCAGAGCAATACTCTCAAGACTTAACTTTGCAGTCATAGGTATGAGGTTATCTCTATCTTCTTGAAACGCTTCATGCACAGAGAACTGTAGACCTATTTGATCTATCTCTTTACTTGTTTCAACAAGTTCAGCCCAGTCAGCCTTAGTAGCATTAGGTGCCATAGTAGAGATCAATAATTTAGCATGTGGATAAGCAGCATTAAGTCTAGCAATAGCCATCTTAAGATTCTTCCAATTAAGCATTGGCTCACCCATAGACATAAACATGACCTGAAGATTTTGAATGTCGCCTATATTGGTACCATTTTCATAAAAAATAATATCAAAACAAGCCTTAACTTGATCAAATATTTCAGTAGCAGTTAAGTTACGAATAAAGAATTCACCAGTACCACAGAATCTACAGCCAACAGGACAACCTGATTGAGTAGAGCAACATATTACAGTACGCTCTTCATAGGTAGGATACTTATAAAGAACGGCTTCGGCAACTGCGCCATTGTCACCATCTTTAGTGAATACTAATTTCTTAACATTCATATCAGAACTATCTATTACCCTGGGTTCTCCCCAAGTATTAAATATGTAAGGTGCTTTTTCTAATAACATATCAATCTCCAGACCAGACACAGTCAGGTCTCATTTTAGCCATAGTCAATAATATTATAAGTGATTTCTTAGCATTACCTTCAGTAGCATCCCAGTAGCTATCACCACAGTCATCAGTAAGTTCTGATATTGCTTTTTCCAATATGGGTATACTCTCTAAAGCAGTCATACCATAAATAGTTCTAATACCTTCATCACCCATTTTATCTCTAAATATTTGACCATAATTATAGGTAATATTTAAATGAGCAGACGTAGTACCACCAACAGCATAAGTGCCACCACGCATCTGATGCTTTTCATCAAACTGAGCACAGCTTTTATCTACTGGGTCTAATAGTTCTATATCATAAGACATATTGTCACCTACCTAATTAATGATTTCATACGCATAATCATGTCGAAGTGATCTTCAAACATTCTTGTACGAAATTGTTCAACAACCCTAGATATGGGAACCCATACAGCCTTATCAGCATCATCAGCTCCACGTATTTCAGGTAGAGAAGTATCATTACGTAGGTTAATTAAACCACAGTGAGTAATAACTCTTCCGCGCAAAGAACGTTTAGGTGCATCAAATGTTTCAATAGCTTTCATGGAACCATGCAGCACAGGAACAGGAACCTTGATGAGAGTTTCCTCTCTAAGCTCTCTGACGATCCCTCTAGCGATAGTTTCATCATTGTTAAGAAAACCACCAGGTAGAGCAAAAAGACCCTTGCCTGGCATCTCACCACGTCTTATAAGTAATAGATGGCCACAGCAATAAACAAAAGCATCCACAGTAACATGAGGACCTTTGCCCCATTGATTAGGATACTCAAGATAGTACTTATGCTCTTCACGAACATCAACATAATCAGGAGTACCAAACTTAGATAGTAGATATTTACCAACAGAATCAGGAACTAAATCCAAATAATCAAGACCACCGATAAAGTAATCATGACGAATATCTGTGGCATC
>Ga0102811_1000623_pt1 | contig 17252 bp, 13 predicted proteins | sample ColrivemetaGS705_FD_84507 | JGI IMG/M metagenome (GOLD analysis project Ga0102811, IMG submission 84507) | Estuarine microbial communities from the Columbia River estuary - Flood tide ETM metaG S.705 | ecosystem: Environmental > Aquatic > Marine > Intertidal zone > Estuary | place: USA: Columbia... | reverse complement strand
TGGATTATAACTACTGTCTATAACATTTGTACCTCCACCTGTCTTACTTGGGATACGTCTTTGATGTATTTCAGTTTTAACACGTTCCACAAACTGCATAGCAAGGTGTGAAGGCATGTTGCCCACATCAACGTAGAATACTCTTCTTTCAGGAGCACGTTGAACACGATAGATAATAATCGCATCTTCTAATAACTCCTTTTGCTTGTATACTTTAAAAATACTTTCAAGCAAACTATTACCAAAAGGATAGTTTTGATCTAACCCTTCACTTAAACTCAAATGCAAAACATGTTGTGCATCAATGTATGTTTCGTCGTGTTCTTGTGCAAATCTACTAGTGTTTCCACTTGGTGTATGATTATTACCTACGCCAGTTCCTCTTTGAACTTGCTGATATCCGTTAGTTCCGCCTGGTCCATAACTGTTTTGTGTGTTTAATGGTGTTGCTTCCAATGCACCAAATGCAAAGTTTAGATTTTTTACAACATACTGTTCTGGTTTTTTGCCTTCTGATTCATTTACAATGATTTTTGTAATCTGACTAGGATCAACATGAAATAGTTTCTGTGTTTCAGGATCTCTAATAAAAAACTGATCACCGTATTTAAATGTATTGCGTATAGTTCTAAACATACGTGTTTCAAACTTGTTTAGTTTACACCATTGCTGTAGATACTGTCCAATAACTTGTACTTCGCTGTTTGTAGGTGCGCCTTTAAAATCAAGACGGAAGTGTGTTTTGTTGTCGTTGTTTTTTTGTGTACAAAATTCAGCTAGAATATCAAGTGCAGCATTAACTTCGCTATCACTATCCATAGTGTTGTATTGATTATAACGTTCAATACGATTTGGTGAGCCAACATAAACGTCAGGCAAGTGAGATGAATAGTTAGCTGCGGCCGGTCCCATGCCGCTAGATCCTTTTTGACTAAACGGACTGTAGCTTCCGTTTGTGTTATCACTTGTAGGAACTGGAGTAAAATGTTTTTTCCAACTCATATTGTACCTTTCAGCATATTGCCTTGTAGACTTTTTGTAGCTCTAAATGTTTTTTGTTGCGCACTTGCTGAGGATGATTCTATAGTTACAAGTGCTTGTAGCTGTTGTATCATTGTATCAAACTTACTTGACATTAAATTACTCATTTGTTCTGCAACATTATTATTACTTATCGTATTTTGTCCATTTATGCCATTGTTTTGAACATTGCTATCAAGACTTTTAATACCTTTCATAAGATTTTGCATAACACCCATACTAGTATTTGCACTCATAACAGTAGCTGGACCACTAATAAACTCAGGGCCAGCTTCACCTACCATGCCGTATTCATTAGCGCCGATGCGTCCGCCTTCTGCAAATCCGCCGGTGTATCGTGATGGATTAGATTGAAATCTTGCAACTTTACTCATTGTTTCGGATTGTATAGCTGCCAATCCATCAATTGAGTTTACTATTGTCTCACTTAAATTGGTTTCAGCTTCTGCAATTCTGGCTCTTGCGGCTTCGGCTGCTTCTCGTGCTGCTCGAACTGGTGGATCTAGCGCATTAAGCCCTTGTTGAGTTAGTGTTGCTAACTCTGCTACAGAAGTATCTAAAGCTGCGTTTGCCTCTGCTACTTCTGCTCGTGCTGCTTCTACATCGTTTTGTGTAGTTGTTGCTGTGTCGTTAACTACTGTGTCTGTGCGTTCTCCAGTTGCAGTTGTAGTTGCTCCTAAAGCTTCAGCATCAGAAGTTGCACTTTGTCCGTTTTGTACTAGTTGACCAAGAATGTTTCCATGACCTTGTCTCATTACTTCGCTACTTGTATCAAGAAATTCGGCTGCATTAAATAAGTTGTTGATGCCGCCGCTTAGTTCTTGAGCTATTTGATTTGCGTTTGGCATTACTTCTGTTATTTTTTGCAAGGCGGCAACAGCTACATTTTCAATATGCGGAATAGTTGTTTCCATAACTGACGCTGTTAGTGTGCGTAAGTTTTCTTGTATTTTTATAGTTTCGTCAAATATCCCTGTGACTTGTTCTGTTTGACGAGCTTGCTCTTGGCGTATTTGTTCATCAAGCTGCTCTCTAGCCTCTTCAGATGTCATAGTTCCATCTCTGACACTATCAACAGCGTTTTTATAATCATAACTGGCGTTACTAGCATCAGCAAATGCACCTGATATATTACTCATGCCTCCAAGCATTGCAGTTTGTCTAAACTGTTCTGTGTTTTGATAATCAATTGCTGCGCCAGTTGCTGCTTCTAAACTACTTTGGAAACTGCTAATATCGCCAGCATTAAACTGTTGGGCCGCAGCATACAAGTCGTCAGCACCTTGACCCATTGCAAGCATTGCACCACGTGTTGCTTCAGTAGTTGGTGCGCCTCTAAGAGCGATATCTACAAATGCATCAGCAGCATCTTTACCTAGTGTGTTTTGTAGCTCTACTAACTTGTTGGTAAATGCAGTTTGTTCTTCAGCAGTTTTACCAGTTAAAAACGCATTAACATCGCCTTGACGTCTGCGTTCTTTCATTTCATCAGCTATTACATCACGTTGCTTGCCAGTTAACTTTGATAGTCCATCTAGTTCAACCATTAGATTTTTAGCAGCAACAGCTTGTTGTTCTACACTTGCTCTATCTGTTCTACTGTTAGCATCACTTAGTTCGCCATAAAGGGCAAGATTTTCATTTATGTCTGCTGTTGTAAAACCCAACTGTCGGAGTTTGGTTCCTAGTTCTGCGCTATCAAGAATAGTAGTTGATACTGCTTTAAATCTTGCCATTGCTAGATCAGTTGTACCGCCAAATGCTCTTAAACTTTCAGAATTCTTTTTTAAGAATCCAGTCATTTCCTCAACACTTAAACCAAGTTCGGCGGCAGATACCTTTACATCTTTTATTTCTTTGCCAAATGTAGCACCAACATTAGTAAGTTGTTGGTATTCAGCAAGACTAGCTTCAGCAAACTGCGACAATCCGTCAACTAGTTTGCCAACAGTATTTCCAAACAATCCAGTGTTAGCAGAAATTGCACCACTGTATGCAGATAGCTGTTGCTGGCCAGTGAGTAATGCGCCGCCAAGACCAACTGCTGCTTTAGTAACACCAGTAAGGCCGCCGGTTGTATTATTCAATGTACCTAACAGTTTACTTATTGCGTTGCCGCCGACTGCTTCTTCTGCCAAAACGTTAAACTCCTACTTAACTATGAAATAAATATAGCTAGTAGTATTTACCTAATAGGAACCCCCATGGAAAAAACAGAAAGTCCACTAAAAAAATATCGGAGACAGCCTAAGTTATATCTAAACATTCCTAGCAATGGAAAATGGTATGATCAAAAGACCGTAGCCGAAAATACATATACCAATCTTGCAGTGTTTAGTATGACAGCAAGTGACGAAATATTATTTAAAACACCCGATGCTCTAATCAATGGAGATGCAACTGCAAATAACATCAGCAGTTGTATTCCTGCTATATTAGATCCTTGGTCTATTAAAACATTAGATCTCGATGCAATACTTGTTGCAATAAGAATGGCATCATACGGCGAAACTATGTCAGTTACTTCTAAATGCAAAAAATGTAATGTTGAAAACTCATATGAAATTAACTTACAACATTATTTAGATTTCTTTTCAACAAGAGAGTTTGAAGATAAGATATATCATGAAGATTTTTGCCTACACCTCGAGCCATTGTCTTATAAGAAATGGACTGAAATTCAAAAACAACAAACTGCGTACCAACGTGCATTAAATCTAACAGTAGGTAGGATTGATGATGAAAAAGAAAAAGAAAAGTTTGTACAAGACATTATTGATAAAATAAATGCTTTAGTTGCACAAGCAATACTTGATCAAGTAGTTGCTATCGAAGTTGACGGACATATTGAAAATGATAAAAAAGAAATTAACGATTTTCTAAATGATGCCGAAGTAGTACTATTTCATAAAATTAAAAAGATGATTGAAAAGAATACATTAGAGTGGAAAATACCTGCTGAAGAAATAAAATGTACCGAGTGCGGTCACGAAGATACAGTTAGAATATCATTGGACACATCGGATTTTTTCGTACAAGGCTAACGAGACTCGATGATTCTGAAATACTTTCGTTAGCCAAGGATTTTGAAAATAATATCAAACAAATAAAAGACAATGCATATCGTTTGAGTTGGTATATGCGTGGTGGGCTTTCGATTGAACAAATACTCTATGATACTGATTTAGAGGATCATGAGATTATTAGTAATATTATAAAAGATAATATTGAAAACACAAAAAGTAGTAAAATGCCGTTGATTTAATTATTGAGGACCTGGAACAGCATCAGGGTTTGTCGGCATACCTGGTTCGCTTGATGTACTAGGATCAGCACCTGCTGCTGGTTCTGTACCTGCTGCTGGTTCTGTTGCATCAACTGGATTTAGATTCATTATACCAGCTAATAATACTTCTCTGCGTCCTTCAGGTATATATGGAACTAGTTGGCTTTTTATTCCTGGAGGAAATAGTAAAGTTCCAAAAACTAGTTTAGCCCATTCACTTTCTCCGTAGTATTCACCTGTAACACCTTCTGTTTCTTTTGGATCGTATCCTGATATTGCTTTAGCCAATGCACCGGTGCCAAACTTGCCATCTACAGCCGCAGCCAATCCAGCTGTTACAGATTCTAAACTACGACCAGTTAATACAAATATATCTTTAAACGAACTATCAACAATCACTTCTGCTATCCAACGTTGTATACTCGATGAACTTAAAATTAGTGGCACTACTATCCACAACGCCTCGGTGACAATCAAACTTATAAAAGATACAGGAGCGCCAACTCCTGTAAGTGCAACAGCTACTTGTCCGCTTCTAATTACAGCTTTGATTGGTTTTAATATTTGTTTTACAAATCCAATTTTTCTAACCAACAGTAATATTTGTGCAGTATAATATGCTACAATTTGGCCTTGTAGTATGCTTCTAATATCTTTTAATCTCTGGATATCTGTTCCTGGAGGAGCATTGTCAATTTCTTGATTTATGTTGACAACCTCTATCATCATTCCCCAGAAAGGTCCAGCAACTGCCATAGCCTTTGTTGCTATTCGGACTACAGGATTTTGTAGAATTTTTATAAGAGTGCTATTCTTAGCTTTTGCAACATTTTCAAAAGTTTCTGCTGTTGCATTTGTAATGCGTCTTCCTAGAGCAAACCGTTTGTTTACTGTACCTTTTAATCCGCCGGAGCGTACTTCTTTGTCAATAGTAGATGTAACTTGAGCCGGAGTCTTGTTGCTGCTGCTCAGTTCATCTACTCTTTTTTGAATAGCTCTGGCTTCTGTTTCACTAGCAGATTCAACCATAGTTGTTTGATCAGGTAAAAATGTTGCCCACTTATTATCACTAAGTTGTTGTACACCTGGTGTAAACTTAAACCCACTTCGAGGAATTGGAGTACTAGTTCTCCACTGCGCTGTTAGTTGTCTGCCAACACCTGATGGCGCAGGTCTACCATTACCACCAGTAGGATTAACCTCAGTCCACATAGCACCACGCCATTTGTATGTCTTACCATCGAGCTCAGCAGTGGTATCAATCTCGGGCATCCGAGTATCAGTTTCATCTTCGAATATAAGATGTGTTTTTCTTAATGTGACTTCACTTAGTTTCATAGAACTGTTCCAACTATCATAATGTATTTATAACTTATTAGTTGAACTACGTTCAACTGTGTTTTCGTTAGCACTCAACACATTACATATTAAATATAATAGCATATCACATAAGTGATATGTTTAAGTTTCATGTAGATTGTTTCAGTCAGACGGAACCTGTTACGGTCCCATCTAATCTCAAAATACGCTTCATGTGAGTCGCACCAGCCGAGACATTGGAAGTAGGTTATTGTTTATACACAAAGTACAATGGGCTCTGACCTTTCCCAACCTACGTCGACATCGCTGTTTCCAGCTACCTCTTGCTTCGTTCCTATTGCTAAAGAGTTTTTATGTACTGTGTTTGTGTTTTTCGACTGCCAACAAAACAATCTATATCAACCAGTGAGCCCAATTTGTTTGGTGGCTTCCTACCTCTGGGTAGTCGATCAATATGTTACGTGTGCTTCTATACGAGAGCGTTTTCCACAGCGGTATTGTAAACTGGCCCGCCAACCTTAGGTGTTGGAATGTTTTGCCTGTATGTGATGTTCTAGCAATGCCTGTTTGAGTTTGTCTGATCCACCGACTCTAACATTAATGATACCGTTGTAGTAATCATCTGTTTCGAGTACTCGCCTATCAAACTGCTCTCGTGCCTCTATGTAGGACATTTCGCCCCTACCTTTACATAGGTATAGTATTTCTCTTGTAAACTTATCTGAGCCTAGTGCAGCTACATCTGCATTTAGTCTGTCTGAACTACCGTAGTATGTTCTCCAGTCGCTTTCTTTGTAGCCTCTACGTTTGTTCTTCTTGCCTTTTAATGGTGGCTTAGTAGTCTTAAACTTTGCTAGTTTTTTGCCTATGTATTTTTGACCTGTAGTAGTATTAGTAATAAGATAAACAAATCCTTCATACTCGTCTGGTATTTCAGTTATTTCTTTACCTTGATATATCCAACTACTCATACTATTATGTATTAGTTTGACTAGAAGGTCGACCTCTTTATTGGATTATATTTTTCTTATGCTTGTTAATATATTCACTTCCAAACATATTGCTAAAATAATCTATTGGCCATTTGTTTAAGCCTTTGTTGTATTCTTCTACATTATTATACATTTTCATAAATTGGTCAATCGATTTTTTATTATTTGACGAATGTATTTCGTGTAATAACTTTTCGTTACGTACTCTACGAATGTATAATTCTTGTTGCTCCGGTGTTGACTTTGTTGGCCAATCGTCTAAATCTTGAACCCAGTTGTTTGCAATGTCTAACCAGTTCACATCTGGAAATGCTGTAACATATCCTACAACACTGTCCATACAGTTTGCCTGTTCGTAATATTTTTTCTTAACAAGACCTTTGTGGTTAAGCTCTTTACCGATGCGTCTCATATCTTGCCAGAAATGATTGTCTCCACGTCTACTCAATGTGTAATGTACTGCTGTAAAATCTGCAATGTCATCAAAATAATATGTAACCTTGCGATTGTAGTAATCTTTATCGTAATCACGTTGTAACATCCAAGCAATGCGTTTCATACAAGAGATGCTGCTTACAACAGCATTTGCTTCGAGAGGATCAATAAATCCTGCCGCCATTCCTACAGCAAATGTGTTTCCAACATTGGGAGTTTTAAGTCTTCCTGGTGTCCATTTTAAATTTCGGGGCTCTCTTATTTGTCTGCCTTTAATAATACTGTGCCAATATTTTAGTGCTTCATCGTCACTAAAGTATTCGTCGCTGTACACAAGTCCAGTACCGATACGATTATTAAGAGCAATACTAAACTGCCAGCCCATGTCACGTCTAATACTTCTAGTGTAGTTAACTTGTTCTGTTTCTTTGTCTTCATACTCAATAGGACATACCCAGGCACTATTAACTTTGTTCGCTGTGTAAGTATGAAACTCATTGGTTAGTTTTCCAATCAATACTCTTGACAGCCCTGTACAGTCGACCCAAATGTCACTAGTAACTTCACGTCCGTTGTCTAATACAACACTAGTAATGCCTTTATCGCTTGTATTAACTTTATCAATGTGTGCAATAGTTTCGACTACATTATATGCTTTACAAACATTTTCTCTAATCCAAGGAGAAGTTTTTTCTGCATCGATGTGATAAGCATAGGTTGCAGTTGCTGGCAGTAAGTAGTTGCCATCGTCGTCAAACGGCATTTTTAAATCTTTACAATACTGATAGCCTTCAGCATTGTGATGATAAACATCCAAGTCTGGTGCGCTACGATTTCTAAACACATCTAACCAAACGTCTGTAGTTTTAATTTCATTTGGAAAAGTACTAGTAATGTTTTTCCAAGTAAAGTCTTTGTCAAGTCCATTACTCCAATGGAACATACGAAGTACATCTGGCCCATCAGCAGTATCAGTCCAATCTTCCATGTTGTTGCCGTATTTGAATACTGCACCTGTTTCTCTCATAAAACGTTTTTCATCAACACCCAGCCCTCCAAGTAGTCCTGGTAAATGAGGTGTAATACTTTCACCAACACCGATAATACCAACTTTCTCGCTATGAATCATTTCAACAGTTGCATTAGGAAATTCTTTTGCTAAGAAACAACTAGACAATGCTCCAGCTAACCCGCCACCAACTATTGTAATTTTCATTTATTTTTTTCCTTTTCGGTACTCGATCATGTGTGCTTCGTATTTGTCTATAATCTCATCTTGTCTTTGTTTTGCTAGACTCATTAAGTTTCTTAACTCACGACGAGCAGTACGCTTGGTGCTTTCGCTAGGCCTACGTTCAAATGTTTCACTTGCCTTCAAGTATCTTAATACTGTTTGCATTATCTGATCGTGTGTGTCATTCATATTTATTCTACGATGTCAATATCGTTTTCATAATTTGTAAATCCATTTTCTTTAACAACTTTCATAACGTGACTAACCCTACCAATCAACTCGTCTTTGTGTGAAATAAGGAAAACATTTTTGTTACGCTCTCTGCCCATCTTCTTTAGTACAGCAAGTGCAGATTCAACACCAGCAGTGTCCATACCTGAATCGATTAACTCGTCAATGAACAACAAGTTAACACCTTGATATAACGATTCCCAAACGTCACGGAATGCAAAGCTCATACCAAGTATAAGTCTGTTGCGTTCTCCTCTTGACAAGTTGTCAAAGTCTAAGTCTTGTCCTAGTTGTGTGATCTCGACACTGAGATCATTTTGAAACTGTACTTGATGTGGCAGTCCTAGCCTGTCAAGATAATATGTAAGTCTGTTGTTGAGGTACAATAGATTTTGATCAATAATCTTTTTACGAATAAAGCTATCTTTGTTTGTTAATAGTTTTAACAAAAACTCTTGGTGCTCTTTAACTACTGTCAAGTCATTAATAATACCCCAATCGATCTCTTGTAATGCAGTATTAGTCAAGTCATCTATCTGTGCTTGGTACGGATCTTCTTCTTGTCCTTTGTTTTCTAATGCCGATCGTAAGTTGTCTACATTGTTACGATGATCATATGCTTCTTTAGCACTTTCATAAAATGTAGTTGGCTTGCCATTGATATCGCCAATCTCTTCAAGAGACTTCATTACTTCAACTACTTTATCTGCAATCTCTTGATGATAGGTAGTTGCATCAAGTAGTTCTTTGTCTTTGCGAGACGCAATCTCTGCTTTTTTATCTGCATGTAGTTCCTGGCCACATGTGTAACAGGTTGCATCCTCAAGTTCTGCAATGTCTTTAGCAACCTTTTTGACACTCTTATCAGCTCGTACTAGTGCAGGCTCTAGTGTGCTTAACTCTTTCCTTAAAGAGGTTATTTTGTTGTTGTGTTCAGTCCAGTTGGCTAACTTTTCATGTGCTTCAAGCTCTTCTTCAATGTTTAGTTTTTCTAACTCGTCAATGCCTGCAGATAACTTTTCTTGATCCTGTCTACTTTTACTTTGCCATGCACGTTGTCTACCAGCAAGTGTTTCGATGCTCTGTTGAATCTTTTTATTTGCAGCTTCAATGGCATCAATCTTTAGTGTTTCTTCTTTGATAACATCTTTTGTCTGTCTTACTTTATCTTTTAATGCATCTGCCTTCTCGGTGAGGATGGTAATACCAAGTAGCTGCTCAATGATAGCACGTTGATCGTTTGCTCTCATACTAAGGAACGGTTCAGTGTAAGTATTAAGTGCAACAACATGTTTAAACATGTCGTGACTCATATCTAGTAATGCACCAATGTCTTCTTGTGTCTTACGACTGTCACCTTGCGACTCGTCGTGCAACTCATCCTTTTGTTCATGATTGTTTATATAAAACTTTAAAATATTTGGTGAACGTCCACGTTCGATACGATATTGATTGCCTGCCTTTTCGAAATTAAGAGTAACTAACATGCCTTTGCTGTTAGTTTTATTGATCAAGTTGTTGCGTTTGATGTTTGTAAGTGCAGTACCATACAACGCATATGACAACGCATTAATGATTGTTGTCTTGCCTGTACCGTTACGTGATCCTGTATCGTCGCCACCTTGATCTAAGTTCTCTCCAAGTACTAGAGTTAGTTGTTCTTTGTTAAAATCAACTGCTTGGGTAACATTACCCACACTCATGAAGTTTTTTACTGTTAGGTCTTTAATTTTAATCATGTTAGCTCATTGTAAATGTCTAGTAAAAGTTTTTTATCGAACGTCTCGGTGTCGATGGCTTGTATCTCTTTGCTTACAATCTGGTCTACACTTTCAAACTGTGCAATATCAAGATCGGAATTCATTTCTTCGAGATGCTTCTGTGGAATAAGTGTAATCTCACGACATTCATATTGCTCCATGAATGTTTCTTTGATGAAACTAGCCTCTTCGTAACTAATATCAATGTCGAGTGTCACTCTCATGTACATGTTTGGTTTGATAAGGGTGTCTTTCTCGTCAATCAACTGGCTTAGTTTAACTGTACGGTACTTAGGACAGTCAACCCAATCGATGTACAACGGTTCTACATCATTCTCTTTGTCTAGGATCATCATACCACGTGCATCGTCCCAAGCATCAGCATAGTTGTGTGGAAAAGCATTACCAATGTAATGTACTTTGCCTTGCTTCTGACGTTTGTGGAAGTGACCGCTGAACACATACTCTTGGTTCTTGAAGTGTTCAGCTTTTAATTCTCCGTGGTCGGGCATTTGTACCATAGCGTTCATATAGAACGATGGGAGTTCGAAGTGACCAAACAAGTATTTTGCTTTTAACTTTTCAATCTTCTTCCACTCATCGCCAACCAACCACGGGACCAGTGCAACATCGTCTTCGACCATCATTTGATCTATTACGGTAATGCCTGGTATGTGTCTTGCAAACTCAGTTGAACTGATATCACGCTTGTCTTTATAGTACAAGTCGTGATTACCAGCAAACATATAGAACTTTTCAAACGAACTACCTAGTTTTTCTAGTAGTCTAATGGTTGTATCCATAGTTGTTAGGTTAAGGCTGTTGCGATTATGATGCCAGTCACCACAAAACAAACCAGTTTCACAGTTATGTGCCTTTGCTTGCTCGATGTACCAGTCGATATAGTCTTCACAGTCCTGATTATGTACACGACTGTTACCTTTCATACCTAAATGTATGTCAGTAAACACTGCTGCTTTGTTAAACAAGAATATTCTCCATTTCCTGTATATTATAAACTAAATTTTTAGGAAGATCAACCTTTATTTTTTAACAGCGTCTTCTTCACGCTTTACAGCAGCTTCCCATTCGCCTGAATGTAGTCTAGTATGACTAGGATTCATGTCATTCATCTCTAAAATGTCATCACGTATGTTCTGCGCACGTTTTTCAATGTTGATCACACGCACAAACGAGTTAGTAACCACCGCAGTATAGTATGCAAATGGATTATTTGACTTTGCTTCGTCAAATTGTAGTCCAATCTGCGACAGTTGTAGTATTGCTTGCCCTTTCATCTCGTCATTGTAGGTGTAACCACGTACATTGCCTCTAGTAGCATAACGATCAACAAGTTTTAACCACATCATAGCAAGTTTATTGGTTGCCATGCCGTGACCTTTATTGAAATAACCATTTTCCATGCCACCTTCCCAGTGACTCTTGCCTACACACACTAAGTTGTCATCATCATCAAACTTATAATGCTGAAATGGAGGAAAGTTTAACTTAGTTTTATGATCTGCAACTGTTTTAGGATTTTTTTTACGTCCTGGCTCGTCTGGAATGTGATCAAACGTCATAATACGGAAGATTAGTTCGTTCTTTTCAATCTTTCTGTAATCTACAGCAAACTCTGCCATCTTTACCTTCTTGCCAGCAGCTTTTGCACCTTCGTATGCTCGTGATCCTTGTAGTTTTGCTTTATTTCTCTTTGCTTCGGCAATAGTTCTAATATTGATCTTATCTACACTAGGCAAAATGATATCATAATCAGCGTGTTCTGGTGCAATATAACTACAAAATGTAGCCTTGCTTCGGTGTATTTCTAATAACATGTCTTTGTTATTAAGATAGTTTACTTTTCTAGCCATTTATCGACTCCTTTAATACATTATAATATACATAGTTTATTTTGTCAACTAAATAGTATGTAGGAGTTTACAATGTCACACAATCCAAATCAATCAGTGCCAAACACAGTTGGTACTCGAAATCTTAACAACACATTCTTTGCAAATCGATCAAATGTTGGCAAATCTATACGTTCAAGGAGGTTGCCACCAGGTGCAGAACCTGATAGAGGATCTGCAACAACTGCAAGGTTTGCTCCAACAAATGATTCAGTTCCAGACTGGCGAGTTAAAATAAAAGTTCCTACAATATCTTCTTATAGATATAGTCCTATACTAGCTCCTTTAGCAAAAACAGATTGGTATGCCGTTTTTCCGGTTACACCAACAATAAACCTTGTATCGTCGGCAGCATATGAAGAAATGGCTCCTACACATAGTAATTATCCCTTTCCGCAATATGTTAACAGTCGACACGATGATATAACAGTATCAGGAAGATTTCCTGTGCAATCAGAAGAGGATGGTATGTATTGGGTTGCATGTGTTCACTTATTTAGAAGTCTTACTAAAATGTTTTATGGAGAAAGTAGCGAAAAAGGTTCACCACCGCCTGTTGTAAAGCTAAGTGGATATGGAGATTATGTTTTAAATAATGTTCCGACTGTAGTTACACAATTTAGTTTTGATTTAAATGATGAAATTGATTATATTAAAGTAAATACTGGTTCTTTTGGCGAATATTCGTCAACTTATCAAATGGTTCCGACAGATAGCAACTTGATGGTAGGATTAAAACCAACATACAGCAGAAGCAAGGTATCAAGTTTCAATATGGATCAGTTTATTACTGGTAACATAGCAAATAAAGGATTTATCTAATGGCAAACTATGGAAAAACTAGTCCTTACGGAAATACAAAACTCACAACCAGTGGAGAGTTGGGATTCTTCTCTATTAGGCCAGTGCCAGCCGAAGATGACGACATTCTTTATACTATTGAACCACAATATTCTCATCGTCCTGATTTGTTAGCATACGATTTATATAATACATCAAAACTATGGTGGGTTTTTGCTCAAAGAAACATGGATATAATAAAAGATCCTGTATTTGATTTTGAAGCAGGTACTAAAATATTTTTACCTAAGAAATCAAAGTTAAAAACAGAGTTAGGAATCTAATGTCTATCGAAACCAATAGTCTACATCAGTTTTCTAGTTTTAATACTATTTTTACACTGTCTTGTTTAACAAGAGATGAGATTGCAGTACCCAACGAAACATATAGAGCATATGGTCCGCAAAATGTTATTCTTAGAAGTGGCGGCGGTGCCGGCGACAACAAAGTTACAACAGAATATGAAGATATAATCGGCGGCAAGTTAGAATATTTTATTGATAATGTTAATATTGAAGCATTGTGTGTTCCTAACACAAAGTCACGTAGTACAAATGCTACATTTGTAACTTTTACAGTTGATGAACCGTATAGTATGGGGTTATTTTTACAAACTTGTCAGATAGCTGCAACTATTAGTGGATTTCAAAACTATGCTAATGCTCCTTTTATGCTATCAATGGAGTTTATAGGTTATGACGACGACGGAGATGTGATCGTTACAGAATCAGGATTAAATCTTCGTAGAGATGTGCCTATTAAGCTAACAAATATAGAATTTGATGTAAATCAAGGCGGCACAACCTATACTGTTGAAGCGTTACCGTGGAATGAACAAGCATATCTTGACGATGCAACTGCAAGTCCAGTTGATATTGCATTAACAGGCAACACTGTAGAAAAACTTTTACAAAGCGGTGAACAAAGTTTAACAACTATTATCAATGGGCACTTTGAAGAACTAAGAAAAGCAAATCAAATTGCAGAAGCATCAGAAATAGTTATTACATTTCCAAAAGACATTGCTACTAGCGGCAATCCTGCAAGAATACCAAATACAACTGATGCAGGCGCCACAACTAAATCTCAAGGTGGAGGCGGCGGCGGAGGCGGCGGCAAAGGCGGCGGATTATTTGGTGCTGTAGCAGCTGGAGTAGTAGGTGGTGTTATAGGCGGACTTGCAAACGGTAATAGTTTAAAAAATAGTTTTCAAAATAGTGCCGCAGGCGCTGTTGCAGGCGCATTAGGCGGCTCTCTTGGAGGAATAGGAGGCGCAGCAGGTGGATTGCTAGGTGGATTAGCTGGCGGCTTAGATAAAAGTCTTGGAGGATTGTTAGCAAACTTTAAATCAGGCAATGTGCAAGGATTATTTGAAAACATTAGTGGATTTTTAGGAGCACAAGCACCTCAAAACTTTGAAGCATTTTTAAGTATGATAACAGGACAGATATTAACAAAAAGTAGTATCGGAGAAAGGCTGTCTTCTATAGCCCAAGATCCTAATAGTTTAAATAATCTTGGAACAGCACGTATTATTGAAGGTGCCGAAGAAAGCGGCACAGTTCCGATGCCACAAACTGGTCAAGTTTATGACAAAAAGAACAAAGTTATGACTCGTGCTAAAAATACTGTTAGCAATGATGAAAGAGTTTTTAGTTATAGTGCAGGAACTTCGATAATAAGAATCATTGAAGATGTAATATTAACAAGCGATTGGGGCAAATCTATAAAAGAACGAGCACCAGATGCAAACGGAATGGTTCCGTGGTTTAGAATAGATGCTGAAAGTTATTTAAAACCAAATGCACAACAAGAAAATGTGTTTGGAGAAGACGCAAAGGTAAATCATTATAAAGTTGTAGAGTATATGATGCATAGTAGTCATTTTCAAAACTCTGGCGCAGCAGGTATAGATTATAATAGTTTAAGACAAAATGCAAAAAAAGAATACAACTATATCTATAGTGGTGAAAATACTGACATTGTTCGTTTTGATATAAACTTTAGAGCAGCGTTTTTTCAATTTATACAGCCAGATAGCGGCCAGCTAAGTATTGATGCAAAAACTGGAGGCACCCAGTTTAATCTTACACAACAAAAACCAGATCAATTGGGATTAAATATTCAATCCTCAGGTGCAAATAGTTCAACTGGATTAGCTACACAAGCATTTGTAAATTCAAGCAGTACACAAGGTAGCGGCGGAGCAGGTATTGATAACAGTAAAATTAGATGGGCACGTAAGTTTCACGATCAAATACTAGGTAACGGCAGTGTTGATTTAGTTGAAGTTAAACTTGAAATATTCGGCGATCCTTATTTTATAGTTGATAGTGGAATGGGCAACTGGACCGATCAGCCAGGAGATTTAAATAGTACTGCAAGCGGTCAAGTTGATTATCAACGCAGTGAAGTTGATGTTTTATTAAACTTTAGAACTCCGATTGATTATAATCCAGATACTGGAGGAATGATTTACCCAGAAGACACTGTTCCTGTGGCGCAGTTCAATGGATTATACAGAGTAACTGCTATTGAAAACAAAATTCAACGAAACCGTTTTACACAAGAACTTACCCTGCTAAGACGCCGAGGCCAGCCTGAAGATACTAATACTGCTGGAACAAGCGATCAGGCAAATAAAGTAAAAGATGCGCAAAAAGCAGATCAAGTAAACACAGGATTTAATAGTTAAGGATAACGAATGCAAAACAGCGGACCAATTAAAGCACAACAAACAAGATCAGTTGACAGCGGACAACCAACTAGTAATGCTGGCCCGTATTTGGCTAGAGTTATTAAGCATGCCGATCCGTTGTACCTTGGAGCACTTGAAGTTGAACTTTTAAAAATAAGCGAAGCAGGAACAGCCGGCGAAACACTAGGACAAACTTCTATTGTTTACTATGCAAGTCCTTTTTATGGTGTTACTGGAGCACAGCATCTAGGAAAAAATGACACTTATTCAAATACACAAAAAAGCTATGGTTTTTGGGCAGTGCCACCTGATCCAGGAACACTAGTATTGTGTACATTTGTTGAAGGAAGTAGAGAGTTTGGTTATTGGTTCGGCTGTGTACCGGAAAGAGGTATGACATTTATGTTGCCCGGTGGTCAGCCTGCAACAGAACAAACTAGCGGCCCGGTTCCAAAAGAACTAAAAGGTAAAAAACTTCCAGTTGGCGAATACAACAAAAAAATAACAAAAATACAAACAAATAATCCTGTAAAATATAAAAGACCTGTTAATGAAGATTTTATTACTCAGTTGCAAGAACAAGGATTAGTTGAAGACGATATTAGAGGTATAACAACTTCAAGTGCGCAACGTGAGTTTCCTAGTGCAGTACTTGGAATTAGTAGCCCAGGTCCAGTTGATAAACGTGGCGGTTCGCCGCAAGGTAGAATAGGTTTAAAAGAAAGTCAAGCAACTGTACATGTAAACCGTTTAGGCAGTAGTAGTTTTGTTATTGATGACGGCGACGACAAACTTATACGAGAAGGATCCCCTGAAGATACTCCTTACAAATACATAAACAAAGAAGCAAGCGAAGCTGGCGGCGATGTTACACGCCCTGCAAACGAAATGATACGTTTTAGAACACGTACTGGTGCCCAAATAATGATTAATACCAGTGAAGATCTAATTTATATTAATAATAGCAGAGGAACAGCTTGGATTGAAATGACCAGCAATGGTAAACTTGACGTTTATGCAAAAGATAGTATTAGTTTTCACACAGAAACAGATTTTAACTTTGTAGCAGACAGAGATATTAACTTTGAGGCTGGTAGAAACATTAACATGATTGTAAATGGTAGTATATACCAAAGTGCAGCAGTTAACTTAGAAATAAAAGTAGGTGCTAACGGCAATATTTCGGCCGGCGGGGAGATCAATGCCAAAAGTGGCGGTGCCTTTAAAAATACTGCCGGAGGAGACTTTTCGATCGGCGCAGCAAACACAACAATCTCCGGTGGTGATATCAATCTCAACGGCCCAGCAGCAGAAGCAGCAGCAGATGCAGTTAAAGCAAAGTTTCCACAACGAGTTCCGCAGCACGAACCTTGGCAAGGCCACGAAAACTGGAACCCACTTGAAACAGCACCTGATAAAACAGAAGCAGTAGATACTGAAAGCCAAGATATACATATGGACGAAAGACCAGTACACACTGACAGAACTCCTATAAACGATCT
>Ga0102811_1000615_pt1 | contig 17315 bp, 9 predicted proteins | sample ColrivemetaGS705_FD_84507 | JGI IMG/M metagenome (GOLD analysis project Ga0102811, IMG submission 84507) | Estuarine microbial communities from the Columbia River estuary - Flood tide ETM metaG S.705 | ecosystem: Environmental > Aquatic > Marine > Intertidal zone > Estuary | place: USA: Columbia... | reverse complement strand
GCACATTATTGTTTCTGGCGGCCACTTGTAAATTAAATATGGAATCAGGGTTCCACATGTGCGCATCGCCGCCCGAACGCCAGTGGAAGTCGCCGGGGTTATTGAGTGCAGGAATGCGCTGGCTTTCGCGCTTAGGATAACCGAGCGCATGACGGCGACGAGTCTCTTCAATAAGCACAGGGAATTTAACGCCTTGTACGCGACTCGCGGTGCCGACGAAACAGCGATTGACGATTTCGTCGGCGATGCCAACTGCTTCGAATATCTGTGCGCCTTTATACGATTGCAGCGTCGAGATGCCCATTTTCGCCATCACTTTGAGCATGCCCTTGGCGACACTCTTCTTATAGCCATAAACGAGCGCTTCCTCGCTTTCGGCGTTGCTCGATACCAGGCCTTCCTTGCTCGCTTGCCACAGAGACTCGAAGGCGAGGTAAGGATTTACTGCGTCTGCGCCGTAGCCCGTTAAGAGGCAGAAGTGGTGAACCTCACGCGCTTCGCCTGTTTCGATCACGATGCCGATCTGCGAGCGCTTGCGTGCGGCGACCAGATGATGGTGTACAGCGCCACAGGCAATAAGCGCGCTTATCGCCATTCGCTGCGATGACATTGCGCGGTCTGACAGCACAACGAACGAGAAGCCGTCGGCGATGGCCTGCTCGGCTTCGGCACAGGCGCGGTCGAGCGCATCGAGATAGCCGCTCGCTGAGTCTGTGTCGAAGGTAATGTCGATTGTCTTCGAGCGCATCCCGTGCGTCTCTAAATCACGAATGTCGGCGAGTTCTTTATTAGACAGAATAGGGTGGCTCAAGCTCAGGCGATGTGCCTGCTCCGGCGCTGTGTCGAGCATATTGCCTTCGGGGCCAATAAAGCATTCGAGCGACATCACCACCTCTTCGCGAATCGAGTCGATTGGCGGATTAGTGACCTGCGCGAACAGCTGCTTAAAGTAGTCGTAAATCATGCGCGGCTTGTCTGACAAACAGGCAAGCGCTGAGTCATTACCCATGGATCCCAGTGGATCACGCGCCTCAGTGACGAGAGGAATGAGCATGAACTGCATGGTTTCGGTGGTGTAGCCAAACGCCTGCATACGACGCAGCAGGGCATCTTCGCCTTCGGCATCTTCTAACGACAATACATTGTCGCTTTTCGCGATATCGGCTAGCGTGACTTTCTGTTCGGCGAGCCAGTCGCCATAGGGGCGTTTGGCGCTGATTGTCTGCTTGAGTTCCTCGTCAGGAATCAGGCGGCCCTGTTCGAAGTCGATGAGAAACATTTTGCCCGGCTGTAGACGGCCTTTTAGCAACACGTTAGCGGGGTCAACGTGAACCACACCAACCTCTGAAGCCATGATTACCTTGTCGTCTTTGGTCACGTAATAGCGGCTAGGTCGCAGGCCATTGCGGTCGAGCACGGCGCCAATGTAATGACCGTCCGAGAACACGATCGAGGCTGGGCCGTCCCAGGGTTCCATAATGGCCGAGTTGAATTCGTAGAAGTCGCGCTTCTGCTGATCCATATTGGCATCTGATTGCCAAGCTTCGGGGATCATCATCATGACAGACTCTTGCAGTGAGCGACCTGACATGAGCATAAATTCTAGGACAGCATCGAAGCTGCCCGAGTCGCTGCAATCCGCGTCGATAACGGGGAACAATGATTCAAGCTTATCGCCAAAAACGTCGGTTTTCGCCGTGCCCTGACGGGCGACCATTGCGTTTACGTTGCCGCGCAGGGTGTTGATCTCGCCGTTGTGGCTCATGAAGCGGTTCGGCTGCGCGCGATCCCAAGACGGGAAGGTGTTAGTACTGAAGCGCGAGTGAACCATCGCTAGATGCGTTTCAAATTTCGGGCTCATCAAATCCTTATAGAAAGGAAATAACTGCCCCGGCGTTAACATGCCTTTATAGACAATGACTTTGGTCGAGAGGCTGCAGGCATAGAGCTGTTTGGCTTCAGTGAGGCTCGTGTCGCCGCGCAGCGTGTGTGAGAAGCGCTTACGGATCACATACAGCTTACGCTCGAACTCTTCTTGGCTGAGGCCTTCGGCAGCGCCTATAAACAGCTGCTCAATACGCGGTTGTGCTGCGAGCGCTGCAGGTCCGACGTCGGCGCCAACCGCGTCGATGGGGACGTCGCGCCAGCCCAGTAAAGTCTGGCCTTCCTCGCTGATTATGCGGTTAATTGTCGTGCGGCAAGTCTCTCGCTCGGCATCGACCTGAGGCAGAAAAATGTTACCCACAGCGTATTGGCCCGCTGCGGGAAGCGTCACGCCAAACGACTTGGAAGCGATCTCGCTAAAAAAGCTGTGTGGCAGCGCCATGAGTATGCCCGCGCCGTCGCCCGTGTTGGCTTCGAAACCGCAACCGCCACGGTGGTCCATGCGTGAGTTGAGATGATACGCATCGAGCATTATTTGATGGCTTGGCTTGCCTTTTATATTGGCGACGAAGCCAACGCCACAGGAGTCCTTCTCTTGGGCAGGATCGTACAGACCCTGCTTGGGGGGAAAGCCAAACTTTAAGGGCACTCGGTTGTCATTGCTCATGGTTACATCTCTCAAAATTCTTGCACTTAACATCGCTTGCACGCTGCCTGTGTTTTCCACAGCAGTGTGGCAATGAGCGCGTTTCTTACATCGAAGCTCAAGCGTCCGACACGTGAGTGAATCGGATAAATTGAGCCAACTATGCTTATTCTGCAGCTTGTTTTGCGGCCTGAACTAGGTGTCGAACTGACGCAAGGTAGGTCGTCTAGTTCGTGCTGCTACGGCATTTTGTGCAGCCTGCAGCGTCCCTGTTTGCACGGTCGCGTGCTTGGTGAGCAGCACGGAAACGGTCGACAACAATACCATTGCACTAATTATTGTCAAGAATTCGGCTGTGCGGAAACCGCTTAGGGAAAGTAAACTGACAAGGGTTTGTCAGTAGTCGAATACCGCCTTTTAATTAATGACAGAATTCTGGCAGGAGGCGACGAATTTTCAACCTCAAATGTCACAGGTTGTGTCGCAAAAATTTTTCAAAACCTGACGTCACGCGGCTAACAGTTTTTCAATTGCTCTGCGGTTTGACCAAAGAGAGATACACGCTTTGCTCGCTTGATAAAACACATAGGGTGGATTACTCTCTAGCGTCGTATTTACTATGCTTGTGCGAAGCTACGCCTCTTAAAGGCAGGTGTTTCGACTCGCTTGCATCAACCGGCGCCTAACAGACTTTCAGACTTTCGGCGATGCAACTCTCATTCCCAACAACGGAGGCGAATGTAACCCGTGAACCTAAACCTAACCCGTAGACGCTTTATCAAGGGCGTAATCGCCTCTGGCGCAGCGGCAACCACGACTGGCGTCTGGGTTGCAGCGAATGGTGCCGCGAGGCCCGCCGGCGCGGTCGAACGTATGATCCGCATCAACATCAACGGTCAAGTGCGCACAGTAGATGTAGCGCCGCAGGAGACGCTAGCGTCGACACTGCGTTACAAGCTCGGCCTTACCGGCACTAAACTTGGCTGTAATCGCGGCGAGTGTGGCGCTTGCACTGTGCTTGTCGACGACGTGTCGACCTATGCCTGCTCGGTTCTAACTCACTCGGTTAAAAACGGGCGCGTCGAAACAGTCGAAGGCCTCGAGTCTGCCGATGGCACGTTGCACCCTGTGCAGCAGGCCTTTGTTGAAGAGCTTGCGCCGCAATGTGGTTACTGCACGCCTGGCCAGATCATGGCCGCTGTAGGACTACTCCGCGAGAACCCAAATCCTACGCGTGAAGAAGCGCGACAGGGACTGTCGGGCAATATCTGCCGCTGTGGTTCTTATGACTCTTACCTCGATGGCGTAATGCGCGCCGCGCAAATAGGATAATCAACATGGCTTATATGCACATTGGTAAAGACTTCGTGCCACCAGATGTTAACGGTAAAGTTACCGGTCGCATCAAATATGCCGAAGATTACACGCGCGAAGGCATGGTCTATGCGCGCCTATTAACGAGCCCGATTCCCCATGCGCGCGTCGTCAACATTGACGCGACTGAAGCACTGGCGATGGACGGTGTTTTTGGCCTTCTCACGGCAGACGATGTCTATCCCGACGGCGAGCCGCAGAGCACTGGTCTTAAGGTGCTTACAAACGAGCCCACGCTAGTCGGCGAGCCGATTCTTGCGTTAGCTGCAATCGACGAAAAGACAGCAGAGACTGCAATTGGCAAGATCTCTGTGACGTTCGAGCGTCTACCATTCGTATTAGATCCGCTCGACAGTCTCGCCGAAGGCGGCCCCGATGCTTACAACGGCGGCAATACCTACGTCTTCCGCCAAGGCTTTGCTTCTGAGAAGTGGAGCGCCGATCAGGTGGCTAGCTTCCGTGCGGGCAACGAGCCGACAGCCGAACCACAGCAGACTTTCGCGTACGGCGATCTTGATGCAGCACTCGGTGAGTCTGCGTTTGTTTACGAGACTGCCTTCACAACAGCGGGTTACCCACACCAGTCAATGGAGCCTCGCAGCGCGATGGCTTATTGGGAAAACGGCAAGCTGTATCTCCACGGTACGTCGCAGTCACTGTCGGCTCTCGCCGATGGCATGGCGAGCATCGTTGGTGTTCCGCAAGAAGACTTTGTGTTTATTAACGAAGCGACAGGCGGTGGTTTCGGTCAGCGTGCCCGCGCAAACAGCATTCCCAGTATGGCGATCCCTGCGAAAATGTCGCAGAAGATTAACCGTCCCGTCATGATGCGCGTAACGCGCGACGAAGAAACGGCAATCGGTGGCGCGCGCCAGGGTTTCCAAGGTTGGATCAAGTGTGGATTTAAAGCCGACGGCACGATGGCGGCGGCAGACCTCTACATTATTTCCGACAATGGCGGTAAAGGCGGCGGCGGCGATGCCTACTCAGCAGCCGACTGTATCTCTATTCTTTATCAGACCGAAGCAGTTCGTTTCCGCGGCACGTCTATCGGTAGTAATACCGGACACCGTGGCGCGCAGCGTGGACCAGGCCAGAATCAGATTGCCGCGATTATCGCGCCAATCCTCGACAAAGCGGCCGAGGAACTCGGCATCGATCGCCTGAAGATTCGTCAGATCAACACGCCGCAAAATGGCGATGTGGGTGGCGCACGGCAGATTCCGTTTACCAGTGCCTATATGCCAGAGGCCCTTAAAATGGGCGCCGAACAGTTTAACCTTGAAGAGCGCATGGCGCGTTCGCGCAAGCGTAACGGCACGAAGGTTACCGGTATTGGAATCGGTCAGGGCTATCACAATGCGGGTCGTAGCGGCATGGACGGTATCGTTCGCCTCACCGCAGACGGTCGCCTGAAAGTGCATAACGGTGTTGGTAACCTCGGTACTTATTCGTACGCATCGACTTCGCGTGCGGCTGCAGAAGTATTGCAAATGCCTTGGGAGCACGTTGATATCGTTACGGGTCGTACCGACCGTCACCTGCCGATCACTTCGCCGCAAGATGGCAGCAACTCGATATTTACTAACACGCGTACAAACTACGGCGCAGCGATGGATCTTCTCAATAAGATGAAGGAACTCGCAGCCATGGAGTTAGGCGGTGATGCAGCCGACTACGACTTCGCAGACGAGCGTGTGTTTAAGACTGCAGCGCCAAGCGAAGGAATGACCTTTGCTGAAATCGCGCAGAAGGGAATTGCACTCGGTGGCAAGTTTACCGGTGCCTCAGATCTTCCCGAAGAGCTTAACGATTTCACTAAGATCTCTGTGAATCGCCTCGCTGGCGAATCGCTTATGGGTATCTATCACGATACGCCTCACAACAATAATCCTCCTGGATTCACTGTGACCTTCACAGAGATCGAGATGGACATTGAAACGGGCAAATACGATATCGTTGAGATGGTCACGATAGGCGATTGCGGAACGGTCGTTCACCCACAGGGTTTGAAAAACCAGTTGGTCGGTGGCGCAGTTTGGGGCATCGGTCTTGCAGGTTATGAACGTCATCTTTATGACCCGCAAAACGGACTCCCAGCAAGCACGGGTTATTGGCAGAGCAAGATCCCAACAATGATGGACACACCGGCTAAAATTAAAACCGGCTGGGTTGATCTTCCGGATCCCGAAAACCCTGTCGGTGCGCGCGGTATCGGTGAGCCTGCGATGGGCGCAGTGGCAGCGGCACTTGCCTCTGCAATTAGCGACTCGCTCGATGGCCACCTGTTTAGCGCCGCGCCAGTTACAGCAGACATGATCATTAACCACGTAGCAGGGGTAACGTCTGAAGCCGTTCCTCTGGCTCAAAACAACTTCCGAGGTTGATATGGTAGCCACATCACATGACGTAATGCTCGACATTGAGCTCTATCAGCCTACCGACGAAGCTAACGCGCTCGCCTTGGCTGCAAGCCTTGGCAAAGACGGATGGTTGCTCGGCGGTGGTCAGGACACTTACGGTTGGTTAAAAGACCGAAACAAAACCGCGAGTGCCATGATCGAGTTGACTCAGGTCGACGCCTGGAAAGGCATTAAAGAGACTAGCGATGGAATCGAAATCGGCGCAGTGACTACGCTGACCGAAATTTCGAAGAACCCGTTGGTTAAAGAAAAATTCGCTCTACTCGCGAAAGCCGCTGGCGTTGTTGCTAGCCCGCAAATCCGCAATGTGGGAACCCTCGCAGGTAACCTAGCTCAGGATGCGCGCTGCTGGTATTACCGCCGTGGTCTCGACTGCTACCGTGCCGGCGGCAACATCTGCTACGCGGATTCGCCCGAAGGCTTAAATCGAGAACACGCCATCTTTGGTGCTAGCCGCTGTGTAGCGGTAAGCCCCTCGGATACTGCGCCTGCCTTGGTTGCACTCGATGCTACAATGGTTGTCACGAGCGCAAAAGGTCAACGCCTTGTGTCAGCGCAAGACTTCTTTGTTGGCCCAGACGTGAATATCACGAGCATGACTTCTCTCGAAGAGGGTGAGATCCTCACCGCCGTGCGTCTCCCTAATGAGTGGGCGAACGCTGAGTACTATTTCGAGAAAGTCGCAGATCGCAACGTGTGGGACTTCGCGCTCGTCAGCATCTCGGCAGCGATGAAAGTGTCGAACGGCGTGATCGAAGATTCGCGCATTGCGTGCGGCGCCGTCGAATGTGTGCCGCGTCGACTCGACGATGTTGAGAATGCGTTACGCGGCCAGCAGCGCTCAGAGCAATTGGCCGAACAAGTTGCTGCCATCGCATCTGAAGGCGCAGAGCCACTTAACTACAACCATTTCAAGATTCCACTGATCGAGAATTTGGTTAAGCGCGCGGTGCGCGGCTAGTCGTCTTGCGCGCTTTAAGCCCTGTGCGGGTATCACCGCCGTCAGGGCTTAAACGCAAAAGCCGACTCGCAGCTGTAGAACAGTAAAATCTAGGGATTAAAGAAGGAGTGCGACTTTTGTTTTGCCGCCTTTGTAGCGGAAAACGAGAGCGACATTCCTCGATCGAGAACAGCGCGGCTTGACGAACAGGTAGGTACCTTCTATTTACCCGAAGGCGCCGCTTCTTAGGAGGCGCCGCTTCGTTAAGCTAACTAAAAAGAATAAACTTTGAGAGGTGCAAGGTGGGAGAAATAGTCCGCTATAAACGCGACGTCTGGGGTGAGGAAGTCATACTCGGCGTTTCATGGGATCTACTCTGGGTTGTGGCCGTTGCGGTGCTCGTGCTTTTAGCCGCGCACGCAATAGTGATGGCGGTGTTGGCCAACAAAAAGATGGACATGCCTTCGGGTGAAGGCAAACGCGTCGTGCGCCATGAGTCTATTGACCGTTGGTTTCACTGGGTTATGGCGCTGTCAATTTTCGCTTTGATCCTCACAGGTATCGCGCCGATTGTTGGGCTGCGATTTGCCTGGCTGAACTGGCACTGGATGGCCGGCTTACTATTGAGCTTTATCACCGTCGTTCATATTGTTCGCTCTTTATTTTGGCAAGACTTTAAGTCGATGATTCTGGGTCCTCGCGACTTTGCAGAGCCTTTCGATTCTACGCGTCTTCCGGGCAAATATTCTTTCGAACAGAAAGGCATGCACTGGGCTGTCACCGTCGTTGTGATGACGGTTATCGCTACGGGCCTGCTCATGTTCCTGCAAATCGACTCTCCGTTTTGGGAGCGCACTAACAGCATGCCCGAGAGCCAGCTTGGCCTCGTGTTTTTGTTGCATGGGCTTTCTACGTTAGCGCTTGTTGCCCTTGCGGCAACGCATATCTACTTCGCTATTCGTCCCGAAAAACTCTTCTATACGCGGTCGATGTTTAAGGGTTGGATTTCAGAAGATGAGATGAAGGCGAACCACGATCCAAACCTATGGTCGCCTAAGCAAGCCGATTAAACGGCTCGCGCGAGTTTATCGACTTCGCGCAAGTTAATGAGACACAACGGGGTCAGCTCTTCCTGCGCAAGCAACGAGGGTCTGGCCCCATTTAATAGTGACACCACAGAAAGTAGTTGAGGGGCATAAAGTGACCGACAAAAACACATTAGAGAGCGCGATCGAGACGATCGAAGCCGGCTACGAATTTTTACTCGCTTATGCGGCGCAGGGTCGACCCGCCGGTGTTGAATCGGGCCCTGGACCACACGCTCAGCCGACAATTCATGGCATGGCGACGGCGATGCAAGCTCTTATTACTGCGTTCGAGTCGAGCAGCGATGCGTTTGAAAAGGTCATTGCTGAGGACTGCGCGAAGGCAAGCGCGGCGCTGAATTTTATTTTGAAGCAGAATAAAATCGGCTCTGAGATGGTCGATAATTTAAATGCGTCGATTCACCTGCGCGCGGTGCTAACAGACCTGTTTCTTTATAGCGAAGTGCTCAAGCCAAGTACTGCCGAAGACCTCGCGACGCCTAGCGCGGTTCAGACCTACGACGCTGCAAACTAGCGGCGCCTCAAGAGAGCTATTGCGAATGATTTATCCGCCGCGACTAAATCTTGCCACGTTGCCTACCCCGCTTGTTAAACTTTCTCGCTTTTCTGAGCGCCTTGGCGGCGTCAATCTATGGATTAAGCGTGACGAGATGACAGGCGTCGAGGTGTCAGGCAACAAAATTCGTAAGCTCGAATTTTGCATTGCCGAAGCGCAGCGCCAAGGCTGCGACACCCTGATTACCTGCGGCGGAATTCAGTCGAATCATTGCCGGGCTACTGCCATTATGGGCGCACGGCTCGGGTTGAAAGTGCAATTGATCTTGCGCGGAGAGGAGCCACAGATCCCTAGCGGCAACCTTTTCATGGATTTATTAGCAGGGGCCGAGATTAGTTACTTGCCTGCGGAGGGCTGGGCAGCCGCGCATCCGCAGTACGCGAAGCAGCTCCAAGCCGAAGCCGAGATAGCTGGTCACAAAGCGTATTTCATCCCGACTGGCGCAAGTGACGAAGTTGGACTCTGGGGTTACATCGCTGCGAGCGAAGAACTTGCTGCCGATTTCAAAAGGTTAAATCTGCAGCCAAGCGCGATAGTGACCGCGACGGGCTCGGGTGGAACCCAAGCTGGGCTCATTGCCGGCAATGAAATATTTGGCCTTGCTGAAAAAATCGTTGCCTTCAATGTTTCTGACAACGCTGACTATTTCGCCGAGCGCGCGCGTGAGGATATTTCGCACTGGCAAACGCGCTACGCCGATTTGCTCAAAGGCACTCCCGGCGCCGAGATCGATACTGCAACTCTGCGCGTACTCACTCAGGAAGGTTATCTGGGTCCTGGATACGGCATCGGCTACCCCGAGGTTTTCGACATTATTAAGGCGTTGGCCTCGAGTGAGGGACTGTTTCTCGATCCCGTCTACACGGGCAAGGCATTCTACGGCATGGTGAATGAAATTTTGAAAGGCGATCAAGGCTGCTTTGCCGGCGCGAAGGATATTGTATTTATTCATACCGGTGGGCTTTTCGGCGTATTCCCGCAACAAGAGAATTTCACTTTCGTAGCCGACTGAAGTGGTCATTAGGTTATTGGGTCATCACGTAGATCGGTTTTAAAGACAGGAGCACGAGTAATGCCACGCAATTCATCTACGCCTTTTTTACCCTATTTAAAAAAGGGTTCGATTGTCGCGGTAATTCTTATTGCCTTAACAGCGTGCGGACCCGAAGGCGAGCAGTCTGGCTATGGTGCAGATGACTCGTCGGGTTACGGTAGCGACGGCATGGCAGCGGCAACGAGCTGGGCTGAGCCTACGCCAAGTATTTACGCCGACGTCGAAAACGAAAGTGACCTGCTCAGCAACACCCGCCAGCTGGTTACCGACAGCCTACGGTCGGGCGAAGGCTATTTCAGTGCCGACGGGCGCGAGCTGATCTATCAGAGCGAACAAGCAGGCGACAACCCGTTCTATCAAATTTTTGTGCTAGATCTTGCGAGCGGCGTTAGCAGGCTCGTATCCCCCGGCGTCGGTTTAACCACCTGCGCGTGGATACATCCGACCCAAGATCTCGTCATGTATTCGTCAACGCATGAAGACCCCAACGCTCAGGCGAAGCAGGCTGAGGAAATAGCTATTCGCGAAAGCGGTATCGAACGCGCGTATGGCTGGGACTACGATCGCCATTACGATATTTACATTGCCAACAGCGACGGTAGTGACCCACGAAATATCTCTAACGCCGAGGGTTACGATGCCGAAGGTTCATACTCTGCCGATGGCTCTCAAATTTTGTTCGCGTCGAATCGTGAAGCCTATTCGCGCACATTGAGCCTTGCAGAACAGGCGCTTTTCGAAGACGACAGTTCATACTTTATGGACTTGTATGTCATGGACGCTGACGGCGGAAACGTGCGGCAGCTTACCCGCTCACCGGGCTACGATGGCGGACCATTCTTTAGCCCAGACGGCAGTAAAATTACTTGGCGACGCTTTAATCCCGATGGCAATAGCGCAGAAATCTGGACGATGGACGCTGATGGCAGCAATCAGCGTCAACTCACCGCCGATGCAATGGTTGCGTGGGCGCCTTATTATCATCCGAGCGGCGAATACCTTATCTACTCTAGCAATCAGCTGGGCCACGCTAATTTTGAACTTTTCTTGATTGATACCCAAGGTGCGCACGCACCGGTTAGAGTGACCAACACAGACGGGACAGACATTCTGCCGGTGTTCTCGCCAAGCGGAGATCAGCTTGCATGGAGCACGACGCGCACGCCAGATGGCACGTCGCAGTTGCATATAGCCGACTGGAATCATGCCCGCGCGCTCGAACTTCTGGCTAATTCGAGCGCTCACTAAATGCGGCTCGCGCTCTGCATCGGCTTGCTAAGTTTGCTAACTGTGCAGACTTCGTTCGGGCAAGGAACCGACAGCGGCGCAGAACCTGCGGCATCCGATTTTACGCCAATCCACCATAGCCTTAGGGTCACGCTCGACCCCGAGAATAATCGCCTCGAGGTTACCGATACAATCGACTTGCCCGAACGGTTTGGGCGTAGCGATATCGCGTTCGCGCTTAATTCGAATCTGCAGATCACCAATCGTCCTCGCGGTCTTCGCGAAACAGGATTATCGGCGCAGGAACTGGCCCAAGGAATTAATGAAACCGGCGGTATTGCTGCGAGCTCAACGCGTTATTCGGTGGACCTACCGCGCCGCAGGAGCCAGTCTCTCGAGCTAACCTATTCTGGCACGCTGTTTGACGAAACGCGTCAAACCGGTGCTCAGTACTCACAGAGTTTTTCCGAGACCTCGGGAATTATCGATTCGCGCGGCGTCTACCTCAACCGGAGTAGCGCGTGGGTGCCAGAGTTTGGCGACGACTTGATTACCTTTGATCTGCAAATAGAATTCGCCGACTCCGCCCGAGGGTGGCGAGGTATCAGTCAGGGAGATAGTGTCGGCGACAACGCCTGGCGCAGCGACGTGCCGATGGAAGAGGTCTATTTGATCGCAGCGGCGTTTACTGAATACACGTCTGTTTACCAGTCTGTGCTGCCAAATGGTGACCGCGAGAACGAAGTTGAGGTGCTGGCGCTGCTGCGTTCGCCCGACCAAAATCTTGCCGCCAAATATCTCGATGCAACGGAGCGATATCTCGCGCTTTACGAGCCACTCTTAGGCGCGTATCCGTACAATAAATTCGCTCTGGTCGAAAATTTTTGGGAGACAGGATATGGGATGCCTTCGTTCACCTTACTGGGCGAGCAGATCATTCGGTTCCCGTTTATTATCGATTCGTCCTATCCGCATGAAATTTTGCACAATTGGTGGGGCAACGGCGTCTATCCCGACTATGAGTCGGGCAATTGGAGTGAAGGATTAACTGCGTATTTGGCAGACCACCTTTTTCAAGAGGTTGAGGGGAGGGGGCCGGAATACCGTAAGGAAATGCTCGCAAGGTATAAAAACTATGTCAGCGATGCGGCCGATTTCCCCCTAGCAGAATTCACGTCTCGAAATTCTGCCGCATCGCAGGCGGTGGGCTACGGCAAGACACTCATGCTCTGGCACATGCTTCGCATCGAGCTAGGCGATGAATTATTTCTTGGCGGGCTGAAACAATTTTACCGCGACTTTAAATTTAAGCGTGCTTCTTTCGCCGACATAGCCGCCCATTTTTCGGCGGTTGCCGAACGCGATTTACAGCCATTTTTTACCCAATGGGTAGCGCGCAAAGGCGCGCCCGAATTGGCAGTGTCTGTTCTCGAAGAGCGCGGCGATAAAGCGCGACTGATGTTTGCGCAGATTCAAGACGAGGCGCCATTTTCCTTCACTGTGCCAGTCGCGCTTTATTATGCAGGCAGCGATACGCCGCAGCTTGTCGACGTCGCTCTAAGCCAGCGCGCCGAGGGCTTTCTAGCCGATAATTATTCGGCGCTTGAGGCCGTAGTCGTTGATCCTTATTTTGATCTTTTTCGCACGCTCGACCGAGCCGAAACACCGCCCACTATTGGCGAGCTATTTGGCGCGTCGACGATCACCTTTGTCGTGCCATCGTCCAGCGCGGCGCCGCGATCGGCTAACTTCGGGGACGCCGATGTTGCGCTGACCGAGGCGCACTGGCGTGAACTCGCCGCAAACTTCGGCGAGGGCGTAAGTGCGCGTATCGTGCGCGATGACGAGATCGGGTCGTTACCTACTGATTCGAGCGTCTGGGTTCTGGGCCGAAATAATCGATTCGCCGATAGAGCGATAGAGGCAGCTTCGAGCAATGTCATTAGGCGCGAAAATGGGCTGTCGTTGGGCGCTACCGAGGTCGCATTTCAGGAGCGTAGTTCGGTTTTCGTGACCCGGCATCCAAATTCCGACGAGCTAGCGCTTGGCTTCATTGCTATTGATAAACAAGCGGCGCAGCCAGGAATGATCGAGAAACTCCCCCATTACGGGAAATACTCTTATCTGAGCTTCGTTGGTGATGCGCCGACTAACGACGTAAAGGGTGTCTGGGCAAGCAGCGACTCGCCGCTCGTTTGGTTAAACCCTGAGAGAGGGTCGACGCGCGCGCTTGCGGGCTTGCCTGCGGTGCCGGCATTGACTGAGCTGCCGCCAAAATATTTAGCAGCAAACCTTGCGCGTCACGTGGAAAAGCTGACTGACGCTGGGCTGCTCGGACGCGGCATAACGCAAGTCCTGTCCCCCAGAGACGAGGGTATCGAAGGGGCTGCTCGCTATATTCAGGGCGAATTTAGGCGCATCGGTCTGCAGGCTATTGGCGGCAGCTATCTGCAAACATGGCAGGCCACTCTCGATAATGGCAAGGTGCAGCAACTCAGCAATCTCGTTGGCCTTATTCCGGGAAGTGATCCGGCACTGGTAAACCAGCCGGTTGTGCTTGGTGCGCATTATGACCATCTTGGGCTAGACGAGCGCGGCATACCGTTCCCCGGCGCAGACGACAACGCATCGGGTGTAGCAGTGCTTATTGAAGTTGCGGCCAAACTTACGCGTGCTTTTACGCCGATGCGGCCGATCGTGATTGTCGCCTTTAGTGGCGAAGAATCGGGCTTGTTGGGGTCCAAGCACTTCGTCTCGTCTCCGCCCAGCGCCCTCGGTGATGTTGGTTTCTATGCGATGATCAACTTAGACGCGGTGGGCAGGCTGGAGGGACGCAAGCTGCAGGTATTTGGTAGCGAGAGCGCCTATGAGTGGCCGTTCATGGCGCAAGGCATTGGCTACACCATAGGCGTGGAATCGCAGCTGCCGGCACAAACCATTGCGAGCAGTGATCACGTGTCTTTTCTCAATAACGGAGTGCCTGCAATCCACCTATTTTCAGGGCTTCATACCGACTATCACCGGACTAGCGATAGCGCGGCGAAGCTCGATTATGAGGGGCTTTCTGAAGTGGCTTCGTGGCTAGAGGAAGCAGCGATGTACCTCGGCCAGCGCGCTGAACCGCTGCGGGTGACGCTCGCGAATGCGCCAGTTGTCGTCGCACCGTTGGGATCCGAGGAGCGGGGTGCGAGTCTTGGCACCGTACCCGACTTCGCCTATGTTGGCGCGGGCGTGCGCATTACCGGCGTTATCCCTGACAGTGCGGCCGACGCGGTTGGGCTTCGGCAGAATGACATTATATTGTCGTTGAACGGGCAAACTGTCACTGATTTACAGACCTACTCGAATCTCTTGAGGACTTACGCTATCGGCGATGTCGTTGCGATCGAACTCAATCGTGGGGAAGAAAACCTCACTGTCACAGCAACCCTGACCGCTAGACGCTAATGCAACTAATTGTTTCGTAAACCCTTAAGTTAGTAATTCTGCTGTACACTCTGCTCCCCGAGACCGCGGTAAATTGATCTTCATCAATAAATCGGTGCGTCGAACGTGGTCCTCGTGGGCCACTTTTTAGCGAGCAATTACATGAGCTTTGCTGTTTTGAATTTCCCTAAATCGACTTTGCGGCTCGCCTCAATTATTTGTCTGCTTGCTTCTCTACCTCTGTCCGAATTGACCGCACAGGACGGCATCGCTGTTCAGTTACCGCAGATCACGCGAATAGAGCAGAGCGATGCCGAGATCACGATAGACGGCTTCATCGACGAGGACGTCTGGAAAGACCTTCCCGTCATTGATGGCATGAAAGTAATCGACCCCGACACGCTTGCCGACACGCCTTACGAAACGCATGTTCGTTTCTTTTACACCGAGCGCGGCATTTACCTGAGCGCGATGAACTTTCAGCCGCAAGAAACGTTGATGGCGCGAATGACGTCGCGCGATGTCAGGCTCGAACGCGATGGGTTTGTTGTAGCAATAGACGCATCGGGCGAAGGACTTTATGGGTTTTATTTACGCATAAACCTAGGCAATTCATTAACCGACGCCACTATACTTCCGGAGCGCACATTTAATTTTCAATGGGATGGACCTTGGCTCGCACGGACACAGGCCCTCGAGAATGGCTGGAGTGCGGAATATTATATTCCCTGGTCAATGATGCCTCTGCCTCAGGTAGATGATGACCGTAAAATCGGCATTTACTTAGAGCGTCAGGTTGGACATTTGCAAGGCGAGGCATGGGCGAACCCGCCGTTGCCTGGCACAGTAAATCAATTCCTCTCAGCCTTCGAAAAATATGAGCTCAAAGACATAGAGCCGAGGCGTCAGCTCACTTATTACCCCTTTGCATCGGGTATTTACGACGGTGTTCGCGATGAATCAACTTATAAAGTAGGCACCGAAATATTCTGGCGACCCACCTCTAATTCTCTGCTCTCGGCGAGCCTGAATCCCGACTTCGGCAATGTTGAATCCGATGATGTGGTTGTTAATCTTACTGCATTCGAGGTGTTTTTCCCTGAGCGTCGCGTTTTCTTCTTGGAGGGACAAGATGTTTTTAATACCTCGCCGCGAACATCTGGGCGAGGCGGTCCAGGCGGCCCGATTTCTCTTCTCAACACGAGGCGCATTGGCGGTGCTGCAATTTACGATGTCCCCGACGATGTCAACGTTGTGCCAACAGACCTAAGTCAACCTTCGGAACTACTCGGTGCGGTGAAACTGACCGGTCAAAGTGGGAACTGGCGCTACGGCACCCTGCTCGCCTCTGAAACTGAATCACAAATAGCCGGCACGCTCGACGACGGCACGCAGGTGACATTAAATGCAGTTGGGCGCGACTTTAGCATCGCACGCTTGCTCTATGAAGACACCAGCAGTGGCGGACGCCGTGCAATAGGGTGGATGGGTACTAACCTTTCGCACCCAACAATCGATGCGACGGCACATGCCGTCGACATGCATTATTTTTCGGCAGACAACCGATTTGTGATCGACACGCAAATAATGCATAGCAACGTCGATGGCAAAACGGGGAATGGTTTCCTTGGTGATGTCGCTTTCCGCCCGCGCAGGGGTCTACAGCATGGGCTGCGCGCGACTTATATCGATGACACACTCGATATAAATGAACTCGGCTTTCTAACCCGCAATGACCAGATGAATTTGGACTACAACATGTTCAATATTGAGTCAGACGTTCCAGGTCTCAGGCAGCGAACAACAAGTTTATTTATATCTAACCAATGGAACACTGATGGCGAACCAGTCAGGCTAGGGTTGTTTTTAAACCGCGGCTACAACACCCTTAATAATAATACTTATGACGTGAGTCTGCGTTATTTCCCTGAGCGCATCGATGATCGACTCGGTCGCGGAACAGGCGATTTTAAAGTGGAGGGTCGATACGGATTAAATCTTGGATTTAGAACTAACCCCGCCGATAAGCTTGCGTTCAATTTCGATCTGAACCTTGATCAAGATGAACTTGGACCCGCGAGAACTGGTGCCTCGGCTCGATTCACATGGCGACCTAATGATCGCTTTTCGAGTGATTTGAGGCTTGACTATACCGACCGGGAAGCGCTGCTAGTGCACAAAGGGAGCGGCTCGTATACTAGTTTTGAGTCCCACCAATGGGCGCCGCGGCTAGAGATGAATTATTTTCTAAACGCGTGGCAGCAACTTCGGTTTACGTTGCAATGGACTGCGCTTAAGGCGTTCGAGGATCGATTCTGGCAGGTTGATTCACAAAATTTGGACTTCCTACAGCCGGTCGCCAAACCTGACGAAGATTCTGATAATTTCACCATTAGCAGGCTCACTTTCCAAGCGCGCTACCGGTGGGAGATTGCCCCGCTTTCGGATCTATTCGTTGTGTACACACGCGGCAGCAATCTGCCTACTGATAGCTTCGAAACTTTCCAAGATTTGTTGGTGCAGTCATGGACGGATACGATAGTCGATACCCTCGCAATTAAGTTAAGGTATCGCTTCGGTTCCTAATCGCGATACTTCAAAGAGAAAATAAGAGTATTACCTATGTTGAATCTACTGCAGCGTGCAATGCAAGTTTTCGGAGTGTTAGCTATGGCGGTC
>Ga0102811_1000609_pt1 | contig 17394 bp, 25 predicted proteins | sample ColrivemetaGS705_FD_84507 | JGI IMG/M metagenome (GOLD analysis project Ga0102811, IMG submission 84507) | Estuarine microbial communities from the Columbia River estuary - Flood tide ETM metaG S.705 | ecosystem: Environmental > Aquatic > Marine > Intertidal zone > Estuary | place: USA: Columbia... | reverse complement strand
CCCGTGCATGGTTCATGAACAAGGCAAAGAACTTGAATGTCAGTAGAAGCAAACTGATGAAAGAAGACCCTATTGAACTGCGCAGTCGTCCTGCTGTGGGCAAGATGTATATGTATTTCTATGATCCTAAGCACAAAGAGACACTGCCCTACTATGACAGGTTCCCATTGATTGTAATGGTAGGTCCAGCACCTAAAGGTTTTATGGGACTGAACCTGCACTATCTTCCTCTTGCTATTAGAGCAAAGTTTCTAGATGCACTGCTCGACACTATAAATAATGAAAGATATGATGAATCTACTCGGTTCAGGTTGTCCTATGAAATGTTAAAACGTGCATCTAAGTTAAAAGCATTTAGACCTTGCTTGAAAAGGTATCTAAGTTCCCATGTGCGTTCTAGACTTGCTATGGTTCCTGCCCCTGAATGGGAGATTGCTACGTTCTTGCCTACAGCAGACTTTGAAAAGGCAAGCAGCAGTGAAGTATACAAAGACTCCAGAAGAAAGATGAGAGCATAACATGGCAACCATTGAAGACTTAAAGGCAGCGATGTCTGCAAAGGCACCAGCTAGACCGGATAGGTATCGAGTTAGGATTCCGGGGTTGAATGCTGTCGGTGATATTCTTTGTCAGGCAACAAACTTACCGGGTAGACAGATCACCACTACTGAAAGACGTATTGGTATGGTAACACAAAAGATGCCCTATGGATTTATCTTTGATGATGTAAGTCTAACATTTTTACTAGATAATGAATACGTCATCAAAAACTATTTTGAAGACTGGCATGAAGACATTATTGGGTTTGATACCTATGAGTTAAAATACAAAAATGACTATAGCAAAACTGTAGAAATCCAACAGTTAGACAAAGAAACTGAATCTGTAGTATATGGGGTTAAGTTAAAAAATGCTTTCCCTGTTACCATAAGTCCTATTGAGTTAGGAGATGGACTACAAAACCAAATCACCCAAGTAAACGTGCAGCTGGCATTCACTGATTGGGAACGCACTACTTAATGGAGTTACTATAACATGGCTTTACCTAAACTTAATGAGTCGATTAAATATACTACTAAAATTCCTTCTACTGGCAAAGAGGTTAAGTTTAGACCTTTTCTCATCAAAGAAGAAAAGATTCTTTTGATTGCAATGGAATCTCAAGACCAAAAGATTATTATTAATGCAATTGGTGATACTGTCAATTCTTGTATGATTGAAGATATTGATATTTTTGAGATGCCTATTTTTGATCTTGAATACTTGTTCTTGCAAATTCGATCCAAGTCTGTAGGAGAAACGTCATCAGTAAACATTGGATGTAAATCTTGTAATCATAAAAACGAAGTTATCATTCCTATTGATGATATTAAAGTAACTAATCCTAAAACAGATAAAAACATCAAACTAAATGATGAAATTACTTTGTCTATGCAATATCCATCATTAAATGATATTCTAAAAACAAATGCATTAGACAATAATACTGAAATTGAACGAAACATGGAAACATTCTATGCTTGTTTAGAAGCAGTAGAAACTGAAGAAGAAAGATTTATGGTCAAGGATGAACCTCATGAAGAGATTGTCAACTTTGTAGAATCTTTAACTTCTTCTCAGTTTGAAAAAATCAAGAAGTTTGTTGATAGTATTCCTTCTTTAAGACATACTCTAAAATTTAATTGTGAATCTTGTGATACTGAAAACACTAGAATCTTGCAAGGAACGAATGATTTTTTTTGATAAGCCTTTCTCATGAAACGTTACTAAATCTATATCATACTAACTTTCAATTAATGCATCATTATCGGTATTCATTAAGTGACATTGAAAGTTTAATGCCTTGGGAAAGGGAAGTTTATTTGTCATTGTTAGTCAGTCATCTTGAAAATGAAAAAGAAAAAAGAAAGCAACAAGAGCAGAGAAGATAAATGGCAACGTTTGTACAAGTAATTGAAGAATTAAAAGAGAGCATGTTTGACCTACAGGTTGAACAGGATGAAACCACTCAGGCGATTAAATCTCTTGATGGACGTATGGCAGAATTTGTTGCTCTTGCAGGTAGAGACAGATTAGAAGACCTTGAAGATAGACGTGAATCAAAACGTGCATCACAAAAGCAAAAGCAAGAAAAACAAAACAATAAAGGTCGTAAAAATTCTAAGAAAGGTATTGGTGGGTTAGGTATCGGTGATCTCGCTCAAGCATATGTTCAAGGTCGTTTAGGAATGGCATTATTGAGTGGGTTAGGCGCTTTAATGACGACCCCAGCAGGAATTGCGATAATTGCTGCTGTAGCTGGCAGTGCTTTTCTTTATGGTAGAGATAAATTAAAAGACTATGAGGCTGGAGTAGCATTAGCTAAAGACCCTTTAAGAGAAAAAGAATTGGATGCAATACGAAATTTTGCAGAGGAAACTAAAAAGATTCAGGAAAGTGACACTCTAAACCCGTTCGACAAAACAGACGCACGGATGATCCTGACTAGAAGATTGGAGCAAGAAGTTAATGATGGGACTACACCAGAAACTGTGAAAGAAGTGCAAGAAAGGCAATTAAGAATTCAGCAGATTATTAGAGCTGGTAGGGATGAGACTGGCAATCCTATTTTCACAGAAGAAGAACAAGATGCTCTTTTAGGTAAAATTGGTGGGACTGCACGGGGAAAACTATTGGAATTTTCAACGGGCCCGATGTTAGAAAGTTTGGTTGATGAGAATGGAAATTTTGATACTGAACAATATGAGAGACTCGGAGATAAAGAGACTTTTCTCGAAAAAAGAGGAGAAGCTCCACTTGCTGTTATAGATGATCAAGGTCAAATTGATGTAATGGCATCTGCTGCACAAAATTTCACTCTTGATCCAGAAAAAGCAGTTAGTGCTGAAGAATTTATGAAGCAACCAGCTGGAATTAATCCTCAACCAAACTTTTACAGTGATGCAATCGTGCGAATGATGGATAGGAACTACATCCCACCTGCTGCGGGGACATTGCAATATGAAGAACTTATGAAGCAAAATAGTATGTTTCAAATGCCTCCAATTAGTCAAGATATCATTGGACCAATAGTCGAGACTGCTATAAAAAGTTTAAGAACAGATGATAATCTTGGCCTTGGATTCTTTGGGGCTCCAAGTGCAGGACTTGATATTAATGAACTGAGAGATATGAATCTTGACGTTGAAAAATTATCAATTGAAATTCCCCCTAATCTTGGAGGGCAAGTTCTAAGTATATTAGGTGAAGGATTAAATGTAGGTGGAACTACAGTAATTAATAATCAAACCACTAATAACGTTTCTGGTGGTGGTGGAGGTGGTGGAGCAACTGCTGTTAATACCAGTTCATCTTCTGTTGCACCATCTAACGACTATCACGGAACTTTAGATGCTACACAGGTTATCGGCGGCGCACCTAATAGATAAAAAAATCCCCGGTGGGAAGTCCTTAAAACACCGGGGATTTTCTCTAACTATCAGTCTTCATTTGCAAGACGTGAGAAATATGACATAGTGTCATCATCCCCATCTGCGTCTGCAATACTTGGTGCAGATACTGGTTCCACAGATTTCATAGGAGCAGTATCAGCAGTGATTGACAAATCTTCTGTCTGCTGTGGAGTAAATGTTCCACTAACACCGAGAACAGCATCCAGACGTGCTTTCAGCTCTTCGTAAGACTTGTAGTTAGTAGGGTCTGTAAACTCGCTGAGTGGATAGACCTGACCATAAATCGTATCCAGTTTATCATCATCTGCCAGTACAGCAGTAGAAGAAAACTCAGAACGATCATAGTTGCGGTAACCATCTACTTGACGAATCTTCAGTTTAAAGTCAGCCCCTTCCCAGAAATCAAATGGATTTACCGGAGCATCATCAGGAAACTCAGGTTGCATAGATTCCATCAACTTGTCGTGAATCTTTTTACCATACTGGTAAAGGAACACCTTGCCTTCATTCTCTGGATTGCCAGAGTCAGATACAACATAGATGTTAGAAACATACTTCAGGCGACGTTTCTGGTCCCGTGCAGTCTGTTTATCTTCATCACGACCAGTATTCCACAGTTGAGAGTTTAACTCCCCTACAGGGTCTTTCTGACCAAGGGAGGTAAGTGATTTTTCAATATACCACATACCTGTAGTCTTGCCTTTAAAGCCATGGTCCCAATAACGGACCCAAGGAAGTTCTTCACCTTCTGGTGCAGGAAGGAAACGGATAACAGCATAACCATTACCTGCCTTATCTACAGTAGGTTTCCAGACACGTTCATCTGGACCATTACGAACATCAGCTGAGGATTCATTCAACTTTGCTGCTGCATTAACGAGTTTGTCAATGGAAGAACCACGGGACTTTTTAAGATTTGCAAGCGACATATATTTGTATTCCTTTTGTATATTTGTATTCAGTTATATTAAGAAGTGTATCATACTATAAAATTCACGGGTTGTCAATCATTATTTTCAAAGGTGATTGAACCTTCTTCAGTCTCCATACTAGATGGAGTTCCTACAGACAGGATATCTTTCAAACTTAATACAGAAATCCCGCCGTCTTGTTCTACATAATCATAATCATTTGTCTGGACAGAAACACTCTCCGATTGGAGGAAGTCCGTCGTCAAAGCTTGGTTCTGTTCCTTCATCCACAATCTCCGATTCTGGTTGCTGATCAATTGGTGTAATCTCTTCAACTGGCACCTCTGTTACAATTTCGGGTTCAATTACAGATGTCTCTTCTGACTGATTGAGTCTACCAAGAAGTTCATCCTGATAGACAAAAGAACATGCACCGATTCCAAGAATAACCAGCACAAATGGAATATACATTCCGATTAGTCTTAACATAAATTTCCCCATTCGTTCCTCACAATGGTAGTGTATTAATTCTTTCAAGGTAATTTAGGTTACGAGCTTCAACTTCTAACTTATCCTTGATTGAGGTATTTATCAACACACTAACACGTTCTGCTTCGATTTGATTTGCTTTCATAATATCTACAATAGCATCCATATAGGACTCACGTTTCTCAAAGACATATGATTCTACCATATCACAAAAACGTTTCTTAGTTAGTATTTTGTCTTCAATATTCATAGTTCTTATTGCTCACAAATTCTTGATATGCTTCATTACCATACAGGATTTCACTAATGTCATAGGATTGAGCATATTCTAAGTCATAAGCAGCAATCTTTTCCATACGTTTCTTCATACGGAATTGAGTGTCAAAGTGCTTCTTACGGAGTTTGGTTTTCAAAGTTGCCATGTTACTATATCCTTTCTCATTATTGCACTATGTATGAATGTATACTATTTTTCTGGAGTTGTCAAGACAAATATTTATAAGGTATCTAAAGGTTGGTAGTAGTCATAGACACTTTCAGCATAACGCAAACGGTCATCATAGATGTGAATAATCTTATTAATACCGTCGCATCCTTGCACTGGATGTGCCTGAAGCATACCTTCATATTGCTGCATTAGTAGATTTAACTTGAATGCTTCTACATCACCCTGTGTAAGTTCTACACCTTCTTGCTGTGCTGTATAAAGCATAAACGAGTCAAACATTGCATTAAATCTCAAGACCCGTTCTTTATTTGTTTCACCGCAGTTTAAAACTTCTGCTGCAACTAATGTAGCAATGTCTGTAAACTCTGTGATCATATCTGCTTTGTTCATCTCTTGACTCTTAGCAACACTAGGAATCAATAAAAAAAGTATTGCCAAGAATCTAACCATATCAACTTTCCCTAAAGATTTTATGAATGTCACGCAGTAGGTTCTTTGCTTCTACTGGTTCACGTTGGAATACATTACGACCTAAAATCATACCGTATCCACCTGCTTCTGCAATAAGTTTTGCATCACTAAGAATACTATCTACATCTTTCTTAGACCCACCAGAGAAGATTACAGGGATACCACACGCTGCTTTAATAACATTATTCACATCAGACGAACTTTTAGCATTAAATGGTAACTTAACTTTGATAACATCAGGTTCTAACTGTGCAGCAATATAGGCAGCGTGCATAACAGTTTTCATAGAGTTTTCTTCAAAGTCACCACCACGGGGATAGGACCAGAGAACAGTCTTTAGGTCATTATCTCTCCAAGCTCGATTAAGAAGTTGCTGGACACGACCAAAGTAGTCAATCATTTCGTCTTGATTGGATGAACCCGGATAGATTGTATAACCTACACCACCCATATTTTTATCTTTAGCATCACTCGTAGTTGCATAGACTGCCTGTGATGGGTCAAGGTCTTTGTTTAGATTATTACCATGATTCAGTTTCATAATAACATCTTTGGTAAGATGAGGATATTTCTCTACGAATAGATTGGCAGTGCGTTTAGGCAGTGCTGTGCCTCCGACCAGACCTTCATACAGCAGTTCTGCAATGTAGTCTACCTGATAGTCAATGTCTAGCATCTCAGGATGGTCAGTATTATAGAAAGCATCTACTGGACCATGCTCTATACCTTGGTCAATAGGAAGGATAATCGTATAGTTACCCTTCGCACCAAAATCAGCATCACTTAATCTATTGTGTTTCATTATAGCATTTATCCCATACCATGTAACCAAAACTTACATCATCATCAGAGAAACCTTTCATGCCTTCAAGAACAGACATATACTTAGCAAACTCGATAATGCTTTCGTCATTTACATTTACTTTGTACTCATCACGATCATAACCAGTCTTCTTAGCGACAAACCGAACATACCGTTCTGTGTCATTCTCTACAGGCGGAGCCCACTTGTAGATTGCTTCACTCAAAGAGAGTCCAGAGTAGAGGCGGTCCAAAAGATCAAACATAGCTGCATATCCCCATTCAGGAGCAGCGAACGACTCAAATCCAGACCCATTAGTAGTTTCACCATAGTAGGTTACCTTTGTCTTACGGATGTTGCCGGGATTGTTATTCCGAGTAGGAAGGTTAGTTGAAATGTTAGTGTAGTCATACTCACCGAAACTTACTTCGTTGCAGTCAAGTGTCTCATCTGCAAAGGCACCGTATGCCCAAAAACCTGCAATGAAAGAAAGAATGAAAATAACAATATAAAAAGTTTGCTTACGCATTTCAAATAACCTAAAAAATCAAAGTATATACATTATATAGTACATTGGCAGGGAGTTGTCAAGCCCCCTGCTAAACTTTTTTATGATTGTACTGGCAAAAATGCAGAAATCACAAAAAACAAAAACGAAGGCCAAAAGATTAGAGAGAATGCCCAACGGGTGAACTTGCGTCCTGCTTTACTGTTCATTCTTGCTGTTTTAGCAGTGTTGCGTTTAGAACCCCATTCTGTAGGATTCAGATATGCCAGAAACCAAAGAGCATTCAAAACATACCCCGGAGCCAAGAAAACATTTTTTAGAATATTCATAACAAACTTCCTTTCATAGAGAAGGGGAGCGGGATGCTCCCCATTTGGTTTTACATGTTTACTGCCAGTTCCAGTGCCTTCTTCTTGACATTCTGGTTCTGACCATACCAAGCAGACTGCAAACGGGTATCGCTGTTACGACCCAAAGTGTGATCGGTCATGTAGGTGACAGTGTTAAACAACTGCCAGAAGGTGCCTTCACCAAGAGCAGCACCAGCTTGTGTGTGCATTACTTCTTGTGCTTCACGGGACTTGTTAGAGTCACGGTCAGAGGCAGAAGGAAAGACTTGGTTGAAGTAGTTCAACATGTCATCAGTCGTGTAAGACTTCTGGCAGAGGTATTCTGCTGCTTCCTTGTAGGTCTCCAGCTTCTTGTGTGCCATGCCTAGAGTGGTCATAGCATCTTCAGCATTGAAGGGACGTTGGTGTCCCATACGGACATACTGGTCAACATTCTGGTTCAGGGAAAGAGTCAGAGTGTTATTACATACAACACGGATAGGAGTGAAACGCACGTCAATAGACTTGCCGTACTGGTGAGGGTTAGAGAACAAGAGGTAGGACTCAACAGAGTCTTCACCCTGTGCAGTCTTGATAGTAAACCCGTCATTGACCTTTGCCAATGCCCAAACCATCTTACCATCCTTGAGGGAACCAGCAGTATGCATCTTCATATCACCAGTGTCAACAAACTCACGGAAGAATTCAAATGCTTCTGCATTCTGAACAGGGTTCCAGTCCTGACCTACAATGTCCATGACTTTGTTATCAGAAGAACGAACCAGAGCAGACTTACCGGGAACTTCACCCATCTCACCAAGGTCATCCATGTAATACATAGGTTGCTTGGTTACAGACCAGTCAAGACCAGCTGCTTCCATCATACCATCAGTAGTGATATCGTCAGAGACTTGCTGACCAAGACCATGCCAAGGCAGTTCACCTGCATAGGCCATCTGAGCAACACCGTTTACCATTTCGATTTCATGTGACATCTTGTATTTCCTTCTTTAAGATACTCTAAGATCATACTTCATTTTAAAACGATTGTCAAGCACTTATTTGGAATGTATCCAAATAATTATTCATAGATTCTGTGTACAGATTAGAAAGTGATGCTTGTGTATTTTCTGTAACATCTGATCCCATCTGCAATTCACACTCGTAGTAATCCCCCTCATGCAGCTGCATCACAGCACCATCTGCACCTTTTGTGTAAAGTTCTCGAGCCCGTTCATCAGTCACCAAAACAATCCGACGCTGACTAATATCCATAACCATCAACACATCGAAAGTTTTTTCTTTCTGGAAGTCTTTTACCGTCTTCGTTTGACTAAGAAAAGACTTTACTTTGAATTCATGGGTTGTAGTCCGAGGCTTATTCTTCATAACACCTTTGAAGAACATATCCTTGGCCATCTTCAACTCAATCTTAATATCTACACCATCAACCGTATAGATGAAGTCATAACCCTTTTGGTCAACTCGCTTGAGCAAAGAACAACGTTCTAATCCCAACTCCACTGCGATTGCACGGGTAAAGTTATCCGCAGCAGATGTAAACCCTTTATCACCATAAAGGTTATAGACGATTGAAAAGAATGAGTTCCAATCAGGAGCATCACTCTCAAAATGCTTGGCAACTTCATTAAGCGCATTCATAACTATTTCCTTCTTTAAGATACTCTTAGATACTACTTCATTTTAAAACGATTATCAAGCACTTTTTTAAATTATTTTTGCTTTTTCAATCCAAATCCATTCTTGAAGTTTTTCCTCATAGGTCCGTCCAGCAGACGTGCCTTCACAGTATTCTTCAAGGAACAGAACTGCTTCTTTAGCAGTAGCAAAAACTTGCATGTCTTTGCGGGTATTCATATTAGGTTTCACTTGGATAGCCATAGTATCGTTCTCCTTTATGCTGCCATACCGTAGACAGTGTAATCTTCACCGAAGATAGTGTTTTCAGGCACTTCAGCAAGAAATTCCTGAACTGCAACCTTCAAAGAACGCCAGTTAGGGGTGTAGTAGGTGCCTACAAACCACTTCTCTTGTTTAGCATCCCAAACGTAAAGGTATTCTTCACCACAACTGGCAATGGACAATTCTGTTGCATCCTTCATCTCAACTTGACCACCCTGCTCTTTGTAAACATTCTTCTCATCAGTAGCAGTCTCTTCTACAGTCTCTTTCAGACTGGACATGTTACCAAGAGCAACAAGGTCCATGATGGTGTCAGTGTCATTGTAATGCTCTTCAAGCATACCACCGACACACCAGAGACCACCATCCCAGTGACAGTAGGCAGAAGCAAAGTTCTTCCAATCGGAAGTGATCATAATATTAGCACGGGTAGCCATGGGGCAATTCCTTTCAATCAACTTACATTATTAATATAAACATTCTGGCGGAGATTGCAACCCCTAAAAGACATTTTTTCATATTCTTTTAGGGGTGTGACATTTAGGACACTATCTAAACAGGCCATCCAGCACAATCGAACCGCCGACCATCGGTCAGAGTGCGAATGTTCTTTTTGTCTGTGGATTTGATAATGTCATGACCTTGGAGGGAGATTGCTCCATCAGGTTCAATGACTTTAAGATAGTTGTTCAGACCACCATACATACGGGACTGATACACCTTCTTCTTTTGGTTCCAGTTTGACATGACAAACCGACCAGTAGGAACATCACTCAGACGAGAGTGGTATTGGTCAATAGGACCAAGCAAAGGCTCTTTCTCTGATTCGGAAAACTTCTGTGTATCACCAGACTCTGTTACAAGTTCTTTGCCTTCGTCAATGATACACTTATCACCAAGTTCTTTGATGATTTTGGTTTTCCAGTAGTTACGACCAGCTACACCAGCATAGGTCTTAACTTGCTCTTTGCCTTTAGCATCTTTCCACTTAATGTAGTAGGAAAACTTTTTCATAGTGATATCCTTTTTCATTTCACATAAGATAGAATATCATAATGATTTTGACTTGTCAAGCGTTTTTATGCACAACAATATCTACATTGTCAGGTTTTGGAAATTTAATGTTGTCATGCTTATGGTGAATCACAAACTGAGTGTCCTTAAACTCTTCAAAAATACCCTTGAAAATTGTTCTCCATGTATGAGACAATCTCTGTGTATTCATAGACCCTCTATCAGATGGTAATAGGAAATCAGTCTTAGAACGAATGTCAAAGTCCATGATAGAATCAAACCCATACATATGAATCTCTTCTGCTCCTACCTTGTTAGCAGTCCAGTGTGTAGCAAAGTGTCCACAATTGAAGTTAGTATAACCTTGACCACCCTTACCAGCATAGGCAGGAAGTTCTGTATAAAACTCTTTGATCTTAGATGAGTTTTGCATATAGAAACTAGGGTTCTTTTCCATCCATACTTTAGGTCTATAACCTAGAACCCATGTATAGGGATTAGGAAAGTCTCCATTAGTAAGAGCTTTCATCATCTTGAAATCAACCATACAGGAAACATAGACATTTGGAACTTCCATAGGTGGAAGATTACAAACAACCTTTAATCCTTTTGCTGGTTTATACCATACACATGAATCACCATTACCAATAATATGTGCTACCTTAGCCATACTTTAACTATCTCCAATAATCTTTAATCCAGTCTTGAGGTTCATAGGTCTTCACAGAGTTTTTCCATCCAGTCGTAACAGTTTCTGTCATTGCCTGTGGAATACTAGGTCTACCATGAAAACAGATAATAGAAAGATCATCTGTAATTCCCTCTGAATATACTTGATACTTATATGACTTCAATTTACCTTTATATTTCTTTTGAATAAAGTCTCTTTGGTACTTTGGGATAATATGATTTAAGTATTCACCATCACCTCTATATCTCTGCGACTCTCCACTAGAAGCAAATCTATTCCATAAGTTACTATTCAGTCTATAGTCCCATGCCATAACACCAGATTGTAATCTACCTTTTAGTTCTGGCTGATGTTCGTTTACTGCTCCAAGGTCTTCAATACCCATAAACATACCATCATATTCTAGTAACCAATCAATATTACCAACAATAAGAGTATCAAGGTCAAGGTAGACAACTCTATTGCCTAGTCTAAAGTCAGTATTGAACATTTGCATTTTGTTCCACCAACCTTGATACCCTGAAATAAGTTTAACAGTCTTGATACCCTCTAGTTCCCGGTCAGAGAAGCATACAAACTGGTGTGGAACAGTTGTATTCCGTTCTACCATAGACTTTAGATTATAAACATAATCCTCAGAAAACTTATCTCCCCAAAAAACACATGCAACTGTAATCATAAGATTTGATAATCCTCATTATATTGATGCTTGGCAAGACAACCTTGTTCTTCTTGAATAGTAGAGAATGTCTCTCTTACTTCAACAGGCCATGGATATAGTTCCATTAGGTTATGAAAAAGTTCAATATTAAAAAACAGGTCAGTCGGCATTGCCCAAGCTAAAGATGTATGTAAAGCATCCTTAGCACCTGAAGGTGACATTACATAGGCATGTGCGCCGGGGAAGTATGCTTTGGAGGTTAATGGGTTCTCACCAAACTGAGCAGGATTTCGATAGTTACCATAGGACGGTTTGCCCAGAGAAATAACTTTGTCATAGAACAATGGCATTTTGATGCTGTCAGTAAAATATGCATCATGCTCTAGAATCATCGTTTCTCTTTTATCTGCCAGACATTTTTCCCATAAACTTCTATGTGATAGGAATGCAGACATAGCATTTACAGGTCTAGAATATGGACTATTCTCAAACCTACGGGTAGACAATCCTTTATCTTTGAAGATTTTTACTGGATCATCTTTAGGTGTAATTGCAGGCCACATCTCTACATTTACACCACGTCGTTTAGCAGACTTGATACACCGTTGGGCAGATTCTACAGACTTTGGTTCATCCATAATCGTAATAACATAAGATTGCATAATATTATCCTGTAGTAGTGGACTTCTTTTGTTCAACTCTAGTTATATATGGATAGTAAGACTTAAGGTTGCGAGGAAACAGTTGCTTACAGAGCAGAGCATCATTAGGCCAGATACCAATACTAGACTGAAGTTCAATTGCTTTCTTTGCAGCTGTTGGTGTAATGATATAGGCACTATTACCTGCTAGTCCATCAGGAACATTTTCATCAGCAGTATTGACACCATCAATAATGTTCAATCCTTTATCCCACCGAATAATGTTTTCATGGTAGATAGTGCCTCTGCGAGTAGCACCTCTTGGATCATTAATCATTACAATATCACCATCTTCAATAGCATCCAGAAGTTTACCAAGTCTAAACTTACGAGTAAATACAGCATCATGCTCTAGGATCATAATAGGTTCATTCATCTCTACACACTTATTCCAGAGATGCATATGAGACAAAGAACAGGCAATCTTCTTGCCGATATCTTTTGCCTTATATCCTGTAAGAGTCATACCTTCATAGGTGCTTGTCTCACCCTCTTTAGGATAAGAATAGGTGCTGTCTTTAATCTTATCAGGAGTAACAGCACGAACTATTTCAATATGAAGGTCATCATTCATCTGCCTAGCAGTCTTGAGAGTGTTCTCAGCAGACTGGACACTATACTTGTCATTAAATAATGTAATTACAAAGGCTTTCATTTTTTAATATTTTCCAAAGTTTGATATATTCTCTTCTTGTATGATTCAATAGAAAAACTTTTATATGCGTCTTCTCTAATTTTTAGTTTATTTTCCAAAGTATTATACTTGATAATTTTGTCCCAGTCAATACCTTTTAGGTTATTATATATCACATGCTTAAAGTTTTTTCTAATCTCTGAATGATACATATAATCTTTCAAATAACTCACACCACCACACAAAGCAATTTCTGGACAAAAACATCCCATAGATTCTCTATGAGTTGGAAATGCAATATCAGTTTTTCTATAATACTTAGATAATCTTTCATGGGGATAAGTCTTATACTTACTATTCAGAGTATTTTGACGATGAAAGATATTTTTAGTTATACCATAAGAGTTTTGAAAGTATACATCTACAGGATATTGATTATGAATTTTTTCAAGATACTGTAAAATATCATCTGTAATGTCTTGTTGATTTTTACCATAGAAATGATCTATAAAAACATTTAGTCTACTAAAATCTCTGTCCTCTTTTACATATAAATTTTCTGTGAACAACCCCTGCCCCACAAAATAGTTATTAGGAACAAGTGATGGTGACTTAATATGATATAAAATGATATCAGACTTATTTGTGGCCTTTGGTAAGTTATTGAACTCAATAGTAGGTGTGTCACCAAAAATACTTTTGACTTCTTTTTTACTATCAAATTTCAGTGAAAAGAATGAATCTCCGATACCAATCACATAATCATAGTCAGAAATGTTTTTTGACTTTAGTTCAACACTTTCTTTAATTCCACCTTTAGATTTATTCTTATCTACAAAAATAGTATGCGCATCTTCACCAAAAACTGCCTTATAGACCCTCATATGAGCCTCAGCATAACTACCTTCAACAGCAGAACATAATAATAAAACTTTCATGTTTAAATCCTTTAAAATAAAATGCTATTTGCATTAGGCATTAATTTTTGTATTTGTTGAATAACCTTTTCATTAACCCATAACAAATTTATCTTACGGACATTTGCTTCTGTTTGTGCATCAACATAATCGTCATATTTGTGAATTTTCATTTTAAGCCTTCGTGCTACCTAAGTATTTTTCTATTTGCGCTCCACCATAGATAGATTCATGATTATCACCATAGGGTTGTGACAAAATCTGATACCAACCTCTTTCAGCAGATAATAATTTTTTTTCTTCATTTAATTTATACATTAATTTACTGTTCCACATATCTCTTCTATGAAAAATAAGTGGGTCCATCAAATATCCACCCCAATCATTACTGATACCCGGAGAAGGACCATCTTTTTTCGGCCAAACATGAGGCAAAGGTTTTAATTCATGCAACTTATTATGCCTTCCAGTTCTAATACCAAACCCTACAGCTTTATGATCATTATAACTCATATTTAAATAATGATTGAAATCAACCTTATCAGAAATTAAAGTATCATACCTAACTCTAATAATCATATCATACTCTTCAGGTATGACTTTTAGAATATAACCATGCCCGAATATTTGCTTAGTATAATTTGCCATTTTATTTCTAAGAGAAATATTCTTTTTAACCTCTTCTCTTAATAACCATGTTTTCCAAACAGGAGGCATAACCTCATCTGGAATATCTGCTAAAGGATGATATTTTATTACAGGCTCTTCAAAAGTATAAAAATTATCAATCTCATATTTTAATAAATCCTCTTCATACCCTTTCCAAGTACCAAAGAATATATCTGATGAAAAAACTTTTTTTAATAATTGTACATTTCTTTTGACATCACCTCTACAGATTCCAGTAATACAAATCGCTGTTTTCATTATTGACTCTTAAATACAATAAAAGTTTTCATACTATCACCCATTATATTATTTTTATAGATAATTTTTTCATTAGGAATTAGTTCTGAAGGTACTGCTTTATATCCATAACACCCCTCATTCCAATATCGCCATCCATCTGGACAATCAGGTAAAGTATTTAAAATTAATTTAGTCCCCTTCCTCTGACTTGGATCGGAAATTTTATACATTTCTCTTTTATTTTTGTTATCAACATATCCTTGATTTTTTGTTGAATGCATATAAATTACATAATTATACTTATCAAAAACATTATCAAAAAAACTTTTAATATCTTTATCAAACCAATGAATTAAGACATCTTTAATGATTAGAGCATCTGCATTTTTATCTGGCACTTGATTTAATTTTGAATATTCAAAATCGTATTGTGGATATTTTTCCTTTAATGTATCTACACATTGAATATTTGCATCATATCCTGTGTAAGCAATGTTTTCTTTTTTCCAATCAATATTTCCTTTATATGTCTCTAGATTCCCACATCCATAATCAACTACTGATTTAATTTTATTTTTTCTAATAGTTTCGAGAAGTTGAGTGCAATATTCTTTATTCTTATTGGGATAACTACCCGTACCACAAGCCTCTTTAAATTCTAATTTATCAAACCATGCTCCAATACCAGACTCATACCCTACTTTCATAATTTATTCCTTACTTTATAATAGTTTAATTTAAAAGTTTTTATGTCAATATTATTATTTCTTAAATGTTCTCTTATCACAGATTCAATTCTAATATTTTTTAATTTAATGTTACCTTTAACATGATTAATATTTTTTTAGGTTCAGAAGTTTTTATCCAAGAAAATTCGAATGGTATATCTTTCCATTTCTCATCGCTCGATACATAAATTTTTGCATTAATATGTTCAGATAATTTTTTTATACATTGTCACGTTTCATCATTCTCCCATAATTCTCCACCTAATAAAATTGCCACTTTCATAAACTAAATCACTTTTTTATTAGAAAGATAATAATCTAAATCTTCGGGTGTTCCCAGTCCCCACATGGTCTTAGATTCATGAATACGAATCTGCTTACCATCTTCAACAGCTTCATTGAATACTGGACAGACATAGAACTCATTATTGACACGAATGTCACGATCAATCATTTGTTCTGCGTACTTGACAAAATCGGAGCCGTGCTTCCAGTAGTAATAACCAACGGTAGCATTATCGGAAATTGGATTTTTTTCAGCAACTTCTGTGACCAAACCGTTATCATTTACTTTGGCAAAAGACCATTTAGGGTGCGTCGATTTAAATGTTACAATACCACCATCAGCATCTCTCTCTTGCATTTCATACATAAACTCAACAGGATTCCAATCAACATACTGATCTGAGTTAGCAAAGAACAGAGGATTATCATTATCAATAAATTCTTTGGATAACAATGCAGTGCAGGCTGCTCCCTCAGTCATACCATCAACTTCAATAATTTTACATCTCGGAGAAATAAGGTTTAGCATTGTATCAAGATTATATTTTTCTCTATGATCTTTCTGTACAACATAAATGAAATTAGCATCTAAACCAAGATTCTCAGTGACCAATTGAATCATTGGTTTATCATGCACTTGAATTAAAGGTTTTGGAAAAGTATATCCAGCAGCAGCAAATCTAGACCCTGCTCCAGCCATAGGAATTAATACATTAAGTTTTTCAGACTTCCATTTATTCATAATTTTATTACCATCTAAATTAGAAAATATTTTATTTCTTGTTACATCATAGGGATTGTCAACCCGAATATACTTAGCACTACTTCTTTCTGCTGCCAACAAACCCGGTGGACTGTCTTCAACAATTAATGTTTCTTCTGGAAGCACTTCCATAATAGACATAGCTTTCCAATACATCTCAGGATGAGGTTTTGAATTCTTCACATCTTCATTAGAGACAATCACAGAACAATGGTGGATCAATTCACTCTTAGATAAAGCAGTAAGAACTGTGCGTCTAATAGAATTAGAGCAAACTCCAATTTTATATCCTTGCTCTTCTAATTCTTGAAATAACTTTATAATTTCATCAATAGGAGATAAACTATTGAGAAGTTTCATAGTAAATGATTGTTTAGAATTACTAATAGACTGGTGGTTACTTTCAGGTAATCCTTTAGTCTTACTTAATAGTCTAAGTTTTTCTAAAGTCTTTTTGCCATCATAAATGTTAATATGTTCTTCTCTTGTGATTTTATACTCATCACTCAAAGCATTATTTAATGCCTGATAATGAATTTCTTTAGCATCAATAAGAACACCATCTAGGTCAAAAAGAACTAACTTAATCATTTGTATCTTTCAATATAATCAGAACAAACGCCAGCAAATTCACTAACGTCTGTATCATACCACTCTGGCAACACTGCAATAGTTTTGTTATATTTAGTAGATGTTAATTCATTTGGATATGCCCAAACCCAACCTTTTGAAGTCATAGTATACTTGTCATTTTCATG
>Ga0102811_1000606_pt1 | contig 17414 bp, 17 predicted proteins | sample ColrivemetaGS705_FD_84507 | JGI IMG/M metagenome (GOLD analysis project Ga0102811, IMG submission 84507) | Estuarine microbial communities from the Columbia River estuary - Flood tide ETM metaG S.705 | ecosystem: Environmental > Aquatic > Marine > Intertidal zone > Estuary | place: USA: Columbia... | reverse complement strand
TTAATTATAGATAGAATTGGAATAGATTTAATTTATGACCGTGGATTTAATCAAAATGAGGCCTCTTTTATTGATAATAATACTGGAGGTTCTTATACATTAGACACCAGACCAAATCAATTTATGCTAAGCATTTCTTATAGACTAAATAAATAAAAAATAGTATTCTTACTTAATAAAGTATCTTTTTTAATTTAATATTTATATATTTATTTAAAAATTACTAATTTATTTTGTTTACTATGACTAAAAACCCCTTATTTATAGTCCTTTTTTTATGTTCCTTTTCTTTTAATTTTGCACAAACACTTGGCATAGGTATTAAAGGTGGTGTTAATTATAATAGCATTGGAGATTTTTACTCCAAAGGTGGATCGATTGGATCAGGAGTCCCAGATATAAATTATGAAGCTGATAATGAAATTGGTACTCAGTTTGGAATTTTCTTTAGTGTCAATTTTGAGAAATTTTTTATTAGACCAGAAATTAACTATGTTTCATTAAAAAACAGTTACCCTTTTCCTACAAAACCAGCTAAATGGACAGCACAACAAATGGATGTTCCATTACTTTTTGGATATAAAATTTACAAGCCTGTTTATATATTCGCAGGTCCTGTTTTTAGTTTTATTTCTGATATGAATATGGAGGGTTGGGAAGACACTTCTTATGCTGACCCTTTTACTTATAAAAACAGCTCAACGAGCATTAGTGTTGGAATCCTTTTAGATTTTGGCATAGTGGGTGTCGATTTTAGATACCAGTACGGATTAACATCCATAGCATCCCAGCGGCTTGATATGATAAAGACCTACAATGGTTATGGCGTCAATTTAGGTGACTTAACTGAATACAATCCAAGCCAATTAATGATAGGGATACAAATTAAACCTTTTACCCTTGGAGGAGATAAGAGAGAAAAAGGAAGTGGTTCTGGTTGGAGAAATCATAAAAACTTATAATAAAGAATAAAAAGAGCCTCTCAATTGAGAAGCTCCTTGTTACTTATTTTTTTCTAAATTTTATTTTGTATCTGCATCCAAATAATCGGGAATACCATCTCCATCTGTATCATCATTTAAAGGATTTCCATCGCCATTAGCATCTTCATTTTTGGTCAACACCCCATCACCGTCATCATCAGGATCTAAATAATCTGGAACACCATCTTTGTCTGTATCATCATTTTTAACATTGTTGTCTCCATCGTAATTTTCTTTACTAGACAAAATACTGTCATTGTCGTGGTCAGCTAAATGAACATCTTGTAAAGTAATTTGAAAAACCAATGGCGTATTAGGTGATATGCCACTTGAACCCCTGTTTCCATAAGCTAAACCTGAAGGAATAAACAAAATACCCTGTCCATAATCTGTATAATTAAAAGACTCATCTGGATTTATTATTTTAGTCCCAGCATTGAAATTTGTAAAACCATAACTCCAACCAGTAATAACTCCTGTAAGGGGTAACCAAATAATAGATTCCCTTGAATCAAAAACGATGCTATCCAAGGTCATCCCGGTATAGGTTGTTAATACAGAGTCTGAACTGGTTGGTGCAATACCTACACCTACTTTTTCAACTAAATAATACAATTTATAAGCAATGTCATTTTCAGTGATGTTTTGAACATCAACCTGATCCATCAACGGTGTCTGATTTGCATCAATGGTCCAAATACCGCCATCTTCTTCGTTTAAATAATGCGTTTGAAGGTATTTAACCAAAGCTTCATCATCTATAACAGCTTGTTCGGTAGCATTAAAATTATCTTTATCATCTTTATTACAGGCAGTAATAATCAATCCTAAAGTAAGTATAAATAAAATATTTTTTATTTTCATTGAGTTTATTTTTAAAGGGCGCAAGATAGTATTTTACTACCTTTGTTAAAAGCTAAAAGTTAAATTTAACTTTATTATATGAGAATTGATAAATATTTATGGTGCATCCGTTTTTTTAAAACAAGAAATATTGCAACCGAAGCTTGTAAAAAGGGACATGCCAAAATTAATGGAGATAGTATTAAAGCTTCTAAAACCATATTTAATGGCGATAAAATTACTGTTAGAAAGGATCAGATCAACTATGAAATTGAAGTGTTGGATATTCCTTCAAGTCGCGTTGGTGCTAAATTGGTAGATCTTTACAGAAAAGATATCACGCCACCAGAAGTTTTTGAAAAATTAGAATTGCTCAAATATTCAAAAGATTATTATCGAAAAAAAGGCGCTGGAAGACCCACTAAAAAAGACAGAAGAGAAATTGAAGATTATACAGATGAAGACTAAATTTGACAAAGCCTATTGGGATACAAAATACCAAGAAAACCAAACGGGTTGGGATATTGGCGCTGCTTCCACCCCAATTAAAACATATATTGATCAACTTAAAAATAAGGAATTAAAAATTTTAATACCCGGTGCAGGCAATGGTTATGAAGTTGAATATTTACACAAATTAGGATTTATTGATGTAACTGTGATTGATATTTCAGGACAGCCATTAAAAAATATATTGGATAGGATTCCTGATTTTCCTAAGGAAAAATTAATTCAAACCGATTTTTTTGAGCATTGTGGAACATATGATTTAATTATAGAGCAAACATTTTTTTGTGCCCTTTCTCCTACTCTTAGAAAGTATTATGTTTCTAAAATGAATGATTTATTAGTTCGAAAAGGAAAGTTAGTCGGATTGCTTTTTGATTTTGAATTAACTGAAAAAGGGCCTCCTTTTGGTGGAAGTTCAACTGAATATTTAAATTTGTTTGCTGAAAAATTTAAAAATATCACCTTAGAAAGATGTTATAATTCTATAAAACCAAGAAATGGTAATGAATTGTTTTTTATCTTTGAAAAAAATAAATAAATGGAGAGTTCAATTATTTTAACACACGAGCAAATTCAGAATAAAACAAGAAGAATAGCCTATCAAATCTATGAAAGCAATAGCAATGAAAAAGAAATTATTATTGCAGGAATAAATGGAAATGGATTTGTTTTCGCTCAAAATTTGGCTAAAATTTTGACTGAAATTTCTGAAATTAAAGTGGTTTTATGTGAGGTTAAAATTGACAAGAAGAATCCAAGAAACCAAATAACAACTGACATTCCATCAGCAAGTTACAAAAGTAAATCTGTAGTATTGGTTGATGATGTTTTAAACTCTGGCGCTACTTTAATTTATGGAATTAGACATTTTTTAGAAGTGCCTTTAAAACGATTTAAAACCGCGGTATTGATCAATAGAAATCATAAAAAATATCCTGTTAAAGCTGATTTTAAAGGAATTTCACTTTCAACTTCAATGAATGAACATGTTGCTGTAGTTTTTGAACCTAAAAACTCGTATGCAGTTTTAGACTAATTTCATTGGCAATTTCTTCAATTGTTTTGTCATTTACTGAAATGGTATACTTTGCTTTTTGGTAAAACAAATTTCTTTCAAATAAATGTTTGGCAATGTATTCTTGTAAATTGGCTTCACCAATAGCTGCCACCAATGGTCTTTGTGAAGTTTCGTGTTTTAATCGATTAAAAATTGTAGCAATAGATGCATTCAAATAAAATGAAGTTGCGTTTTCCAATATCAATTGCATATTATTTCCATAACAAGGGGTTCCTCCACCTAAAGAAATAATACAATCTATATCTAAATTCAAAATTTCTTTTAAATATTCTGCTTCTCTTTTTCTGAAATAAATTTCTCCTTTTTTTGAAAATATTGCTGAAATTGAATTATTTTCTTTTTGCTCAATATAATTGTCTAAATCAATAAAATTCAAATTTTTAGTTTTGGCTAACAACCTTCCAACCGCCGATTTTCCGCTTGCCATATAACCTAATAATACAATTTTCATGCGTGTTATTTTTTTGATTCTTAATTAGCTAGCAAATATCGGACAAAAAACTACATAAAAAAACTTGTATTCTAAACTTTAGATAGTATATTTGCACTCGCAATTGGGAAAGGAACAATGACCTGGTAGCTCAGTTGGTAGAGCACCTCCCTTTTAAGGAGGTGGTCCTGGGTTCGAGCCCCAGCCCGGTCACAAAAAAAGTTAAGCAATGCGCTTAACTTTTTTTTTACACTTTAATGCGCACGTGGCGGAATTGGTAGACGCGCCAGCTTGAGGGGCTGGTGTTCGCTTAGAATGTGCTGGTTCGAATCCAGTCGTGCGCACTATTTTGAGTTTTGATTTATAAATATTTATTTTTATATAGAACTTTGAATAGGTTATAGCTCATTTACTTTTTTACTCTTTTTCTGGATTAGGTTGACACATCTAAATATTTAAAATTTAAAACACATTTGAATGATTCTAAAACTGACCTCCTTCACAATTTGGAACGAATTTTCATTTTGAACTTGAAATTTCACAATTAGATCTTTAGATCAAGACCCATTCATTTTTGGAAGGTTATAATCTAGCGAATAAGATGGGTTTGTTTTGGCATTAATGCTGTTATGTTTAAATATGTATATTAGCAAAAAAAATATTCTTATGTCAAAATCTAATCTATTTTTCCTTTTAGGAATTATATTATCATTTGGTCTATATGCTCAAAAGAAAGACACCTTAAAATGGGATGTTTCGAATCCAAAGGGTAATTGGAATTTTAAAGAGCTAAAATTATCAACAAATGAAGGTACTTGGATGAATTTAGATGTTAGTCCAAATGGTAAAGAAATCGTTTTTGATTTGCTTGGTGACATTTACAAAATGCCAATTACGGGTGGTAATGCAACTTTATTAAGAGAGGGGTTGCCTTTTGAAGTTCAACCTCGCTATAGTCCTGATGGAAATAAAATATTATTTACAAGCGACGCTGGTGGCGGTGATAATATTTGGGTTATGGATGCTGATGGAACCAATGCTAAACAAATAACCAAAGAAGATTTTAGACTTTTAAATAATGCTGTTTGGTCTGCAGATGGAAATTATATTTTTGCTCGTAAGCATTTTACTTCAGAGCGATCTTTAGGTGCAGGAGAAATATGGATGTATCATATAACTGGAGGTTCTGGAACGCAAATTACAAAAAGAAAAAATGACCAACAAGATGTGAATGAGCCTACAATTTCACCCGATGGCAACTATTTATATTATAGTGAAGATGTATATTCAGGAGGGGCATTTCAATACAATAAAGATCCAAATAAACAAATTTATGTGATTAAACGCTATGGTTTTGAAAATGGAGAGACTGAAACAATTACAGGAGGACCAGGAGGCGCTGCAAGACCTCAAATATCTAGAGATGGTAAAAAAATGGCATTTGTAAGAAGAGTACGAACAAAATCTGTACTTTTTATTCATGATCTAGAAACTGGAGAAGAATGGCCTATTTATGACAAACTAAATAAAGATCAACAAGAAACTTGGGCTATTTTTGGTGTTTATCCTGGCTTTAACTGGATGCCAAATAACAATGAAATTGTATTTTGGTCTGGCGGGAAAATAAATAAAATTAATGTGGCCACACTTGAATTGCAAACAATACCTTTTCAGGCAGAAGCCATTATTAAAATTGCTGAAACAGTTCAATTTGACACCCCTGTTTTTACGGAAGAATTTACTTCTAAAGTAATTAGAAATGCGATAACTTCTCCTGATGAAAAAACAATTGTATTTAACGCTTTGGGATATATATGGACAAAAACACTTCCAAATGGTGAACCAAAAAGATTGACGAACAGTAATGATTTTGAATTTGAACCAAAATTTTCACCAGACGGAACTAAAATTGTTTATGTAACATGGAATGATGAAAATTTGGGAGCAATTCATCAAATTTCTCTAAAAGAGAGAAAAACGATAAAGTTAACTTCAGAAAAAGGAATCTATCGCAGCCCATCCTACAATTCTGATGCTTCAAAAATTGTCTATCTTAAAGAAAGTGGAAATAGTGATCAAGGGAGGACGTTTTCAGAAAATCCAGGTATTTACACTGTGAATGCCAATGGAAATAGTAGGAAATGGATAGTGAAAGATGGAGAGTTTCCTGTTTTTAATGAGAATGACACCAGAATTTTATTTCAAACTGGAGGTACATTTTTTGGAGAATTAACCAAAGAATTAAAAAGTGTAGATCTTAATGGAAAGGATGAAAGAACTTTAATTAAATCAAAATATGCCAACCGATTGGTACCAAGTCCTGATAATAAATGGATTGCATATAGTCATTTACATAAAGTTTATATAGCACCAATGCCTATAATAGGTAAAACTTTTGATTTAGATGACTCCACTAAATCAATCCCTGTTTCTCAAATTTCAAAGGATGCTGGTGTTAATTTACACTGGTCAGGTGATAGTCAAAAAATTCATTGGACTTTAGGTGAAGAATATTTTACAAATGAAATCTTCAACCGTTTTACCTTTTTAAAAAATTCTCCAGACAGTATTCCACCAATGACGACCAGCGGAATAAAAATAAATCTTACTAAAAAATCTGATAAACCCAAAGGTAAGATTGCATTTACTGGCGCAAGAATTATCACTATGGAAGGTGATGAAGTTATTGAAAATGGAACTATTATTATCAATGAAAATAAAATTGAATTTGTAGGGAAAAGTGATGCAGTAACAATCCCTTCAAATGTAAAAATAATTGATGTAACTGGTAAAACAATTATGCCTGGTATTGTTGATGCCCATGCCCATGTAGGCGGATTTCGCGATGGGTTGAACGCTCAAAAACATTGGCAATTTTACGCCAATTTGGCTTATGGAGTAACAACATCACACGATCCTTCCGCGAATACTGAAACCATTTTTACTTTGGCTGAATTAATTAAAAGTGGAGCAATGGTTGGCCCAAGATTGTATTCTACAGGTTTTATTTTATATGGTGCTGATGGCGATTTTAAAGCTAAAGTTAATAACATAGAGGATGCTCGCTCTGCTATAAGGCGAACGAAAGCATTTGGCGCACTTTCAGTCAAAAGCTACAATCAGCCTCGTCGCGACCAACGCCAACAAGTACTAGAAGCTGCACGTGAAGAAGGTATTTTTGTGGTTCCAGAAGGAGGATCAACTTTTTATCATAATATGACAATGATTATGGATGGGCATACTGGCATTGAACACAACATTCCGGTAGCACCTGTATATAAAGATGTTATTGAACTTTGGAGAAATAGTAAAACCGGATACACGCCTACCTTAATTGTTAACTATGGAGGTATGAATGGTGAATATTATTGGTATCAAATGAGCAATGTTTGGGAAAATGAAAAACTTCTAAAATACACGCCAAGAGGTATCATTGATGCTCGATCAAGACATAGAACTATGATTCCTATAGAGGAATATGGAAACGGACATATGCTAACTTCAAGAACAGTTAAAACATTAGGTGATCATGGTGTAAAGGTGAATTTAGGGGCTCATGGACAACTTCAAGGGCTGGGCGCTCATTGGGAACTATGGATGTTACAACAGGGAGGTATGAGCAATCTAGAAGCGCTGCAGGCTGCAACTATAAATGGTGCTGAGTATTTAGGAATGGGTAATGATATAGGATCTTTAAAGGTTGGAAAATTGGCTGATTTAATTGTGTTAAATAAAAATCCTTTAACCGCTATTGAAAATTCAAATAGTGTAAGTTTAACTATGGTAAACGGAAGGTTATACGATACTGATACTATGAATGAAATTGGAAATACTGTAAAAGAAAGAACGAAGTTTTATTGGGAAAATAATAAATACAACACTTCATTTCCATGGCATGAAACATCAAACAGTTTTACATTACCAGGATGTGGATGTGAAATTTTTCATAAATAATAAAGAGATCTATCGAATAAATAAATTGATGGGCAGGTAATAATTGATATTGAAATGTTTATTGATGTCAGCTATACTATTTTATTTATCCCATTTTATTGGTACTGTAGCTATTTTTGTATCTTTATAGCGTGCGTACAGATTCTTGCACAAATGCTATATCTTGTAATTATACTACATTATTCACAAAGATTATCTACATTATTTAGGGATAAATTGTACTATTTTTGAGTGAAATTATGTACTATTTTTACAAAGAAGTTACTTAGATGTGTCAAAACTAATACACATCATTGACAACTTTTTACCAATACTTTTTAAAACTACCTTTATTTAAACCGTTACCGTTAATTGCTGCATAAAAAGAAAACGAAGCATCCTTTTTTTTGAAAAGCATAAAAAACCAATCCTGCATTTTTAAAGCTACACTGGTTTCTTTGTTTCATCATATATATATGAATTCCTTCCTATTGATAAGTAAATAAAAAGATTAAAATAGCAAGTGCTTTTAAAAAATTAGCGCTATCAATTTAAGTAATACAACGTGTGTAATTATTTTTTATCAGCTTTTACAACTACAAATGAACCTTCTCCAAATCCACTTTTTGGAAGTTGCACTTGGCTTATTTCATCTAATTCACCAAACAAGGTTTGATTGAATACAAGGTTCTTGAACCCTGCTTCTTTCAACATTCTTGTTACCAATGAAACACTATAGAATACAGCGTTTTTAAAAAAAACACTGTCCTTTCTTTTTGCCTGGTAGGCTTTCCCAATCGTTTGGTCTTTGTCAATAAAACCAATAACAATGCTTCCTTTAGGTTTTAAAATACGATGTGATTCAATTAAAGCTTCTTTAAAGTTACTTAAATGGCAAATGGTAACAAATAAAACAAAATCAAACGATAAATCTTTGTAAGGAATATGCTCAGCGGTACCTTGTATCACTTCTATACCTTTTTTAGCAGCCAATGCAGCCATTTCTTCAGAAGGTTCTACCCCTTCTTTAATACCTAAAAGTTGAGAAAACCTTCCGGTTCCTAGGCCTATTTCTACTCCTTTTATATTTTCTGGCAATTTTTGAAATTGCTCTTTTATAGCTTCAAATTCAGATAAATAAACTTGTGGGTATTTGTTATACCAAGCTTCATAAGCTGCTGTATGGGTATTAAAAATAGTAGTTTGTTTCATAACTGGTTTAATTTTTTTTATTGTGGAATCTTCAAAAAATAGAGGTATTCAAATAGTAATAGTGATATATATCAAGCTTACTTTTTTGAATACCCCTATCAACCAAACATAATTAATAAATAAACAAACCAATTATTCATCTAATATTCCAAAACAAACTTTTGCGGTTACTCGATATTCATCTATCTTAGTTCCTTTTACAGTTACCTGCATATCTTTTACATAAACAGATTTAATGTTTTTTACTGATTTTGATGCTTCATTTATTACATTTTGTATCGCATCCTCAAAACTAACTTTTGAATTCCCTAGAATTTCTATAACTTTTAAAACTGACATAATATTATGGTTTAATGATTATTATATGGTTAAATTAATGTGTATTATCAAGTTGTAAAATGATTTCCATCAATTTTAATATTTATTTTTGTTTTGAAGGTGACAAGGTTGAAAAATCCATAAGGCGATACCCATTAGGAACAGAAAAATAGGATGAATCATAAATCCAAGCTTCTATGTCCTTTAATTCCATGCTTGTATCTTTTGAACCATCCATATGATTTATCATTTTTATTGGAAACTGATACTTTTCTGAATACCACTTCTTATGGCCATTTTTTGCTGTGGCATTAGTACTAATATTTCTTTTGAATCGTTTTTAACAACAACAATACTTTGTTGATTGTTCTCGTCAAACTCATATTTATAATTTAGACCCGATGCATAAATGATGCAACTCCTTTCTGCGTTACCTGAATAAAAGACCATTTTTGCCTTAAATTGACCATAACCACTTATACCTATAAATAAAATTGCATAAAGTAGCTATTTAATAGGTTTTATCTTCATTACTTTTTTAATTCAATATTGTTTTTAAATTTAGAATCTAAAAATTGCATTTAATTGTTCTCCTTGCGCTGGCATTTCCTTTGAATCAAGTGTATAAACCTTCCCTCCTTTTATAAAAGTTTGTATAGCGGCTAAATTTGTAAGCGAAGCGTTTACAACCGCTTTGTTTTTGTTAAGAATCAGTTTTCCGTTTTCTTGATTGTAGATACCATAGGCATCTGTATTTTTTTCAACAAAAAGAGTGGCTATTTTACCTGAGATTGCAGCTGGTATTATTTCATTCAACTGATATGAGATTTTAGGTGTATTGTATAGTTCTGAAAATTGTTTTAATTGTTGTTTTTTATTTTCTTCAAAATAGGTTTTTATCAATTCCCATGAAGCTTTATGTAAATTGGTTTTATTCTTAAATTCAGGATCACCTTTGCAATTTTCAGCATAAAGATTTGCATAGGTACTCGCCTGTTTGTAATGGTTAAAAAGGCTGTTTGTACTTGCAATAACCAATGGTGCTTTGCTGTTTTTAATTGCTTTTTTCACGCCTTTATCAATTGCACTTAAAAAAGTAAAAAGTTCTTTTTTCTTATCATCAATACCTTCTCCGTGTCCATGAAAAGCGCCGGTGCCAAATGCATCCTGGCCACTTCTAATTTGCAGCGTTTTTTGTTTAAAATCAGACCCTACTGCTTTTTCTAAAGTGTCAGGTGCTAAACTTTTAATATGAAGATTGGTCAATCCAAATTTTGAAGCTTCATATAATTTTACATAATCCTGACTTAATTCAAGTAAATAATACTTTTCATCATCTTCATATAAAGGCAACAAAGGCGCTAAGTAAAAATTACTTGCTACTTGTATTTTAGTCTCAAATTCAATAGGAAGTGTATAATAATTTAATCCTTTATTGTCTAAAAATATCGCCAGACCATTTGAAGGATTTCTCCATAATTCTAAATCGGCAATAAGCGCCTCAATTGGTTTTAAATAATTGACAATTTCTTCTTTTGGCAAAAGATATGCTTTAAGGGTTTTGTGAACATTTTTAATGCATTTTTTTAAATTTTCCTGTGCCAAGTGTTCATTTTGTTCCTTCCCTGTTTTATGCATAGGAAGATAAATTGAAACGCAATGCATATAATGATTGGAAGCTAAAGTTTCAAAAGTTTTTATTGGAAGTGGATGAAATTCAGAAGTATACATAATGTGTTAATTTTAGGTTATAAATTGAAATCAATAGTTATTTTACAATAAGAAGCCAAACTACATAGCGTAATTCATTTTTCGTTTTTCAGCTTTATAGGTGTTATCAATTCCTTTTAACAACGCATCTGGATTGAATGAAATACTATCAATACCTTTATTTACTAAGAATGCTGCAAAATCAGGAAAATCACTTGGTGCCTGTCCGCAAAAGCCTATTTTTGTTTTTGTTTTATTCGCTTTTTCAATCGCCATTGCAATCATTGTCGTAGCTGCTTTGTCATGTTCATCAAAAAGCGCGTTCATGAGTTCAGAATCTCTGTCAACACCCAATGTAAGCTGTGTTAAATCGTTAGATCCTATAGAAAAACCATCAAATATTTCCGCAAAATCTTCGGCTAAAATTACATTGCTTGGTATTTCAACCATGGTATAAATTTCCAAACCGTTTTTTCCTTTTTCAAGTTCATAGTCTTTCATTATTTTAATGGTTTTTTTACCTTCTTCAACAGTTCTGCAAAAAGGAATCATCACTTTAAGGTTGCTTAAACCCATATTTTCGCGTACTTTTTTTATGGCTTTACATTCCAATCCAAATCCCTCTTTATACAGCTCATTATAATACCTTGATGCTCCTCTGAAACCCAACATTGGGTTTTCTTCTACCGGTTCAAATTGTTTGCCACCAATTAAATTTGCGTATTCATTGGTTTTAAAATCACTCATTCTTACAATCACCTCTTTTGGATAAAAAGCAGCTGCAATTGTTGCAATTCCTTGCGCTAGCTGATCAATAAAATAAGCTTCTTTACTTGTATAAGCTTCTGTGAGTTTTTCAATTTGTTTTTTTGCTGCTTTATCTTTTAGTTCACCGAATTTTATCAATGCCATTGGATGAATTTTCACAATATGGGTTATAATAAATTCCATACGCAATAAGCCAACCCCATTATTTGGGTAAGCGGCCAGTTGAAATGCTTTATCAGGATCTGCCAAAATTAATTTCATTTCAGTTTTTGGCATTTTAATAGCAGAAAAATCAATGGCTGTTTTTTTAAAAGGAAGATTTCCTTTATAAATATATCCTGTTTTTCCTTCGGCACATGAAATCGTAATGACATGACCATCGGCAATGGTTTGAGTGGCATTTCCACAACCTACAACTGCTGGCACTCCTAATTCCCTAGCCACTATTGAAGCGTGACTTGTTCGCCCTCCTTTATTTGTAATGATTCCTCCCGATTTTTTTAGAATTGGATCCCAATCTGGAGTAATGGTGTTTGTAACTATAATTTCTCCTTTTTGTAATTTATAAGCTTCACTAGGATTGTTTAACAGTCGTGCGATACCAACTATAATTTTTGACCCAACTGCATTTCCATTGGCTAATATTTCACTTTTCTCTAACAATTTATATTCAAAAAACACATTCTTATTTATTGTTTGATGCACCGTTTCAGGACGCGCTTGAATGATAAACAACTGATTGTTCACACCATCTTTTGCCCATTCTATATCCATGGCTTTTTTATAATGCTCTTCAATTATGAGGGCCCATTTAGCCAGCAAGTGTATTTCATCATCATCTAAAACAAATTGTTTTTGTTTGCTAACAGGTGTTTCAATATTGAGTAGTGATGAATGGGTATTTGATTCCGCATAAATCATTGTTTTTTCTTTGGAACCTAATTTTTTTTGAATAATTGCATTTTTATCTAATTTAAGTGTAGGTTTAAACACATAAAACTCATCGGGTGTTACAGTTCCCTGAACAATGTTTTCACCCAATCCCCAAACACCGGAGAGTAAAATAATATTTTCAAAACCTGATTCTGGCTCTAAGGTAAATCCTACACCCGAACAACCTAAATCTGAGCGAACCATTTTTTGAACCCCTACAGATATAGCAATATCTTTATGAATAAACCCTTGATCTTCACGGTACTTAATTGCTCGATTGGTATACAGGGATGCAAAACAATTTTTAACCGTATCTACGAGCTGTGCTTCTCCCAAAATGTTAAGAAACGAATCATGTTGTCCGGCAAAACTTGCTTCAGGAAGGTCCTCAGCAGTGGCACTGCTTCTAACAGCAACTTCAAAATAGGTTCCTTCGCATAAAGTTTTATAGGCATCAATAATGGTATCTGAAAAAGAGCTTGAGAATGTTCCCTTTAAGATTAAATCTCTTGCCTGTTGGCCAATGTCGTTTAAATTAGAATAGTCCTTTCTATTTAAATTACTTAAAATATTGTCGAGCGCATGATGCAAATTATTTTCATCTAAAAATGCAATAAAGGCATCAGAAGTAGTTGCAAATCCATTAGGAATTGAAACACCATCATCAACCAATTCATTATACATTTCGCCTAATGAAGCATTTTTACCACCAACCAGTGCTACATCATTGATTCCCATTTCGCTAAATTTTTTTATTAATGGTTTCATATTCAACTATTTTAATAATTGATTTCATTGTAACTTATCAAAGGAATAGCACTCTCCGATTCCATCCTTTTCACCATGTCTCTATGAAATATTTTTTTGAGTAAATCCTTTTTCTCTCGTTCAAGCATCGCCACTAAATCGGGTTTTACCTCATCTAGGTATAATTTAAGAATTGCGTAAGTATCGTCTGAAAATATCAGGTCAAACTCTAAATTCTTATAAGTCACTTTTTGTTTTAAAAGTTCTTTAAACCACTCCATTTCTTGATGTCCGTCGGTATCTTTCTTTGAAGAAATATGTACGATCTTAATGGTGGCATTGTATGCTTTAGCAATGTTAGAAAGCCTGAAAATGGTGCTGATATCTTCTTCTTCAAAATCGGTTGCATAAACGATGGTTTCAAGTTTATTTAAGGTGGCATTGATTGGAATTGCCAGTACTGGACAAGGCGCTTTTTCAATTAATTGTTTGGTAGTACTTCCCATTAAAAGCGTTTTGATTGCACTTTTCCCTTGCATACCAGTCACAATGAAGGTTGCAAACAATTCATCCGCTTTTGAAATAATTCCGGAGACAACATTGTTATTTTCAATTGCTTCCGTTTTTAATTGAACGGCATCCAATTGATTTTCTAAATGTGTTTCACAAAATTCCTTGAGTTTGGCATTTTTATGTTTTAACGTTTCTTTAAAGGGCAACAAATAAGTGTCATTTAAACCAGAACTCAATGTTGAGACATTGAAAACATGAACCACAAATAAATTTGATTTTGTTTTAATGCTCAATTCCGCAGCGTATTTTAATGCAACAATTGCATTTTCTGAAAAATCTGTGGCATGTAGAATAGTTTTCATTTGTTTCTATATTAATGGTACAAATTCATACGAATTAAAATTATAAATCTTAACTGCTTTAATAAATGATATCTCTCATTATATGGCTATTTATTAATGACTATCATCATTTTTTTCAGGCTAAGGCTTTTATACTTTTATGTTGAAGTTTAAATCCTATCAAATGACTTTTGTTAGTGATGTCTTTTTTTATGAGGAAATTTGAATTTAATTAAAATGCTTTGAAATGAGTGATTTTAGAAATAGATTGAATGGAAATTACATTTTTAATGCCAATTGGAAAGAATTGTATGTACTTACAGAATATTGGAAATCAGATCTATTATTCTATAAAGATGATTTGTTGTTTTTAGAGAGGCTTATTGATAAACATATTTTATGGATTTCAAAAAAAGAAGATTATGAAGCAGTGCGAGCCATTGAAAAAAGTGTTGCTAAAACCAATAATATTTGCACCGCTTTGTTAAAGCGCGTTCAAAAACATTTGACACATTTAGCCGATTTGATGGAAAATCCTTTTGTTTATGATGAACAAACATTCAGGAATGAACATCAGCAATTGGAAGACGATTTTACCGCATTTATAAAAACCTATAGGGTCAATAAAAAAGAAGTTTTTGAAATAACAAAACACCTGATTGAAAGTGACGAATTGATTAGATTATTAACTCAAAGCACTTAAAAATTGGCGTTTCTCATTTTTATGGATTCTTAAATACCTAAAATCATGAAAAAGTGGAGATGGGTTGTTTTTGGAGTTTTATGCATTTCTGCCGTTGTATATTTTAAAATGAAGCCTTCGCTAAATGCTAAAAATTTAGCATATACCTATACTGTTTTGGAAAAAGGAAACATCGAAGCAATTGTTTCTAGTACAGGTGCTTTAGAAGCAATTAATACGGTCGAAGTAGGTACTCAAATTTCAGGAACCATAAAAAAAATATATGTTGATTATAATGATAAAGTTAAAGCTGGTCAATTGCTGGCTGAAATGGATTTGAATTTATTGAATACCAATTTGAGCAGTGCGCAAGCTAATTTAGCGGTAAGTGAAGCGCAACTAAATCATGCAAGAGTTGAATTTGAACGCGATACAAAACTGTATAATTTAAATATCATAGCAGAGAAAGAATATCAAAATTCAAAATACATTTTTGAGCAAGCTGAAAGTGCAAAAAAAGCAGCATTGGCTGCCGTAAAAAACATTCAGGTAACTATCAATTACGCCCATATAACTTCACCTATTCATGGTACAGTTACTGAGAGAAGTGTTGAAGAAGGTCAAACGGTTGCAGCTTCTTTTGCAACGCCAAGAATGTTTATTATTGCCGAAGACCTCTCTAAAATGCAAATTTTAGCCGATGTTGATGAAAGTGATATTGGGTATATAGCAGATGGCATGAAAGCGCGCTTTACAGTACAAACCTACCCCCAAAAGGCTTTTATTGGGCAAGTTAGCCAAATTAGAATGCAACCAATAAAAATAAACAATGTCGTTAATTATCAGGTAGTTATAGATGTAGATAATAGCGAAGGATTTTTACTTCCAGGAATGACTGCAAGTATTGCATTTATTATTGATGTGGCTAACAACGTAATGCTTATCAATAATTCGGCATTTAGATTCAGACCTAGCGAAGCTATGTTGGAAGAAATTAAACCAAAGCTATTACAAGAGGCTAAAATGTTTTTGCCCGATTCCATTCAATTGAATTTTATAGATGCATTAAACAATGTTGCACTTTATACACCAGCAGATTTTAAAAAAAAATTACCTACAAAAATGGATGGTTTTTTTATGAAGGATGAAAATGGAAAATTGAATTTTAAATTCATTGAAATAGGTATAAAAACGGGGTTGCAATCAGAAATAAAAGCATTTCTGGATAGCATTCCTTTAAAAGAAGGCACAAAAGCAATTAACGGTATAAAATCAAAATAATGACTCCTAAAAAAGTGATAGCAACCAAAAAACTGAGTCGCGTTTTTAAAACTGGCGAACTAGCGGTTTATGCACTTAACAATGTAAATATAGCAATTGAAGAAGGTGAATTTGTTGCCATTATGGGTGCCTCTGGATCTGGAAAATCTACTTTATTGAATATTTTAGGTTGTTTAGACAAACCAACTTCAGGGGATTATTATTTGGATGGCATTCATATAAACGCTTTAAATAAAAATGAATTGGCTGATATTAGAAACCAAAAAATTGGATTCATTTTTCAGAGTTACAACTTGCTTTCTCGCACCACTGCAATTGAAAATGTTGAATTGCCCTTGATTTACAACAGAACAGGAAAATTTTCCAATTCAAAAGAACGCGCTAAAAAAGCTTTGGAACAAGTTGGCTTAAACAACAGAATCTATCATAAAACAAATGAGCTCTCAGGTGGCGAACAACAACGAGTAGCCATAGCCAGAGCCTTAGTGAACGACCCTGCACTTATTTTATCTGATGAGGCTACAGGAAATTTAGATAGTAAAACAAGTATTGAAGTCGCTGATTTGTTTGTTAAACTCAACAATGAAGGGAAAACGATTTTAATGATAACGCACGAACCTGATATTGCTCAGTTTGCAAAACGCATGATTTATTTAAGAGATGGTTCAGTGCTAACAGATGAACTTATAAAAAACAGAAGCACCAAAGAAAGCGCTTTAAAAGCATTAGAAATAACAACTTAATTGACCTAAAAATGCGACAATTATTTAAAACATTTAAGGTAGCCTTTCAGGCCATTAATAAAAACCGATCGCGTAGTTTGCTTACCATGTTAGGCATTATTATTGGTGTCGCTGCTGTAATTATGACCATTTCTGCAGGTGAAGGTGCAACCTTAGAAGTTCAGAAACAAATATCTGGTTTGGGAACAAATTTATTAATGATTTATACGAAAACAGAGCATAGAGCCGGCGCTCATGTTAGAATGGGGAAACCTATAAATAAAAAAGATTTTGATATGTTGCAAAACAACTCCGTTTGGATATCCAAATTATCACCTTTAATTGTAGAAGTAGCGCAAGCTATTGGTCCTAATGGCTATAAATCGATAGCCATTTATGGTGTTTCTGAC
>Ga0102811_1000604_pt1 | contig 17425 bp, 17 predicted proteins | sample ColrivemetaGS705_FD_84507 | JGI IMG/M metagenome (GOLD analysis project Ga0102811, IMG submission 84507) | Estuarine microbial communities from the Columbia River estuary - Flood tide ETM metaG S.705 | ecosystem: Environmental > Aquatic > Marine > Intertidal zone > Estuary | place: USA: Columbia... | reverse complement strand
TACATCTCCTATTACTACCACATCTTCATCAAAAGTCGCAATTAGCATGAAAGAAAACGACTTTAATGCGAGCATTAATGGATCTTCTATCTTAAGTGATAGCGGCGGTGCATACCCAGATGTAAGTAAACTATACATAGGTTGCTGGAATTCGTCAGAGTTTTTAAATGGACCAGTGCAAAAGATATCCTATTATGATAAAAAATTGGCTAATGCAGAACTGCAAGCACTTACGGAGAATAACTAATGAGTAAACTTATAGGAACTAATCCGAATCAAGTGCCAAGTAATGCTGATCTCGGTTCAGCGGCTTTCATGGACGCAAAAGAATTTCTGACTTCAAGAGGGTCTAGTCTTTCTGCGATTGATGCAGTTATTGCTAAGAATTTTAATTATATCTTCGTGTATGATACCAGTTTAGACTCTGATGGAGGTGCTTGGAGAAAGTCTACGTCACACACATCATGGTATAACGAACCACTAAACACTGCCATTCGTGGTAAAAGAAGAGAGTTTCCTTCAGTTGTAGTTATTGCAGTGTGGAACGATGGCGCAATCATTTATGATGCGGACGATCCTACACTCCCTATGTGGATGATATTTGAAATTGGTCCAGATGCAACTGACACTACAATGTGGCGTGGTTGGAACGCAGTTGCTGGTCGAGTCACACATGCACTAAACGCAAGAGTATGTTTTGCTGGCACAGCCGCAGGACTTCACGTTATTAATTTTCGCTCAGACGAATCTACATTACACTATGCGAACAACGATAACTCTGGTTCAAGAAAGTTCATCGGTCTTCGTAATCAATTGTTGCCTTACACAACGAGAGACGGCACGAATCCTTTAACAGGGCAAAATATTCATTCGATTGATATGAAAGTTGTTCCTAATGCGACTGTTGATGTCCATGGTCTACCTGTTCCATCTATTGCAGTCGGTGTAGATTCGGCAGGGGCATGTATTGTGCATCATACTGGAGAAGTATTTGATCTAACAAATATATACACAGTTACAGGAATTAAGTTTACTGAAGATGGTAGAATTTGGTCAGCATCTCAAGTCGGTAACAATACAGACGGTATGTATCTCGTTCAATATCCAACAGCCGATACTCCATTGACTACAAACTCTGATAGTTCACTGCTATCAAATAGCTGGTCTTCTGGCAGGCAGTTAGAAGGATTTATTGACGCTGAACACATCGAAACGTTTGATGATTTCATTGCACTTGGTGCAAATGGATCAGGCACACCAGGATTAACTATCTACTCAAATGAAGCAGATAGAACCGGCGGTGTTGCTGATGAACAACGCCCTGGAGCATTACGTTGCCAAATCACAAAAGACTTCAATACTGGATTTCAGCCAGGTAGAATTAGGCTTGCAACTCTTGCAGACACGGATGCATCTGATGTAGACACTACAAACATATTGGCTAACTGGTCGACTGCAAGTGCTTGGACTAAACAGCCTTCGATCACAATCACTTGGACTGGAACGCAACTTTCAATTACAGGTAACGGAACTGGATCAAACGTATATTTCAGGATTCCATTTACGGTAGAACCCTACACAGACTATATTGTTGATGTTGATATTGATGTTGCGTATACGACTCCTGGCTTTTACATAAACAATCAGCAATACTCAACTGCTGGTCAGTCTGGTAATATCGGTAACTTAGATGGAGCCATCACATTCAATTCTGGTAGTAATACTACGATGTATTTCCAGAGTTACCAGGTAAATGCATCTGCAACGCTAATTAATAACATTCAACTTAGAAAAGCAGTATCAAGTAGAACAATTCATAATACTCACTTGATGCCAGTAGGAAATCTGAAAAGAACTCCTGTTGCACCCGGTGCTGAACTCGTTGCATATAGTGGGTTCACGAATGACAACACAACAGGATTGTATCAACCATATAAAACAGAATTTAATTTTGGCACAGGTGACTTTACTGCGATGATTTGGTTGATGAACGGAACAGACTCAAATGACTATTGTATGGCATGGGCGACATCTTATGCCTCAGCAAGTGGTAATCCAAGGTGGGGTATTCGTGCTGGAGCAAGCGATAATAACACAATAGCATTTAATGTTAACGGATCTACGGTCCTCAGCACGAATGTTCGAACGAGAGATAAAGAATGGCAACATGTATGCTTCACACGAAGAAGCGGTGTTATATACGGATATGTAAATGGCAAGTATAGGGGTGAGGCTGTTTTGACTACAGACTTAACTGGGACTGCACCTTTCCTTAGACTTGGTAACTGGACTACCGGTAGTTATGCATTTACCGGTGGCAGTATAACACTTGCTAAAGTTTCAACTACTGGATCAACGGCTGATCAGATAAGTAGAATATACGATTATGAAAAAGAGTTGTTTAAGCCAAACGCAAAAGCAACGCTATACGGATCGTCTGATGTGATTACTGGCGTTGCATTTGATAAGGTAACAAGAGAGTTGCATGTAGGAACATCTAGTGGTAGATCAGTGTTCAATGGCATTGAAAGAAAGTCTAATACGACTAATCCAGTGACAGTTGGCATTAGTGCGGCTAACGGTCTTGTTGCAGAGGAATAAAGAATGACAATTATAGTTACAAAACCAGAGATTAACATACGTGAGAAGTTAACAGAGTTAGACTATGCTCACGTTCCATATGAGAAGATGCCTGCGGGTAGTGTAATTCAAACCGTAAGTGAAATGTATAATACTAGGATCGCAACAGGAAGTACAAGTTTTGTATCGACTGGATTCTACGTTGAGATAAACCCAAAATTTAAAAACAGTAAAATATTTGTAACTATATCAACATCTGGAAACAATAATAATTCAGTTGGACATGATATGTTCTATACGTTGTTTAGAATAACTAATGATAATGACGGATCTAGTAATACTAGTTTGAATTTAGGTCATAACACTTTGGGCTTCGGCGGAGTGAGAACAAACGCCGCAGCCAGTGGTACTAATAATAGATTAGAAGTACCAATATCAATGAATTACTTCGATGATGTTACTAACACAGACACTATCAAATATGAAATTTGGTTTAGATCAGAAAGTGCCTCATCATCTGTAGAAATGCCTATGCTCGTAGGTCAAATAACAAGTATAACAGCGCAGGAGATAAAGCAATGAGCATAGCAAAAGCATTACTACAACTAACTCCTGGCGCACAATGGGTTATAAGAGATGACGTTATTGACTGGATGGACACCGAGCAAACTCAACCAACACAAGAAGAGATTGTTCAAAAGATTGCAGAGATAGAGTACACAAAAGAAGTAGAAGCTTATAAAGAAGTAAGAGCCAAAGCATATCCTGTTATGTCTGAACAATTAGACAAGATTTTTCATGAAGGTATTGATGTATGGAAAGCAGAGATTCAAGCAATCAAAGATGCTCATCCTAAAGCTGTTATAGACAATGATACACTAAACAGTAGAAAGAGTCAAGCCTTATTTGATCATCAGTTGCAGGAATACACTAAAGCGCAAACACGTCTTTCTCAATATGTCGTTGCAGATGGTCGTGCAGAAGTAGTCGAAAGTCAAGCTACAGGTCAACAAGTCTATGATGAAGATGCAGAGGAAATGGTAGACGTGATGGCTGATGTCGTTACTGTTACTACTATTGATCCTGTTGATGCTACAATCACACGCACTGTATACTCAGATGACATTAATGCAGAGCCTACAGAAGAAACTATTGAGAACCCTCTCATTACAACTGATGTGGCAGAACGTGCAGAAGCACAAGCAGTTGTAGATGCAACGCCTTCGGCTGTTGTGGACGCTTACAACGCTTTATAAATAGTAGAGTAATCTAACTATGGGATATAGAAATGGCACAGCCTACCACAAGAAAAGAATTTAAAGAATGGTGCTTACGTAAACTAGGCAAGCCAGTCATTGAAGTTAACGTTGATCAGGATCAAGCAGATGATCGTATCGATGAGGCTTTGTCGTATTACTGGGACTATCACTTCGATGGTACAGAGAAGACGTTCCTAAAGCATCAGATTACAGCCGATGATAAGACAAATGGTTACATCACAGTACCTGAGAATATTATCGGTGCAGTTAATATATTTAACTTAGGCTCTAGTATTACAGCAAGCACAGGTATGTTTAATGTTCAGTATCAATTCGTATTGAATAACATACATGATTTCATCAATTATAACATGACACACTTCTTCATGTCAATGCAACACTTGCAATTTATGGAAGAAATCTTGGTCGGCAAACAGCCTATCAGATATAACAGACACATCAATAGATTACATATCGACACTGATTGGGGTTTGTTGACAGAAGGCGACTACATTGTAGCAGAGTGCTATAGTATCGTTGACCCAACAGTGTATGCAGATGTATATAAAGATCGATGGTTGCAGAACTATGCAACTGCTAAAATTAAATTTCAGTGGGGTTCAAACCTTACAAAGTTTGTAGGCATGTCACTACCTGGTAATGTTCAGTTTAACGGTGAACAAATTCTTGCAGACGCTAGGGAGGAAATTCAAAGGCTTGAAGAAGAGATGATTTCTTCTTACTCATTGCCAGTTGTAGACATGATTGGATAATTGACTTATGGCTAAGAATTTCTACTTTGAAAACTACTCTAACTCAATGGAGCAAGAACTCATAGAGGATCTTGTCATTGAGTCTATTCGTATCTATGGTGTAGACACTTGGTACGTTCCTAGAACACTGGGAGCAAAAGACGATCTATTAAACGAAGACGATTTACCACAATACAACGATGCGTACATGGTAGAAATGTATGTGAAGAACATCGATGGCTTTGAAGGTGAAGGCGACTTCTTATCTAAGTTTGGTCTACAGATACGTGATAGCATGACACTGACTATCGCTATACGCTCATTCAATCAAGAAGTTGCAGTACACTCAGAGCAAATTCGCCCATTCGAAGGCGACATCATTTACATGCCTTTGAACCGCAAGTTCTTCAAAGTCATGCACGTAGAGCATGAAGCAATCTTTTATCAAATGGGTAATCTACAGACATACGATTTGCGCTGTGAATTACTCGAATACAGTGGCGAAGTCTTCCGCACTGGTCAGGAGTTCATTGATGATTACTTCTCAGAGTATCAACTTACTGTATCACCAGATACAACTACTTACACGGTACGAGTTGACGATAAGACAGCTACTAACCCTTATAATTCTCAAGGGTCAAGTCAAGCATACTTTATAGGTGCAGACGAAGCGCCATATCTAAACTTATATGCTGGGTCTACATACGTCTTTGATCAGAGTGATGCATCGAATTTAAACAATCAACTACAAATACATTCAACAATTGTACCATCTGAAGGCTCACTAGTAGCTACAACATACTCAGGAACTGCTGGAGTTGCTAATACTGATCCTTCTGTAGTTGTTGGACTTACTTGGACGCCTGCAACTGCTGGTTCTTATTACTATCTACAGTCTGGTGTTGGTAACGAATACATGGGTAGAGAGATTATCGTCTACGCAGACAAACTAGAGAACGTTGACACATACGATGCTGTAGCAGATAATAATGAAATTGAAACGATTGCTGATAATATTTTAGACTTCTCTGAGAGCAATCCATTTGGAGAGGATAACTTCTAATGTTTGGTAATCATTTTTATAACGAAACAACACGCAGATATATTGCTGTCTTTGGTACTCTATTCAATGACATCATTATCCGCAGAAAAGACAACACAGGCGCTCTGAAGCTGTCTCAGAAGGTCCCAATTAACTATGCACCTATGCAGAAGTTACTTGCAAGACTAGAGGCAGATAACGACTTGCGTTCACCTGCTATTACATTACCAAGAATGTCTTTTGAGATAACTGGTATGACGTTCAATCCAGAGCGCAAAATAGGTGGGCTACAGAAGTATGTCAAGGGTAATGCGACTACAGACAACGTTTTATCTTCACAGTATACACCTGCGCCATATGATTTAAATCTTCAGTTAAACATCATGACGAAGTATAACGAAGACGGTACAAAGATTTTAGAGCAAATTCTACCATACTTTCAGCCAGAATATACACCGACTGTTAAGATACTTGATGACATGGAATTGTACTTAGACATTCCTATCGTACTTAATAGTGTAACACAAGAAGATGTTTACGAAGGTAATTTCGAAGAGAGACGTTCACTAATCTGGACGCTTGACTTTACGATGAAGGCGTTTTACTTTGGTCCAACATCAAATCGTAAAGTTATTAAGTTTGCTGAAGCATCTGTATTCGCTCCAATGGAAGCAACACAAGCCGAAGAAAAAGTTACTGTTCAACCAGGGCTTACTGCAAATGGAACTCCAACCGACTCTGCTGACAATACCGTAGATTATAATGACATAAATATTGATGATGACTGGGCGTTTATTGTTCAAGTAGAGGATGCGTAATGGATGATGAGATTGGTAAGTCTCTTGGATTAGAACCTATGAAACCACCACTACAAGGTGAAGTCATAAAGCATGAACCAAAACAAGAGATAGTAGTAGAACAAGATGATAGAAGTGAGCGTGATTACGATTACGCTAGAACTAACTTCTATAATGTTATTGAAAAAGGTACTCAAGCACTTGAGGATATGCTAGATGTAGCAAAAGCATCTGAGCATCCTAGAGCATATGAAGTCGTTTCTACATTGATGAAGACGCTAGTAGATGCGAACAAAGACTTAGTGTCTATGGGTGACAAGAAAGTGAAAGCAGAAGAAGCAGAAGAAAGTAAACCAGTAACAAACAATAATTTGTTTGTAGGATCAACTGCTGAACTTCAGCAACTATTAAAAGATATGAAGAATGACAACGCTTGATGAAAGTAACATAAAGGGTTACAACGGTAATGTAAATATCAAGCGCAAAGGTATGACCATTGAGTTTGATCAAGAGATGGTTACCGAGTTTGTTAAATGTGCTAAAGATCCCACTTACTTCTCCGAAAAGTATATTAAAATCGTACATGTTGATCATGGGTTAATTCCCATTAAGATGTATGATTATCAGAAAGATATTATCGAGGCTATCACGCACAACAGGCGTGTGACAGTAAACACATCTCGACAAGCAGGTAAAACAACTACAGCCGTGGCAGTAATTCTACATTATGTACTATTCAATGATTATAAGACTGTTGCACTATTAGCGAACAAGGGCGATGCCGCCCGTGAAATACTTGATAGGATTAAGATAGCGTATGAAGCACTCCCAAAGTGGATGCAACAAGGGGTCATTGAATGGAACAAAGGTTCCGTTGAATTCGAGAACGGATGTAAGATCATTGCAGGTGCTACTTCTTCTAGTGCTATTCGAGGTAAGTCTATCTCATTTCTATACATTGACGAAACAGCCTTTGTCGAGAACTGGGATGAATTTTTTGCTTCAGTCTTCCCTACGATATCATCAGGTAATACAACAAAGATACTTTTCACCTCTACACCAAATGGTTTAAATCATTTTTATAAAACGTGTGAAGGTGCAAAAGAAGGTCGTAATGGATACATCTTTATCGAAGTGCCTTGGCAAAGAGTGCCAGGTCGTGACGATAAGTGGAAAGACGAAACTCTAGCGGCGATGGATAATGACTATCAGAAGTTCTCGCAAGAGTTTGAATGTCAGTTTTTAGGGTCATCTGGTACTTTGATCGAAGGCTCTAAACTAAAATCTTTAGTATGGAAAGAACCTCTTGCGGAAGCAGAGAATATTAAAATACTTGAAGAACGAAAAGATGATCATACGTATGTATGTGTAGTAGACGTATCTAGAGGAAAAGGTCTGGACTATTCAGCATTTCAAATAATAGATGTGACTAGTATGCCTTATAAACAAGTTTGCGTATACAGAGATAACATGATCACACCAATAGATTATGCGGAAATAATATATAGAACTACAAAGCAATATAATGATGCATATACATTAATTGAGATTAATGACATAGGTGAACAAGTATCTGAGATTTTACACTATGAATTCGAAGTCGAAACTCTTATGCACACAGAATCAGCAGGCAGAGCAGGTAAAAGGATTTCAGGTGGGTTTGGTAAGTCTACCGATAAAGGTATTAGAACCACAAAATCTGTAAAGTCAATAGGCTGTAACATGCTAAAAATGCTCATTGAGCAAGATCAAATTTTAATTAATGATTACGATACGATACGAGAACTATCTACGTTTTCACGTAGAGGCAACTCTTACGAAGCGGAATCGGGTAACCATGATGATCTAGTCATGTGTTTAGTATTATTTGCTTGGCTATCAGACCAAACTTTCTTTAGAGAGATTACTGATATCAATACAATGAATAAACTAAAGCAAAGAAATGAAGATGAAATGTTGGAGAGCTTACTACCAGTAGGCTTCAATAACATGCACGAAGAGGACTCCGAGCTTATGGGAGAAAGGGATTTCAGAAACTGGTTCAATTACTAGAGATGAGTTTTTTATAAATATAACGACAAAGATCAAAGATTTGAAATCTATAAATCATAATAGACAAGGAGAAATGAGATGGCTTTTCAATTAAGTCCAGGAGTTAACGTTAGCGAGATCGATCTAACAACAGTTGTGCCAGCAGTGGCTACAACTGAAGGTGCTATCGCTGGCGTATTTCGTTGGGGACCAACCGACGAACCCGTTCTAATCGGCTCTGAAATTGACCTAGTAAACCGTTTTGGCAAACCTTTCGCCAACACAACTTGGTCGAATGCAGAAACCTTTTTTACAGCGGCGAATTTTTTATCATACAGTGATGCATTGTATGTTCAGCGTGTACACGAAAATGGCGTAAAAGCAACAGGTACAAACTTCGAAGGCGCTTATGAAGGCGCACTAGGAAATGATATCGAAGTTGCATGGTGCGACAACGCAGGCTATGCGGGTACTACAGTAAACGAAACATTGAACATTCCAGCATCAAGCACAATCGGTACTATCACTGAAAACGATACAACACCCTCACACGATGTCGAGGTGGGTGACTCAATAATTGTCGCAGGGCAAGAATTGGTCGTAACTGGTGTTGAAGATACTGCAAACAGTACACATACTGTTGCGACAATTAACTTTGACAGAAAGTTTGTTGGAACTGCGGCTCATGCCGAAGCTTCCTTCGTCAGACAATGGCAATTTGCTTCATCGTTTGATTCTGCACCCGTAGCAGGAGCAGGTGGTCGTGGATTTCACGTAATAGTTCTTGATAAGGGTGGATTTACTGGTAAAGCAGGTGTACTAGAGAAGTTTGAGAACTTGGGCGATACCGCTACAGACAAAAACTTTGACGGTTCAACTTCATATATCAATCAAGTACTAGAAAATAGCTCTAACTATGTAAGAGTTAAGAGCGCCGCTTCATTTGCAGGTACTTCGGCAGTAGAAGAATTTACAACTGGCGCAGACGGTTCGAGTGAAACAGCAATCGGTGCAGGTCCAGTTGGACTAGGTTGGGACAAGTTTAAAGCGGCTGAGAACATTGATGTGTCTCTACTTCTTACTGGTCACCCAGATTTGGTTGTACAGAACTACGTGATTGATAATATCGCAGAAACTAGAAAAGACTGTATGGCGTTTATCACACCAGATGTACCTAACACAGCATCAGCACAAGATATCGTTACAGCAGTATCAACACTATCATCATCGTCTTACGCAGTTGTAGACAGTGGACATAAGTATCAGTACGATAAGTACAACGATGTATATCGTTGGATTCCACTAAACGGTGATGTAGCAGGTCTATGTGCAAGAACAGACGATGCACGTGATCCTTGGTTCTCACCAGCAGGCTATAGTCGTGGTGGAATTAAGAACGTTGTTAAGTTGGCATTAAACCCAACTAAGACAGATCGTGATTTATTGTACAAAAACGGTATCAACCCCGTTATCACACAAGCAGGGCAAGGTACGCTACTATTTGGTGATAAAACATATTTGAACCAACCGAGTGCATTCGACCGAATTAACGTCCGCCGTTTGTTTATCGTTCTTGAAAAAGCAATCTCAACTGCTTCTAAGTCTACTCTATTCGAATTTAACGATGAGTTTACCAGAGCGCAGTTCCGCAATCTAGTTGAGCCTTTCTTACGAGATGTTCAAGGTCGTAGAGGTATCTATGACTTCAGAGTTGTCTGCGATGAGACTAACAACACTTCACAGGTGATTGACAGCAATCAGTTTGTAGGCGATATCTATATCAAGCCTGCACGTGCTATCAACTTCATCCAACTCAACTTTGTTGCAGTTAGAACTGGTGTTGAATTCTCAGAGATCGTTGGTCAGTAACATAAATAAAAGAAAGAGGAGATAACGCACAATGGCTTTCAACATTAATGAAATCAAGAGCCAGCTAACCTTCGGGGGTGCTAAAGCGTCTCTTTTCCAAGTTCAGATTACTAATCCGATCAATGGAATTGCTGACCTTAAGACACCCTTTATGGTACAAGCGGCACAGCTACCCGAATCAACGTTAGGGACTATTGAAATCCCTTACTTCGGGCGCAAAGTAAAACTAGCAGGTGACAGAACATTCGCTGAATGGACTGTGACTATTATGAACGATGAAGATTTTCTAGTTCGCAACGCAATGGAAAACTGGATGGCTTCTATCAATAGTCACCAGGGCAACCAAAGACAGTTGAATACTGCACAAGCATCTGAGTATAAATCTCAGGCGCAGATCATTCAGTATTCTAAGACTGGTGTTCCACTACGTGAATATACATTTAATGGACTATTCCCAACAACTGTAGCGGCAATCACAATGGATTGGTCAACTACAGATGACATTGAAAGATTTGATGTGACATTCCAATATGATTGGTGGGAAGTAAGCGGTGGCGCAACAGGTAACGCTGGCACAAACGCTTAATCCAGAATGACTAAGTAAAGAGAGGGGTATAATGCCTCTCTCTTATTAAAGGATGAAGTATGGAATTATTTGGATTTGAAATAAAACGAAAAAACGAAGAGAACAAGAATTTACGTTCCTTCGCAGAACCGAACAATGACGATGGCGCAGTAAGCGTTACGGCTACTGGCGGCGCTGTAAGTAGTTTTATCGATTTAGAGGGTACTGCTAAGTCCGAAGCTGAGTTAGTGCAGAAATACCGTGGTATGATGCAACAACCAGAAGTTCAAATGGCAGTTGATGATATTGTGAATGAGTCTATTAATATCACATACGACAGCAAACCTGTTGAGTGTGTAACAGATGACGTAGACTTACCAGATAATATTAAGAAAAGAATTAGAGAAGAGTTTGATAATTGTCTTAGACTATTAGACTTTTCAAATCATGGATATGATATTTTTACAAAATGGTACGTTGATGGTAGATTAAACTTTCACGTGATGATTGATGAGAAGCAACCTAAGAGAGGTATCTTAGAGTTACGATACATTGATCCACGTAAGCTACGTAAGATTAGAGAGTTTGACAAAGAAAGAAGCACTACAAAGAGTGGCAATTCAACTTTCTTTAAACGTATCAAAAACGAGTATTACATTTATAATGAGAAGGGTTTTCACAACACCAATAGTGGAACTATAGGTAGTGGATATGATCTTAATAATACAAACGCCGCAGGGTTACGTATTGCAAGAGACTCTATTGTAAATTGTAACTCAGGTTTACTGAATGAGAACACTACATTAGTACTGTCTCATTTACACAAGGCACACAAGCCTTTAAACCAGTTGCGCATTATGGAAGATGCAGTAGTTATCTATCGTATCTCACGTGCGCCTGAAAGAAGAATTTTTTATATTGATGTAGGTAATCTGCCTAAAATGAAAGCAGAACAATATCTACGTGATATGATGACTAAACACAAGAATCGTTTAGTATATGATGCGACATCGGGGGAGGTCAAGGATGACCGTCGTCATATGTCAATGACTGATGACTTTTGGTTGCCTCGAAGAGAGGGTGGTCGTGGTACAGAGATTTCGACTCTACCAGGTGGACAAAATCTAGGCGAACTAGATGATGTCGAATATTTCCAAAAGCGTTTGTTCAAAGCGTTGAACGTTCCTGTTTCTCGTTTAGAGAGTGATGCAGGCTTCTCATTAGGAAGAGCATCAGAGATTAGTCGTGATGAAGTTAAGTTTAGTAAGTTTATTCGTAGACTACGTGCTAGATTTGCTATCTTGTTTGACAAGATACTTGAGAAGCAACTTATTCTAAAAGGTGTAATTGCACCAGAAGAGTGGGCTGGCATTCAAGCACAAATACGATATGACTTTATGTCTGATAATCATTTTGAAGAGTTGAAGACATCTGAAATTCTACAAAACCGTTTGCAGATTTTGCGTGACATTGATGAGTACAAAGGTGAGTACTATTCTAAAGAGTGGATTCGTAAAAACGTTCTCTATATGTCTGAAGATGAAATTACGAGCGTTGATAAGCAGATTGAAGCCGAGGGTGAAGAGCCTGAAGAAGATGAAACAGACAATAACGATTTTGCATAAATAATATTAGAATTAGAAAAGGAGATACTTATGAGTATTAAAGACCTGATTAACCAAGCATATACTAAAGATGCTGGTGCATTCGAAAAAACGTTTGACGCAATTATGGCTGAGAAGATGGGAAGTGCTATTGAAACAAAGTACGATGACATGTTCGGTGCCCAAGAAGTTGCTGTTGAAGAAGAAGTAGAAACAGAAGAAGTCGAAGTTGAAGACTCAATTGACGAAGGCAAAAAAGTCAAAGAAGAAGACGAAGATGCCGACGATGATGAGGACGAAGACGAAGATGATGATGACGAAGAAGACGAAGATTAAACAAAGGTGATCAGATGAAAAGCTTTAAGGAGATGCTCGGAGAAACAGTTGACAAGATTAAGTCACCTGATGAGCAAAACTTTGTAGATAAACATATCGTAGATAAGAAAGATCATCCTGTTGCTAAAGATGATCAGTTTATAGCAAAGACTAAAAAGAAGAAACGTGTTGCAGATCGTGATGACGATGAAGCAGTGTATGAAGAGCGTTCTATTGAATGTGAAGAGTGCGGTGCTACATATAAAAAAGGTGAAGAGCATGAGTGCGACATGGAAGAGCAGAGTGTATCCGAAAGCAATCTGAGCGAAGCAGTTATTGACGATCTACGTAAGATTGTCAAGACTAAACAAAACAAAAGAATTAAACTCGGCGATGGCACTCAACCACGCATTGACATGTTCACAGCAAGCGCATTAGTACAAGTACATGATGCGTTAAACGGCTCTAATCAAAAGAAGTTTGCTGACGCTATTGGCAAGAACGAAAACATGTTCATGAAAATGGTTGACTTCGCTTTCAGTAAGGCGAAGAAATAATGTCACTACTAATTAAAGAAATCGTTGAAGACGTACAATACATCTCAGAAGATATCCTGGATGAAGAGGGTAATACTAAAGGTAAGAACTACTTTATCGAAGGTATTATCATGCAAGGTGACATACAGAATCGTAATGGTCGTGTCTACCCTAAAGAAACATTAATACGTGAGATGAATCGCTACAACAAAAACTACGTTGAAGCGAAACGTGCTTACGGAGAACTTGGTCACCCAGCTGGACCAACTATCAATTTGGATCGTGTCTCTCACATGTTCACAGAACTAAAAGAAGACGGGTCTAATGTAATCGGGCGTGCCAAAATTATGGAAACGCCTATGGGTAAAATCGTGAAGAGCCTAATCGATGAGGGTGCTAATTTAGGCATTTCGTCTCGTGGTATGGGTTCTATCAAAAAGAACAAGCAAGGTATCATGGAAGTCCAAAACGATTTCATGCTTGCTACAGCAGGAGATATCGTAGCTGATCCCTCTGCACCAGATGCATTCGTTAAGGGTGTAATGGAAGGTGTTGATTGGGTCTATGATGTTGCGTCTTCTACATGGACAACAGCTAACGCTTTTGATCGTATAGAAGAAGAGATTAAAGAAATTGCGAAAGTCGATCCTCGTAAGTTGGAAGAGCAGGCAGCCGTAATCTTTGAAAAGTTTATCAAATCACTGTCGAAAACATGATTATTATAAATATAGAGAACAATATTACTTGTTAAAGGAGAAGTCAAATGAGTGAAGAACTAGAAAACAAGCTAGATTTGGAACTTGACGAAGCTAAGGCAACTGGAGAGGATTCTGAAAGTGCAGATCCTGTAACACCAGCTGGCGGAGCGGCGAAGGGTAAAAATCGTAAAGCTGATAAAAACCAATCAGTAGATCCTAAAGCGGATACAGTCAAAGATGACGGTCCATCTAAAGGAACTAATGACACTGGACTTAAAGAAGCTTTTGCTGGTCTTTTCGAAGGTCAAGAGCTTTCAGAAGAATTTAAGACAAAAACCGTAGCAGTCTTTGAAGCGGCTGTACACGAAAAAGTGCTGGTACAAAAAGCGGCATTAGAAGAGAAGTTTGAAGCGGATCTAGCTGAACAAGTCGAAGCTTCCGTAGAAGATTTGGTAGAGAAAGTAGACTCCTACCTTGATTACGTTATTGAAAACTGGATGGATGAAAATTCTGTTGCAGTGGAATCTAACATCAAAGTAGAAGTTGCAGAGTCCCTACTAGATAGCCTAAAAGGTCTGGTTGTAGAGCATAACCTTTCAATCGATGATGTACAGCGTGATGCTGTAGCAGAGATGGAAGAAAAGCTTGAAGAGTCAACTACTAAATACAACGAAGTTGTAGAAGAAGTTATGGCGCTTAAAGAAGATAAAAAGCAACTAGAGTTAGCAGATGCATTCAAAACTATCTCTGAGGGTCTTACAGATACTCAGGTTGAAAAGCTTGGTGTTCTAGCAGAAGGAGTATCTTTTGAAACAGTAGAAGATTACTCTGTTAAACTAGAAGCTATCAAAGATAACTATTTCACTGAATCAGTTGCACCAGTTGCAGATGAGACAGAACTTCTTGAAGAAGAAGTTGAGGAAGAGGCATCTAAGCCAGCTATTGATCCTGCCATCGCATTATACGCCGATAGCATTGGTCGTCTTGCAAAATAAGTTTTTTATAAATACTAAAAGATAAAATCTCAAAAGGAGAATTCAGATGAGAAACGAAGAACTAATGAAAAAGTGGGGCCCAGTGCTTGAGCATGAAGCACTTAACCCAATTTCAGACAAGCATCGTAGTGCTGTAACGGCTACTTTGCTAGAAAACACCGAGACTGCTCTCAAAGAGGGTAACTCATATTCACCGCAATCACTTTTGTCAGAAGCAGAAGTAGGACCGGTTAACCACACAGGCGAAATGCAAACTTACGATCCGGTACTTATTTCCCTAGTCCGTCGTGCGATGCCTAACCTAGTTGCATACGATATTGCTGGCGTTCAGCCAATGACTGGTCCAACAGGACTGATCTTCGCAATGCGTTCAAACTACGTTGATGGTGCAAACAACTCTGTTAAGACTGAAGCTTTCTACAACGAAGCTGACACAGACTTCTCAGGTGCTGGTACGCACTCTTCAAACGCTCCAGGTCAAGCATCAGTAACAACTGGTACTGGTATGGGAACTGCCGCCGCAGAACAACTTGGTTCTTCAGGTGGTGGCGATTTTGGCGAGATGTCTTTCCAAATCGACAAAGTGTCTGTTACTGCGCAATCACGTGCGTTGAAAGCAGAGTACACAACTGAACTAGCACAAGACTTGAAAGCAATTCACGGTCTTGACGCTGAAACAGAACTAGCGAACATGCTATCGGCTGAACTGCTTGCAGAAATCAACCGTGAAGTAATTCGTACAGTGTACAACTCAGCAGTAGCCGGTTCTGCCGATACAGCATCCGCAGGTACTTTCAACTTAGATGTTGATGCTAACGGTCGTTGGTCAGTAGAGAAGTTCAAAGGCTTGATGTTCCAGATCGAAAAAGAAGCTAATGCGATTGCAAAAACTACACGTAGAGGCAAGGGTAACATCATCCTATGTTCATCTGATGTAGCATCTGCACTTCAAATGGCTGGTGTACTAGATTACACTCCTGCTCTGAACAGCAACAACTTGAACCCAGATGATACTGGTAACACTTTCGTAGGTGTACTTAACGGTCGCTTCCGTGTGTACGTAGATCCATATGCTGGCGCACAGTACATGGTAGTAGGTTATAAAGGTTCTAGCGCATTTGACGCTGGTATCTTCTACTGCCCATATGTACCGCTACAAATGGTACGTGCAGTTGGTGAGAACAGCTTCCAGTCGAAGCTAGGTTTCAAAACTCGTTACGGCATGGTTGCAAATCCATTTGCACCAGGTGCGGCGGCGGGTACAGGCGCTCTGACAGCAAACGCAAACGTTTACTACAGACGCTCTATCATCACCAACCTTCTATAATAAGAAGTCAGAACTGACGGGAAGTCAGTGAACTGAACAGATTAGGGCGTTCTTCGGAGCGCCCTTTTTTTTGACTATAAATAGTATTGTAGATTAAGTGAGGACAAAATGAGCCAATTACAAAACTTTCTCAATCCTAATGAGTTTCGCTTTACGATGAGTCGTTTGCCTCACGTAGAGTTCTTTGTGCAGGGTATCACATTACCCGATATCTCTTCTTCGCCTGTAGAAAGAGCAACACCTTTTAAGACACTTTACTTACCTGCTGATAAAGTAGAGTTCGGTGATCTTACACTCTCAGTATTAGTAGACGAAGATTTATCATCTTACTTAGAGACATGGCGTTGGTTAATCTCTTTGACTAAACCAGAAGGGTTTGAGCAATACGCAAACCTAATCGGTGCAGGCGGCGATGGTATCTATTCAGACGGTACTTTGACTGTACTAAGTAGTAAGAAGAACCCGAATGTAGAAGTTACATTCAAAGACATGTTTCCCGTGTCCGTTGGTAGTATCGCACTAGCAACAAATCAGACAGACGTTACACCACCAGTTGTTGATATGACTTTCAGATATACATCTTACGATTTTAGAATTGTAAATTAGTACTTGACTTTATAGCGAAACCTGCTATAATACAACATGGTTATTTTATGGAGAAGTGAATGAAGATCGAAGAGATATATGAAATGTGGGCAAAAGACAGCGAGATCGATCAGACGAATGTGTCTGGCGAGAGTGCAAACATTCCCAAACTACATAACAAATACTTCCGTGTCTACATGGAAGAAGGCATGAAACTCAAGCAGTTACGTGCTAAGTATAAGCAATTGAAGTTGCTTAAAGAACAATACTATCGTGGCGAGTTAGATATAACTGAGCTACAACAGTATGGATGGGAACCACAACCTCTAAAGATACTACGAACAGATATCAGTACATACATTGATGCAGATCAAGATATGATTAATCTGTCACTAAAAGTCGGTATGATTGAAGAGAAGGTGAACTATTTAGAAGCAATTATTAAGATGATAAGTAATAGAGGGTTCCAG
>Ga0102811_1000581_pt1 | contig 17721 bp, 14 predicted proteins | sample ColrivemetaGS705_FD_84507 | JGI IMG/M metagenome (GOLD analysis project Ga0102811, IMG submission 84507) | Estuarine microbial communities from the Columbia River estuary - Flood tide ETM metaG S.705 | ecosystem: Environmental > Aquatic > Marine > Intertidal zone > Estuary | place: USA: Columbia... | reverse complement strand
TTTCAACGATTTATATCTTTGTTTTAATTGAATTAAAAAATAAAACGTAAAAGTACAAATTAATTGTCAAAAATAATGTTAAATGGGTGCGCTAAACCTTTAAAAGCATCTAGATCTGCTCTCAGCGATCCAACCGCTAAAGATGCTTTGATAAGAAGAGGAATTTTATTTTTATCATCACTAACCCAAACAGTAACACTTTCTTGTTCTTTAAATACTCTACCTGTCTGAACAAGTGGTCTGAAAGCTATTGCTCTTACTTTACCAAACTTTGTTTTTATAATTTCTTTTTCTAAAAATTGAAGTTTAAATACAGTAATTTCATCGTCCATAAACAATTTCAATTCAATATCATCTCCTTCCTTTAAATTTGAAATTTCTTGATTTCTCAAAAAATATAAAGCCGAAAGCATATCTTGAATTTCACTACTAATTTTATATTTTTCTACTGTTTCATGTTTGTAATTATTTACCGTAGCCAAATTTGTAGTATGGTCAAAAAATATCTCTTGATCTTTGGTGTAACCACCTTCATTTATTTTTCTAATAAATCTATATGGTTTTAATGACTCTTTATACATAAATGTTTGGTAATCATCTTCAACTTTAAAAAACAAACTTATAAGCCCGGTTGATTTACCCTTTCCTAAAATATGAAAAGCCTCTTTTCCATTGTTACTAGCTCCTCTAACTTCCATAGTAGAGTAACCAGCATTTAAAAAATTACTATAACTCATTCTAAACTTCAACCACTCACCACTTTTAAACGCATATTTCTTTTTAGAAATATCATTTTCACTTTTTACAGATTGGCCAAATGAAAGCGCTGAAATTAAAAAGATTAATATATATATATAATTTTTCATTTACTTAGTTGATAATAATTCAGTATTAAAAAAGCAATTATTGTTCCAAAAATAATAAAAGCTAAACATTTAAAAGTTAAGCTTTTATTAAAACTATATTTTGTAAAATATTTTGAAGTTTAATTAATAAAAATTAAAAAGAAATTCCATTAATTTCAATTACTCTTTTAATTTGAGGGGCATGTCTTTTAATAGTAGCCTCAACACCATTTTTTAGAGTCATTTGGTTTACAGAACAACCTAAACAAGCGCCTTCTAATTGAACACTTACCGTATCTTCATTAATTTCAACTAAAGAAATATTACCTCCATCTGCTTCCAAATAAGGTCTTATTTCTTGCAAAGCAGTTTCTACATTAATTTTAAGTTCTTCTAAATTCATATATGTAATTAATTTGTACTACATCCACTCATTGTTGTTATTCTAACAACCTCAGTTGGTGGTAAATCTGTATTCCTTTTTACTAATTGAGAAAGTGTATTTTTCGTAATTTCACTAAAAGCGTTTTCTAATGGAGTATTTTCTTGTAATGCCACAGGATGCCCAACATCTCCAGCTTCCCTAATACTTTGCACTAAAGGAACCTCTCCCAAAAATGCAGTATTAATATCTTCAGCTAAATTTTTTGCACCATCTTTTCCAAATATATAATATTTATTTTCAGGTAATTCAGCAGGTGTAAAATAACTCATATTTTCAACAATCCCTAAAACCGGTACATTAATATTTTCTTGCTGAAACATTGCAACACCTTTTTTAGCATCTGCTAAAGCAATATTTTGTGGAGTACTAACAATTACTGCTCCTGTTACCGGTACAGCTTGTACAATCGATAAATGAATATCACCAGTTCCTGGAGGTAAATCAATTAATAGAAAATCCAAATCTCCCCAATGCGCATCAAAAATCATTTGATTTAATGCTTTTGAAGCCATTGCACCACGCCAAATCACAGCTTGATTTGCATCTGTAAAAAATCCTAACGACAATATTTTTACACCATAGCTTTCAACTGGTTGCATTTTTGAGCGTCCATCAATTTCAATAGATAATGGTCTTGCATTTGCAACGTCAAACATTAAATGCGTTGAAGGTCCGTAAACATCGGCATCTAAAATTCCAACTTTAAAACCCATTTTTTGCAATGAAATTGCCATATTTGAAGTAATAGTAGATTTACCTACACCACCTTTTCCTGAGGCAATTGCAATTATATTCTGAATACCAGGAACTTTTGGTTTTTCTGGTTTAAAAGGTTCATTTTTAACATCGGAAGTTACATTTACTTTTACATCAGCTTTTACATCCACTTGTTGATGTACAGCCTTCATAATTTCAACTTCTACTTTCTTTTTTGCTTGTAAACTTGGGTTGCCAATGGTTACATCTATAATTATTTCCTTGTCAAAAGTCACAATATTTTTAACCGATCCGCTTTCTATTAAACTCTTCCCCTCGCCAGGCGCAGTAATGGTTTCAAGTGCTTTTGTAATATCTTTTTTATTATATGCCATATTCTTTATATAAAATCATTCTAAACAACAAATATACATGGTTCAAACGAATATAAAAAGACTTGTTTTAAAAAGAAATGCAGTAGATATTATCATAAAATTGTTGAATTATTTTATAGATAATTCTTTAAATGGATCCCAAAAAACACTCTCAAAATCCTGAATTTGATTATCAATAACTTTTAAACCTTCACTTTCTATTAATTGCTGCATTAAATTAGTACCGTCAAAATGATGCTTTCCTGTTAATAATCCTTTTCTATTTACCACTCTGTGAGCAGGAATTTCTTCCATATTATGTGAAGCATTCATTGCCCAACCAACCATTCGTGCTGACCGTGCAGTACCCAAATATTTTGCAATAGCTCCGTAACTTGTTACACGTCCAAAAGGAATTAATTTAGCCACTTCATACACTTTTTCAAAAAAGTTTTCTGATTTACTCATTTGTTATAATTTTTATTCGAAAATAGAGATTTCTGTTTCATTTTCATTAACATTTAATTCAATTTTTCTCCCAAAAATTAATGCTCTGTTATCATTTAAATGACCAGTAGGAAAGTTAAAAACCACAGGAAAATTATATTCAGAAGTGCTATCTAAAATTATTTCTTTAGCGTTTTTACCAAACGGAATTTTATTATCATGCATATCTGTCATTCCGCCAACAATAAGTCCTTTTAAATTTTCAAAATAACCGTTACGCTTTAAATTCATCAACATTCTATCGAGGTGATATAAATACTCATCTAAATCTTCAATAAATAGTATTTTATCTTTGGTATTTATTGACGATTTACTTCCTAATAAACTATACAAAATAGATAAATTTCCACCAACCAATTCACCTAAAGCTTTGCCAATTTTATTTTCTTTAGAAGATTCAATCTTATAAGAAATAGCTTCTCCAAATAAACATTTTCTCATAGAAACTAATGCTTCATCAGTATTTTTTGAAACATCTAAAGGCATCGTGGCATGTAAAGTTTCAAAACCTAAATTATGAGCATGATTATGTAAAACCGTAATATCTGAATACCCAATTAGCCATTTTGGATTTTTTTTGAATTCCGTAAAATCTAGTTGATCAATAATTCGTACAGTTCCATAACCACCACGCGCACACCAAATAGCTTTAATTTTAGGGTTATTGAGCATTTTTTGAAAGTCATTTACGCGCTCCGTATCTTTACCAGCAAACTGATTTTCTTCCAAACCAATAGTCTCTCCAATAATAACATTTAAACCCCAATTTTCTAATAATTTTATCGCAGGTTTAATTTCCCTCAAAGTAATTTTTCGAGCTGTTGAAACTATTGCAATAGTATCATTTTTTTGTAAATAAAGTGGTTGAAACATCTTAAAATTAAATAAATCAGATTGCAAATTACGAAAACCGAAACAACTATTCACTTTTCTAATAAACAATCCTTATTTTTGCACTTTCTTAAAACAATTTTGATGAGCAATTCAAAAAGATATACCATTACAGCGGCATTACCTTATACCAATGGGCCAGTTCATATTGGACATTTAGCAGGTGTTTATGTGCCAGCTGATATTTATGCGCGATATTTGCGAAACACAGGAAACGATGTGCTTTACATTTGTGGTTCCGATGAACACGGTGTGCCAATTACTTTAAAAGCTAAAAAAGAAGGGGTAACTCCACAAGATATTGTAGATAAGTACCACGCAATTATTAAGCAATCGTTTAGCGATTTTGGTATTTCTTTTGATAATTATTCCAGAACTTCGGCAAAAATTCATCACGATACTGCTTCAGAGTTTTTTAAGAAATTATATGATGAGGGGAAATTTATTGAAGAATCCAACGAACAATTATACGATGAAGAGGCGAACCAGTTTTTAGCAGATAGGTTTGTTATAGGAACCTGTCCTAAATGTGGAAATGACGAAAGTTATGGAGATCAATGCGAAAAATGTGGAACAAGTCATAATGCAACAGATTTAATCAATCCAAAATCCGCAATTACTAGAAATGTACCAACAACCAAACTAACAAAACACTGGTATTTGCCATTAGATAAATACGAGCAATGGTTACGCGAATGGATTGTTGAAGGCCATAAAAACGATTGGAAAACAAATGTATTAGGCCAAGTAAAATCTTGGTTAGATGATGGTTTAAAACCTAGAGCGGTTACTCGTGATTTAGATTGGGGAATTCCGGTACCAGTTGAAGGTGGCGAAGGAAAAGTGTTGTATGTATGGTTTGATGCTCCTATTGGATATATTTCATCAACCAAAGAATGGGCAGAGAGAGAAGGAAAAGATTGGGAGCCATATTGGAAAGATAAAGACACCAAATTAATCCACTTTATTGGAAAAGATAATATTGTATTTCATTGTATCATTTTCCCCGCAATGTTAAAGGCTGAAGGAAGTTATATTTTACCTGAAAATGTACCAGCAAACGAGTTTTTAAATTTAGAAGGAGATAAAATTTCAACTTCTAAAAATTGGGCTGTTTGGTTACACGAATATTTAATAGATTTTCCAAATCAGCAAGATGTGTTGCGTTATACGTTAACGGCAAACGCTCCAGAAACAAAGGACAACGATTTTACTTGGAAAGATTTTCAAGCGAGAAATAACAATGAATTAGTCGCCATTTTTGGAAATTTCATAAACCGCGTGGTGGTTTTAACCAATAAATATTACGAAGGGGTTATTCCAGATCCTAATGAATTTTCTGATATTGATAATGAAACATTAGAAAAATTACAAAAATTTCCATCTATAATTGCAAGTTCAATTGAGCGTTATCGTTTTAGAGAAGCCTCACAAGAGTTAATGAATTTAGCACGTTTAGGGAACAAATATTTAGCCGATGAAGAACCTTGGAAACAAATAAAAACGGATCCAGAACGTGTAAAAACGGTGATGTATGTAGCACTTCAAATTGCTGCGGGATTATCAGTTGTTGCTGAACCATTTTTACCATTTTCTGCTGAAAAATTAAAGGGAATTTTGAACTTACGTAATTACGAGGAGCGCAGCGACAAAGTAATCTCTCCAAATAATGAGATTGCCACGACTCAAAAAAGTGAGTCTCACAATGACGTTTTAAAGTGGGATGATGTTGAAACAAAAACAGAATTAATTTCGTCAAACCACAAAATTGGAAAAGCGGAATTATTATTTTCTAAAATTGAAGATACTGAAATTCAACTTCAATTAGATAAATTAGAAACTACAAAACAAGCTAATGAAGCTGAAAATAAAGTTGTAGAGCCTCAAAAAGAAACTATTGAGTTTGATGATTTTACTAAACTTGATATGCGTGTGGGGACCATTATTGAAGCTATAAAAGTTCCAAAAACGAAGAAGTTATTACAACTTAAAGTTGATGTTGGTATAGATATAAGAACTATAGTTTCTGGTATTGCTGAAAGTTTTAACCCTGAAGACATTATTGGACAAAAAGTAACTGTTTTAGTAAATTTAGCCCCAAGAAAACTACGCGGTGTTGAAAGCCAAGGAATGATTTTAATGACCGATACGCCTAATGGAAAACTAGCTTTTATTGAGCCAGAAAATGATTCAGTTGCTAATGGTGAGCAAGTGAGTTAGTATAGATGATACGTCATGCTGAACTTGTTTCAGCATCTCATCACATATATAAATTATAATGTGACCCTGAAACAAGTTCAGGGTGACGTTAATACTTCTTTAATTTAGTTATAAATGCAATTGCAAAACTTCATAAAATCCAAAACCAATCTTCCTTCAAAAGGAATAGAAAACACCATTAAATTACTAAATGAAGACTGTACTATTCCATTTATTTCTCGCTATAGAAAAGAGTTAACAGGGAATTTAGATGAAGTTGAAATTGGAGAAATTGTAAAGTATAAATCCCAATTTGAAGAATTAGAAAAACGAAAAGCAACTATTTTAAAAGCTTTAGAAAAACAAGAAGTTTTATCATCTGAATTAAAACAAAAAATAGAAGCTACAACCGATTTAACGGTTTTAGAAGATATTTATCTTCCTTTTAAGAAAAAACGCAAAACGAAAGCTGAAACTGCTAGAAAAAATGGATTAGAGTCGTTGGCTAAAATGATTATGAGTCAGCGTGTGAATGATTTGGAATATACTGCTTCAAAATACATTAATAACGAAGTTGAAACCAAAGAAGCTGCGTTAGAAGGAGCTCGTTTTATTATTGCGGAATGGATTAATGAACGAACTGATATTAGAAACAACATTCGTTATCAAATAGAACGTTTTGGAACAATAAATACCAAAGAATTAAAAAAGGAAGAAGCTACAGAAAAAGCGCAAAAATTTAGAGATTATTTTGATTGGTCAGAGAGTTTAAACCGAATTCCTTCGCATCGGTTATTAGCAATTTTAAGAGCTGAAAAAGAAGGTTTTATTCGTGTAAAAATTGAAATTGATAATGAACGCGCTTTAACTAAAATAGAAGACAGAATTATTAGTTCAAAAAACGAATGCAGTAAACAAATTAGTTTGGCAATTGAAGATTCGTACAAGCGTTTGTTATTGCCTTCATTAGCTAATGATGCAATGAGTATTGCGAAAGAAAAAGCCGATGAAAGTGCCATTCAGGTATTTGCAAAAAATTTAAAACAATTATTGTTAAGTTCACCGTTGGGTGAAAAAAATATTTTAGCGATTGATCCAGGATATAGAACTGGTTGTAAAGTGGTTTGTTTAAGCGCACAGGGCGGTTTGGAGTATAACGAAACTATTTATCCGCACGCTCCAAAAAACGATTCTCTTGGCGCCATGAAAAAAATAAATTCTTTGGTTGATGCTTATAAAATTGAAGCCATTGCTATTGGAAATGGAACAGCATCTCGCGAAACGGAACAATTAATCCGTAAAATGCGTTTTAATAAAGATGTTCAGGTTTTTGTGGTAAGTGAAGCAGGAGCAAGTATTTATTCGGCTTCTAAAATTGCACGTGATGAATTTCCAAATTATGATGTTACTGTGCGTGGCTCGGTTTCTATTGGTCGCCGTTTAGCTGACCCTTTAGCTGAATTGGTGAAAATAGATGCAAAATCTATTGGCGTTGGACAATATCAACACGACGTTGATCAAACAAAATTAAAAAATTCATTAGATACCGTTGTTGAAAGTTGTGTAAATACAGTAGGTGTGAATATAAATACTGCAAGTACCTCGTTACTAAGTTATGTTTCAGGAATTGGTCCAAAATTGGCTGAAAATATTGTGAATTATAGAGATGAAAATGGTGCTTTTACTTCAAGAAACGATATTAAAAAAGTAGCTCGCCTAGGAGATAAAGCCTTTGAACAAGGTGCAGGTTTTTTACGAATTAAAAATGCGAAGAATCCGTTAGATGATTCTGCTGTTCATCCTGAAAGCTATATGATTGTCAACAAAATGGCAAAAGATACAAAAACAACTGTTGAAAATTTAATAGGTAATAAAGAAATACTTCAAAAAATAGATTTAGAAATGTACACCTCTGCAACAGTTGGTTTACTTACTCTAAAAGATATTATTTCTGAAATGGAAAAACCAGGTTTAGATCCACGTTCAACGGCAAAAGTGTTTACTTTCAATCAAAATATTAGAACTATTAACGATTTACATGAAGGGCAATTATTACCAGGAATAGTAAATAATATTACCAATTTTGGTTGTTTTGTTGATATTGGAATTAAAGAAAGTGGTTTGATTCATGTTTCAAATTTAGCAGATAAATTTGTTAGTGATGTTAGTGAAATTGTAAGTTTACACCAGCAAATAATTGTAAAAGTTTTAGAAGTAGATGTTGCTAGAAAACGAATTCAACTTGCTTTAAAAAAAGCTTAAATTTCTCTTAAGTTATCTGCATAAATCCAGCCTATTTTACCATCGGCTATTTTTATTTTTTTCCAGTTATCTAGCTCATCCAAAACAATGACCTTTGTTCCTTCATGCAATTCGAAAACTTCATCACTTGTTATAGAAGGTGCGTTTTTTATTTCAACCTTAGGAGCAAAAATTATAGCAACTCTGTTTTTTTGAACAGTTTTAAAATTATTAAAGGCGAAAAACACGCTAATAATTAAAACAAAAACAGCTAAAATACTTGTATTAAAATAAAATAATTTCTTTTTTGAAGATGATGAAAAAAAGTACATTAAAAATAATAGTGAGGCTAAAAAAGAAGCTATTACAGCAATAATTGCCCAAGTATCAAACGGTAATTTTTGAATTATATTTGTTGAAAATCGCTGAAAAAAAGATTTTGGCAGGTCTTCGATAACATCAATAGTCATTCTTTTTGCAAACGCTAAATTTGCAATTGCATCTTCATTTATTGGGTTTATTTTTAATGCTTTTTCATAATAATAAATTGCTGGTGCAACTTTATTCATTTTATAATAACAATTTGCAATATTAAAGAACAACTCATCACTCTCCATTCCTTGTTCTTCAATGGCTAAATAAACACCAACCGCTCGGGTATAGTTTTCTTCCTTATAAAATGTGTTTCCTTCAGCAAATAACTTGTCTACCTCTTGCGAAGTAGCTCCAACACTAAATAATAAAACAACTATGCAAACTAATTTTTTCATATTACAACTGCCTATCAATATTAGTTATTACTTCTTTAGCTTTTTCAAATTCTTGCTCCATCATTACATTTGTTGTTGGAGTGTAACGTGCAAAATCACAGTCGTTTAAAACTTCAACAAACTGTTTAATAGTTTCTTTATCAACTTCTTTTTTAGTTAATATTTCTGATATTTTTTCCTTTGAAATATCAGAAGTTTCAACTTGTAATTTAGCTTTAAGAAAATTGTGCAACGCTTTTTCTAATGCAATATAAAACGCTTCTTGATTTCCTAATTGTTTTTTAGCTTCTGATAGATATTTCTTTGCTAATCTATCGGCTTTTCTAATTTTGTTCCCAAATACATCTCCCGCGCGTTCAGCACGTTTTTTACCGATAATAACGCCTATTGGAATCGCTAAAAATGGTAATAGCAGTAGCAAATAAAATAAATTGGAATCTAAAAATTGTGACTTTATTTTAGGTTTCAAATCGGTATCTAAGGCTATAAATCTAAAATTATTACCATTTGTTACCACATTTTGTTTTGGAGTAACTTTGACACTTTCAGCTGAAGGTAATTCCTTTCCTTCAGTTACATCAACAATAATGGCCTCAGCTTTGATAGAATTGTACTTTTCTTCAACTGGATTAAAATAAGAAAAGGTCACCTCAGGAATTTTATATTTTCCCTTAAACTGAGGTACTACCGTATAAATATCTGAAATACTTCCTTTCAGACCACTTAACGTTGTGGTTACTTGCTCTTTATGTTCAGGAGTATATACTTCTAACTCTGTAGGAGTAGTTATGTTTGGGATTTCAAATAATTTTAAATTTCCTTTACCAGAAACTTCCACTTTTAATTGTGCCGCATCATTAGCTTTAAGCACATTTTTATTAGCCGATACAATAAATTCAAACTCACCAACAGCTCCGGAAAAATCAATAGGTTTCCCTTGTTCCGGTAATGCTTTAACATTCACCGTTTTTATTGCAGATTCAGCAGCGTAATTAACATTCTTGGTAATCATATTCCCAAAAAAATCGCCTCTTCCTGTTGGAATTCCAACAGAGAAATCCATTTTCATTGGTTCAATTTTCAAATTCCCATCTCTTTGAGGAATTAAAACAGCTCTTTTTAAAATTATATAACGATAATCCTCACCGTTGTATTTTCCCTTTTTAACATTGATATCTTTTACTTCAATATCCTGATTCCAAAAACCATTGTATTGAGGAGATTCACTAACTCTCCAATCGTTAACGCTAATATTTTCACTTACATACAACTTATAAACAACATAAATTCCTTCACCAACATAGGGACTAAAATTAGATACCTCAGCCACTAAATGAATATTTTGCTGTGCTACATATTCAGGATTATTAGGATCTTTTGGAATTTCAACAGCTTTTAAAACCGTAATTTTTACTGAATTAGATTTTACAATTTGATCATTATATTCTATGGAGGCAGGAGCAATTAAAAACTCACCTTCATTTTTTGGCTCAAGAATATAAATATAGGATTGCGAATAACTTGCTTTTCCATTAATCCAAGATTGATTTACCGATGAACTCGGACCCCCAACTACCTTAAAGTTTGTAAACGGAGGCGCTTTAAAGTTATCTGCCCCTTGTTTGTTAACCGTAAATTCAATTCTAAAACGCTGATTTACACCCAACTTATCTTTACTCACATTTGTTTTAAACTCAATTTGAGCAAAAAGCACTTGCGAAGTGAATAATAAAATAGTTACTATGTAAAACTTCATTAATTTCATTTTTTTTGAAATTTGGAATTTATTTTTGGTGTTTAAGGAGGGATAACCTGCTTTTTTACCAGTCTTTTTCTTGTTTAATTTTTTTGCCTTTTGCCTGTTGGGCATTTAATTTTTTCTGAGTTTTATTTTCCTCGTTATTCATTGCCTCTAACAATTGTTTCATTTGCTCAGGAGACAATTGATTAGGGCGTGGTTTTTGATCTTGTTTTTTGTCTTCTTCTTTATTTTCATCATTCTTTTTCGGGTCACCATTTTCATCTTCCTTATCTTGTCCTTTATCCTTTTCGTCTTTTTTATCGTTTTTCTTTTCGTCGTCTCCTCCTTCTTTGTCTTTTTGATCTTTATTTTTGTCGTCCTTTTGGTCGTCTTTGTTATCTTTATTGTCTTTGTTATCCTTATTCTGTTGCTCTTTTAATAATTCTTGCGCCAATGCCAAATTGTAACGGGTTTCATCATCCTTTGAATTATTTCTCATGGAATTTTTATAAGCTGCAACAGCCTTATCATATTGCTTTTCATTCATAAAAGAATTTCCCATATTATGATATGTTTCTGCCTTGCTCATTTTATCAGGTACAGTTTTTTCAACCAATTCAAATTGAGCAACAGCCTCTTTGTTTCTGTTTTGCTGATAAATTGCATTTCCTAAATTGTACGAAGCTTTAGGATAATTTGGATTTTTAGATAAGGCCTTTTTATAAGCAACTTCTGCTTCATCAAATCTTAGTTGATTGTATAACTGGTTTCCTTCTCGCACATCTTCTCTTGCTTCCCGTTCCAACTTTTCGGCATTTTCTTGTTGAGAAAAAACCAAGCTTGTAAAACATAAAAATACTATGATGAACCTATTTTTCATTCTTTTCAGTTTGATTAAATAAATTTAATTTTTGAATCCATTTTGTTTTTTTCTCTAGCAATAATACATCTATAATAAGAAATAATAATCCTAAACCAACAAACCATTGAAATTGATCCTTATAATCTGCAAATTTTTTTGTTTCAAATTCACTTTTTTCAGCTTTTAATAATATATCCTCAATAACATCAATTGTTTCCTGGGTTTTATTACCATCAATATATTTTCCATTCCCTTCATTTGCAATATCGCTCAAAATCTTTTCAACCATTTTAGTAATAACAACTTCTCCATTATTATCCTTTTTATAGCTAATTATAGAACCATTGTTTCTTATTGGAATTGGACCTCCTTTTTCTGTACCAACACCAACAGTATATATTTTAATTCCTTGCTTTGTAGCATCTTGGGCCAAAGAAACGGTATTTTCTTCATGATCTTCACCATCGGAAACAATAAATAAAAAACGGTTGGTTTGTTCTTCATTATCAAAATAAGAAATACCTCTTTCAATAGCATCATTTATTGCTGTTCCCTGACTAGAAACCATATCTGGATCTGCATTTTGCAAAAACATTTTTGCAGCAGCATGGTCAGTAGTAATTGGTAACAACGGATACGAATTTCCTGCATAAATAATGATTCCAACTCTATCGCTTCCTAACTTTTCTATTACTTTTGTTATAATTTGCTTCGCTTTATCTAGCCTACTTGGAGCAATATCTTCAGCTAACATACTTCTTGAAACATCTAAAGCAAATACAATATCAACGCCTTCTCGTTTAATTGTTTCTAGCTTCGTTCCCATTTTAGGGTTTGTTAAGGAAGTCACTAAAAAAGCAAGTCCTAAACAAATAACAATAATTTTCAAAAACGATTTAAACGTGGATTTTTCCGGACTTAATTTAGCTAATAAACCTATATCTGCAAATTGTTTTTGCTTTCTTCTTTTCCACCAAAGCACAAATAAAAACAACACAAATACTGCTGGAATAATTGCTAAGTAAATAAAATATGTCGGTTCTTCTATTTGATACATTTTACTAGTTGTTAGTTTTTGGTTATTAGTTTTCAGTTAATGGTTTCGGATTACATCTATCAATCAACTTATATAAAACTTCTAAATATTGTGTTTTTTAAGAACACTTCAATTAATATTAAAAAACCTGCTAAAAGCACTAAAATTCTATATTTTTCTTGATAATTATAATATTTAAATTCTTCTATTTCAGTTTTTTCTAACTTATTTATTTCTTCATAAATTGCTTTTAGCTTAGAGTTATCAGTTGCTCTAAAATACTTTCCTTCTGTTTCTTTTGCTATGTATTGCAATAATTCTTCATCAATTTCAACAGGTGAATTTCTAAATAATAAATTCCCGGTTTTTGGATCTTTAGCATAGGGAAATGAAGCTGTTCCGTTAGTTCCTAATCCAATTGTATAAACTTTAATACCTAGGCCAACGGCCAATTCCGTTGCAGTTTTTGGATCAACAAAACCAGTGTTATTTACACCATCAGTTAGTAAAATAATCACTTTGCTTTTAGCTTTACTTTCTTTTAATCTGTTCACTGCCGAACCCAATCCCATTCCAATAGCAGTACCTCCATCAAGATCTCCCCATTTAATGTTTGAAATAGTATTTCGAACTATTCTTTTATCGCTTGTTATTGGAGTTTGTGTAAAACTTTCACCTGCATAAACTACAATTCCTATTCTGTCGTTAGGGCGCTGATTAACAAAGTCTGTCGCCACTTTTTTTAAAGCTTCTAATCTATTAGGTTTTAAATCTCGCGCCAGCATACTTGCCGACACATCTATGGCCATTACAATATCAATTCCTTTATTTGTTTTTGTACGTTTACTTACCGAAACATTTCGTGGTCTTGCCAATGCAATTATTAATAAGGTTAATGCCAACAGCCTTAATACATTTAACAAAGGTTTTAATTTTGACAATAATGAAGGTTTAACTTCAAAACCTTTTGTACTAGCAATTGTTAGTGTAGCACTATCATTTTTTCTAACCAAATAAAACCAAATAGCCAATATTGGTATTAATATCAATAACCATAAAAACTGCGGATGTAAAAATTCAAAATTCTGCCACATGACTACTTTTTTAATGATACCGATTTTATTATTCTGTTAACTACGTTTTCAGCAGAATCATCGCTCCACAACGAAGATACATACACTTGCCTCATTCCTTTTTTATCTGCAAAAAATAACATTGTTAATTTATAATCATCCTTTAACTGAGTGGATTCATTTAATCTTTTGTATTCTACTTCTGCTTTTTTACCACGAACTCCATCAATGTTAATATTTTTCTTTTTAACATTTGTAAACCTTGTGTTCAGTTGCTTTTCCATAGCATTTAATGCACCCGTTATGCCAACGTCTAAATCCATTTCATCCAGTTCAATGATAAAATTAGTTGTAGAAACTGCAACATAAAAATTACTTATAGGACTTCCATATGTGTAAATTGAAAAATCTCCTATTGTGGACACTCCATTTTCAGGAAGTTGAACCGATTGAACTTCTAAAATTTCAGGGGTTTCTATGGTGATTTCAGGAAAACCATAAGTAGCTTTATACCACTGTTCTTCCATCATTTCTGTGGTGGTTTTTCCTAAAATATTGTTTTTTATAAATTTGTATCCTAAATAACCTATGGCGCTTATCCCTATAACTATAAGTGCTAAGAAAATAACTAAATATTTTTTGAAGGTACTTTTATTTTCAACTGGAGCTTCAACAATAATTTCTTCTTTCTTATCAGAAATATCAACTTTTTTTAAGTCGTTAATATGAACTGCATTCTGTGTGTTTTTTAATATTTCTTCTACAACTGCTCTGTCACTTCTAATTTCTTCAATAATTGGTTTAGACTTTGCGAACTTCACTAAATCGGCACCTTGCAATACTTCTTTAAGCTGCTTTATGGTTTCGTTTGAAATTCCTAATTTACTAGATTCATTAAAATCAATTATAGTTTCTATTAATTCATTTGTTGTAGATTCTAATGCAGGAATTTTAATATCCTTTTCAATATATGTTCTAACAATATTGGTTAACTCAGAATAATAGATTTTAATTTTATTTTGCTGTAATAATTGCTTTTCGTCTAATTCTTTAAGGCGTTGTAATGCTTCTTGAATTGGGGCTATATAAACTTTTGGAATGGCTTTTTGCTTTTTCTTTCTAAAAATGAAATACAAAATTATTGCAAACAGTAACAAAATAGGAATAGCCCACCACCACAAATGTTTATAATCATCATAAGTCTTTGGTTCCCTTTTAATTGATTTAATTAAAAACATTTTTTGCTTAGTAGTATCTACCTTTACAGTAGCAACATTTAATAGCAAAGAATCTGTTAAAAATTGTTGGTTGTTAATTAAAACTTGTTGCCTTGGTACTATATACTGACCACTATCAAAACTGGTTAATACATATTTTTTCTCAAGTTTGTCTTTTAGAGTATCTATCGGAAAGTTTTCAACAACTTCAACTTTACCCAAACTATCCAATTTTAAATCTGGAAAAACTACATTGTCTGTTTGGTTAACAGAAATTTTAAATTGAATTTGTTCTCCAATTCTAATATTGGTGGTATCTGCTGAAATAGAAATGGGAGTTTCTTGGGCAAATCCAACTAAACCAATAAAAAATAATATATAAACTAACTGTTTCTTCATTATAAAATTCACTTGCTACCTTGCACCTTTATGCTTAAAATATCCTAATAATTTTTTTACATAACTTTCATCAATACGAGAGCTTATTGTACCTGCGCCACTATGGGTAAATGACTTTTCAAAATAATCTACTGATTTTTGATAATATGCTTCGTAACCTCTTCTAACATTCTTTGAAGCCGTATTTACTAACATTGTTTTTCCTGTTTCGGCATCTAACATTGGTACCATTCCTAAATTTGGAATTGAAACATCGTGTTTATCAAAAACTCTAATCCCAGTAACATCATGTTTTCTACCAACAATTTTTAAAGTATGCTCATAATGCGTATCCATAAAATCTGAAAGCACAAAAACAATGGCTTTCTTTTTCATTACACTTGATAAAAACTTCAAGGCTTCATTTACACTCGTCTTAGTGCTTTTTGGTTTAAACTCTATAAGCTCTCTAATAATTCTAAGTACATGGCTTTTTCCTTTTTTTGGTGGAATAAATAATTCCATTTCATCAGAAAAAAGCAATAACCCTACTTTATCATTATTTTGAATTGCTGAAAACGCCAATGTTGCAGCTATTTCAGTAATAGTATCTCTTTTAAATTGTTGTGTTGTTCCAAAAAATTCAGATCCGCTAATATCAACCATTAACATCATTGTTAATTCACGTTCTTCTTCAAAAACCTTAACAAAAGGCTCATTATATCGCGCAGTAACATTCCAATCAATAGCTCTTATATCATCTCCATATTGGTATTGACGTACTTCAGAAAAAGTCATACCTCGTCCTTTAAACGAACTATGATATTCGCCTGAAAATATATGATCAGACAAACGACGTGTCTTAATCTCTATTTTTCGAACTTTTTTAAGTATTTCTTTGGTATCCATATATTAAAGTTAAAAGTTGAAAAGTTGAAAAGTTGAAAAGCTTTTAAACTCTTCAACCAATAAACCATTAAACTTCTATGGTACTTCTACTTCATTTACTATTTGATTAATAATATCTTCAGAAGATACATTTTCAGCTTCAGCTTCGTAAGTAATTCCAATTCTGTGACGTAATACATCATGTACAACTGCACGAACATCTTCAGGAATTACATAACCTCTGCGTTTAATAAATGCATAACATTTTGCTGCCATTGCTAAATTTATACTTCCACGTGGTGAAGCTCCAAAACTTATTAATCCTTTTAAATCTGGTAAGTTATATTTTTCAGGGTAACGGGTTGCAAAAACAATATCAAGTATGTACTTTTCAATTTTTTCATCCATATACACCTCTTTTACTGCCTCTCTCGCTCTTCTTATTTGATCCAAAGAAGCAACCGAATTAACAGTTCCAAAACTACCCATTAAATTATGACGCATAATTAATTGCTCTTCATCTAATTTAGGATAGTCTATTACTGTTTTCAACATAAATCGATCAACTTGAGCTTCAGGCAATGGATAGGTTCCTTCTTGCTCCACAGGGTTTTGTGTTGCCATTACCAAAAATGGCTCATCTAACTTAAAAGTAGTATCTCCAATGGTAATTTGACGCTCTTGCATTGCCTCTAATAAGGCTGATTGTACTTTTGCAGGCGCACGGTTTATCTCATCAGCGAGTACAAAATTTGCAAAAATTGGACCTTTTTTAATTGCAAAATCATTGTCTTTTACACTATAAATCATTGTACCAATAACATCTGCTGGTAATAAATCTGGAGTAAATTGAATTCTACTAAAGTCACCGTGAACAGCTTTAGCCAAAGTATTAATTGCTAAAGTTTTTGCCAATCCAGGAACTCCCTCTAATAAAATATGTCCATTCCCTAATAAACCAATAAGTAACCGTTCAATCATATGTTTTTGACCAACAATCACCTTGTTCATCTCCATCATTAACAAATCTACAAAGGCACTTTCCTTTTCAATTTTTTCATTGATAGCTTTAATATCTATCGAAATGTTATTTTCTTCAATCATTTTTATAATTTTTTACCGCGTGAATTTAACATGCTTTGTAACACAATGCAAATAGCTTAAAAAAAAATTTAAATCTTGTTAAAAATTGGTTAAAAAATAATGAAGAACCCTAGGTTTAATAAGATTTTAACACCATTTGGGCTCCATCAAAAATTCCATAGGTATAATGTGAAATCCAATCTCCTGTATTTATATATTTTGAATTTTCGGAAAGTTGAATTTCCATAGGTAGATGACGATGACCAAAAACAAAAAAATCGTAGTGATTTTCAGTTAATTTTCTTTTGCAATAATGAACCAACCATTCATTTTCTTCGCCTAAAAATTTAACATCTTCTTCGCCTGAAATTAATTTATTTTTTACCGATAAATACTGTGCTAATTTAACACCAATATCTGGATGAAGCCACCTATATAGCCATTTTGAAAATGGGTTAGTGAAAACCTTTTTCAT
>Ga0102811_1000572_pt1 | contig 17788 bp, 18 predicted proteins | sample ColrivemetaGS705_FD_84507 | JGI IMG/M metagenome (GOLD analysis project Ga0102811, IMG submission 84507) | Estuarine microbial communities from the Columbia River estuary - Flood tide ETM metaG S.705 | ecosystem: Environmental > Aquatic > Marine > Intertidal zone > Estuary | place: USA: Columbia... | reverse complement strand
TTGTTTTCAAAAAAAATATCATCTTTTGCACTATTAGTTATTGGATTAATTTTATTTAGAGCTGTCTTGAATTATTCAATTCCACTAATGGACAAAACAGAGGCGCGTTATGCAGAAATTTCCAGAATAATGGAAGAAACTAACGATTTTGTAACGCCTCAAATAGATTATAATGTGCCTTTTTGGGCGAAACCACCATTATCAACTTGGTTATCTGCATTAAGCATAAAAGTTTTTGGTGAAAATGAATTTGCTGTACGTTTTCCTTATTTACTATTGAATGTTTTAGTGCTTTTATTAATTGGAAGATATGCCAAAGAAAAAAAACTCGACTTTTTTATTCCTGCTTTTATATTATTAACTATTCCAGAATTTCTCATTCATACCGGAGTTGTATCCACAGATACAGCCTTGGCGTTTTGTGTAACGCTGGTGATGATTTCATTTTGGGAAGCGGTTAAAACAACAAAAAATCACCTATGGAAATACATGTTTTTTATAGGTTTAGGATTGGGAATGTTAGCGAAAGGACCTATAATTTTTATACTTACCATTCCTCCTATCTTTGTTTGGACTGTGTTTTTTAAAGAATTTAAAGCTGTTTGGAAGAATTTTCAATGGTTTTTAGGAATAGCTTTAGTTGCTTTTATTACCATTCCTTGGTATTATTTAGCTGAACTAAAAACACCTGGATTTATAGATTATTTTATTATAGGTGAACACTTTAAACGCTTTTTTGATTCAAGTTGGCAAGGTGATAAATATGGTTTTCCAAAATCACAGCCTATGGGAATGATTTGGTTATTTTTAGTAGCCTTTGCTATTCCTTGGATTTTATTAATTATACAAAAATTATGGCAAAAAAAACTAACTATATTAAAAGATAAATGGGTACTATTTTTAGTGCTTTGGTTACTATGGACTCCTGGTTTTTTTACAATTTCTAAAAGCTTAATTCATCCTTATATAATGCCTGTAATGGTTCCCATTGCCTTATTAATAACGTATTGGTGGGATGAATTTAAAAATATAAAACGAATAATTTATAGTGCTCTTATTTTCCCTGTACTTGCATTGTTATTTTTTATTGGAATGCAGTTTATAACCAAAAGTGAATTTTATATTAATTCAGACAAATACTTAATTGAAAATAATTCAGAAGTAAATATCCCAATTTATTATTGGCAAACTAAAAGTTACTCTAGTCAGTTTTATTCAAAAGGAAAAATAAAAGTTATAGAAGATGAACAAGTGCTTTTAACTCACTTAAATACTGATAATTCATTTTTAATAATAATTCCTCACAAACGATTAAAAAAAATGGATACATCCTATTTAAAATCTTTGCAAGAAATTGATAAAAATTATAAAAATGGAATCTATTTATTTAAAAAAGAATAAACATATTTGTAATTTTCAAAAACTATAGGAAACGTAAATTCCATAATTTTTATTATTAATTTGAGGAATTACTAACGTGTTTTTAAAGCTTTTGAAGGGATTAAAATTTTTAAAAGGTTCAAAATGATACACCAATTTAGTCACTAAAATTCCTACACCAGCTCCCATCAAAACATCCGATAAAAAATGCTTATTATTTATCATTCTAAAACCACCTGTTCCTATTGCAAAAGCATAACCGCTATAGGCTAAAATTGGTGAACTATTTTTAAATTCTTCATATAAAACAGTGGCGTTTGTAAATGCTATTGTAGTATGACCCGATGGAAAAGAAAGCGGCTCACCGTTTGGTCTAGTTTTTCCAACAATAACTTTCAATCTATTTGTTATTAAGGACGAAATAACATTTGAAATAAATAAATTTTTAGATTGATCAAACCAATGATTTTTACTCTTAACTCCTAATATATCTGCTAAATAAATTTCACCAACTGGTGCAAATAAAATAAAATTATCTATTTTATTTTCATAATTGTTCCCAACCTTATTTCGTAGGTCAATTTGTAAATTTTGCTCAAAATCTGAATTAGAAATAATACTTCCTACAACAATTAAAGAAGTTGGTACAATAACTTTTTTTAATATAGAATTTTTAGATAATGAATCTATTATTTGACCATATGAATTGCTGTAAATAAAAAGGAAAAGAAATAAAATGTTTTTAAATTTTGACATTTTTTTATTCTATTTTCAACAAAAAGTTACAATTGAATTTATTTATTATCCTATTTAAAATTTAAATCTGTTACTACCAAATATAAAAAGTTTAGCAAAAACAAACCCATAAAGTATTCCAAAAAACATTCCTGTAATAATATCTAAAGGAAAATGAACACCTATATAAATTCTGCTATACCCTACTAAAATAGCCCAAAAAAACAATAAAAAAACACTTATGTTGGTTTTAAATTTTAATACTAAACTAAAAAATACTGTCACAGCCATAGAATTTGCTGCATGAGCAGAAAAATAAGAATATAAACCTCCACAGCGGTTACCTACCAACCGGAATAAGTTGTCAATTTCATCAGTATGGCAAGGTCTTAACCTTTTAAAGCCATTTTTAAACAAATTACTTGTTTGATCTGAAACAAAAATTAATGCAGCAATAGACAATAATAAAATTACTGTTTTTTTAAGCCCAAACTGTTTATAAGCAACATACAGTAATAAAAAATATAATGGGATAGCTGAAAACTTATTAGTTAAAATAAGCCAAAAGTTATCCCATTGTATGTATCCTAAATTATTAAGGTATAAAAATAATTCAATATCTTTTTCAATTAATGAATCTATCATTGCAACTACTTTTATAAAAATTAATAATTAGTTTTATTCAATTTCTACCAATTCAATTTCAAAAACCAAATCGGTATTTGGTGGTATAACACTCCCTGCACCTTGTACACCATAACCTAAATGAGATGGTATAAATAACAATGCTCTATCACCTACTTTTAATTCTTGCAAGCCTTCTTTAAAACCTGCTATCAGTCTTGCATCTGGTCCACATATAGTTGAAAATGGAGCATATCCATTTTGATTATCACGCTCCTTATCAAAAGTTTCATAAGCAATAGCTACATCTTTATAGCTAGTATCAAATAATTTACCATTAGTAAAATATCCTGCATAATTTACTTTAACATTCTGACCAACTTTAGGCTTTTCCCCATTTTTAGTTTCTAAGATTGCAATTTTCAATCCTGAAGGAAGAATTTTAGCGTTGCCAATATTTTTTTCAAATTTTGCAAACGTTTCATCAATAATTTTTTGAATACGCTCCTGCTTTTCATCTAACTCCTTTTTATACGTATTATAAAAACTAGAAAATTCCTTAGATGCTTTAAAATTTTTAGCATCTCTTCCTATTTTAATAATATCAACTTTAAAAATAGTATCGAATTTAACAATAGAATCAACTACATTTTGACCTTGAATTACATTCCCAAAAACTGTATGCTTTCCATCTAACCATGAAGTTTCTTTATGAGTTATAAAAAATTGACTCCCATTTGTAGCTGGACCTGAATTAGCCATAGATAAAATTCCTGGCTTATTGTGTTTTAATAATAAATTACCCAAGGAATCTTTGGGGAATTCATCAATAAAACTGTAACCTGCATCTCCTATACCAGTTCCAAGAGGATCTCCTCCTTGAATCATAAAATCCTTAATAACTCTATGAAAAACAATTCCATTATAAAATGGCTTTCCTTTTAATGAATCTGCAACATATTTATTGGTTCCTTCTGCTAAAGAAACAAAGTTTGCAACTGTAATTGGAGTTTTTTGAAACTCTAATTTCAATAAAATATCACCTTTATTCGTTTCTAAGTTAGCATATAAACCATCTACTAAATCAGTGTATTTAGTTGGTTTACAAGAAAATAATAATATTGTTATTAGCAGTGTTAAAAATTGACTTCTTCTCATAGGAATAATTTTCTAAATTTTATAAAACTAACTAATTTAAAGTTATTTTACAATTTCTAATAATTCTACTTCAAAAACCAAAGGCATAAACGGTTTAATTGCTCCACCTTGACGAGGAAAAGCTCCATATGCGATTTCTTGAGGTATAAAAAATTTGTATTTTGAACCTACTGACATTAACTGTAAACCTTCTGTCCAACCCTTAATTACTTGGTTTACACCAAATTCTGCAGGCTCTCCTCTATCAACTGAACTATCAAATACAGTTCCATCAATTAAAGTACCGTGATAATGAACTTTTACTCTTGAAGTTTCTGCTGGTTTTTCACCTTTTCCTTCTTTTAAAACAATGTATTGTAAACCACTTGCAGTTGTTTGAACTCCAGCAGCAGTTTTATTTGCTTCCATAAATTTTTCTCCTTCAACTTTTACGTCAGCAAATTCAGCTTCTACTTTTTTTGCAGCTTCTTCTTGTTGTTTTTTCATAGTTTCTTCTTGTCTTTTTTGGAAGAATTTATTTAAAACAACACTAATTACTTCTGGGTTAATTTTCATATCTAATGAATCTACACCATTATGAAATCCTTGAATAAATAATTCTTTATTGATTTCATCAAAATTTGCTTTTACTTTAGCTCCCATGTCTAATCCTAAAGCATAACTTACTGAATCTAATTCTGTTTTTAAGGTTTTTTTGGTAACACCTTGACCATTACAAGATACTAAAGAAACTATAGCACCACACACTAATAAGAATTTAATTACTTTCATTTTTTTTATTTATTTTTATTAATTGAACTTTATATATTAACGGTTGATTAATATCAATTTTATTTTTATCTCCTATATAACCAAATAGTTTATGTGATGGAAATAAAAAGGTTACCTCGTCACCTTCATTCATAATTTTTAAACCATCTCTCAGTCCTTCAATTATTTCCTGCTGATCAATTACATATGATTTCTTACCTATTTCTTCAAAACTATAAATTATAGTATTATTCAAATCTAAAACCTCATAAGTAAATTCAACTTTATCTCCAAATTTAGGAAAATAACTGGTATTATTTTTAGACGTATAGGTATACCAAAAACCTAATGGAGAGGCTATATAAGAATTAATTGAGTCTTTTTTAATAAATTCTTTAAATGAAACCTCTTCACTTTCTATTAAAAATTTATTTAATGAAACAGATTCTTCCAAATATGATCCAGATTTTATAACTATAGGGTTTCTTGGTACAGGATTTGCACAAGAAATTAAAAGAATTCCAATAAAGACACTAAAAATATTATTCTTCATATGAATTTAATAATTCCTTTTTATATGTTGGAAGAATTTTTAAAAATTTTGAAATAGTCGCATCTAAAGAAATGGTTTCTTTTCCTCCTGCTGCGTTGTCATGGCCTCCTCCATTGAAATGATCTCTAGCAAACTGATTCACTGAAAAACTCCCTTTTGATCTCAAAGAAATCTTAACTATCTGTTGATCAATATCTTCTATAAAAATTACAGCAAAAATAATACCTTCTAATGACAATGCATAATTTACAACACCTTCAGTATCACCTTTTTGGTAATTAAATTCATCTAAATCAGCTTGAGTTAAAGGAATATATGCAGTTTTTAGTTGATCAATAACTATCATATTACTTAATGCTCTACCTAATAATTGTAATCTACCATATGAATTGGTATCATACACATTATTATGTGCTTTAGCATTATCTGCTCCTTTATCTATTAAATCTGCAATTATTCTATGAGTTTTACTAGTTGTTGAAGGGAATCTAAAAGAGCCAGTATCAGTCATTATCCCAGTGTATAAACATATAGCTATGTCCTTATTTATTAAATTAAGTTCTCCTAATTTATCAATAAACTGATATACCATTTGGCATGTTGAACAAATTGAAGTATCTGAATATAAGTATTTAGCCACATCATCAGGTTGTTGATGGTGGTCTATCATTATAAAATCACCCTGAAACTTTTCTAATGTGTTTTGCATATCATCACCAACTCTATGCAACGCATTGAAATCTAATAAGAATATAATATCTGCTTGGTCAATAGCGCTTTTTGATTGCCTGTTTTGCATATCAAATTTATATGCATTTTTTGATCCAGGTAACCATTTTAAAAAATCTGGGTAATCATTAGGAGAAACCACAGTAACTATATGTCCTTTCAACATTAAAAAATGATACATAGCCAAACTAGCACCCATTGCATCTCCATCAGGATTTTTATGAGGCACTAATACAACATTCTTAGGAATAGAGAGCAACTCTTTTATTTCCTGTATTTCACTTCTTTTCATAAGGCTGCGAATATACGCAATAGTTTAGAAAATTAAAATAGACTGAATCAATTATTAATCCAAATTTAAATGTACAAAAATCAAGTGTTAATAAAATATAAACTCTTTCATACTTTATAAATAATTTAAGCAAAATAGAATTTATTTAAGAAAAGTTTATATTTGCTTCAAATATAAAATAATTAAGAACTATAAAATGATAACAAATAGAACATTTACAATGCTTAAACCAGATTCAATAGAAAATGGTTTTGTTGGTCAAATTATTGAAAAAATTACTGCAGCTGGGTTTAAAATTATTGCAATGAAAATGGTAAGACTATCTAGAGCAGATGCCAAAGATTTTTATGCTATTCATAAAGATAGACCATTTTTTAATGAATTAGTTGAATTTATGGTTCGTGGACCAATTGTAGTAGCAATTTTAGAAAAAGAAAATGCTGTTGATGATTTTAGAACTTTAATTGGTGCTACTAATCCTGCTGAAGCAGCTGAAGGAACTATTCGTAAATTATTTGCTTCATCAATATCAGAAAATGCTGTGCATGGATCTGACAGTAATGAAAATGCTGTTATTGAAGGGAATTATCATTTTTCAGGAAGGGAAATTTTTTAAAACCCATATAAATTTAAAATCCGCTATTTTTAGCGGATTTTTTTTAACTTAATAATATCTTAGAAATAAAATCGCCTCCCAATTCTTCATTCATCATTTTTACAATTTTTTCTTTTCCATAACTCAATTCTTCTCTTAAAACCGCCGATTTCAATCTAACAATTAACGTTTTATTCTGAAGTTCAATAGATTGCGTATAAGATACAACTCCATTCCCCATTAATGCAGCCCATGCTTCATTTACCGAAATTTGACGCATACCTTTTGTTAAATTATTTTCTTTTATAACATCATTCATTAAATCTTCTATTGAATGAAATTCATTTTGACGTTTTGCCATTACAACTGAAATATTTTATACGTTTGTTCTGTTTTTTTTACTACATCTTCAGTTCTCTCTTTGTGTGTATCACTAATAAATAACTGCCCAAAATCATCACTATTTACCAGTTTAATTAATTGAGAAACTCTAGAATCATCTAACTTATCAAAAATATCATCTAATAAAAGTATAGGCTTCACTTTAGATTGTTGCTTAATAAAATCGAATTGAGCTAATTTCAATGCAATTAAATACGATTTTTGTTGCCCCTGAGAACCAAATTTTTTTACTGGATAACCTTCAATCTCAAATAGTAAATCATCTTTATGGATACCCGCACTTGTAAATTGTAAAATTCTATCTCTTTCAAGCGTTTGTTCAAATAACTCAATAAAATTATAATTATGAAGTTGAGATTTATAAACTAATTCAACCTTTTCTTTACTCTTTGAAATTACTTTATACCGTTTTTTAAAAATTGGAATAAAATCTTTTAAAAATTGCTCTCTTTTTTCGAATATAACGGTTCCGTATGTTTGCAATTGTTCATTATAAATATTCAAATTCAATGAATCAAAAGTACGATTAGCAGCAAAATATTTCAGCAAAGAATTACGCTGCACTAACACCTTATTATATTTGATAATTGTTTGCAAATAAGTTGCATCGGACTGTGAGATTACATTATCTATGAATTTTCGTCTGGTTTCACTTCCTTCAATAATTAAATCTCTGTCAGCAGGAGAAATTATTACTAAAGGCAAATAACCAATATGTTCAGAAAATTTTTCATAAATTTTCCCATTACGTTTCACAATCTTTTTATTTCCCTTTTTTAAACTACAAACTATAGATTCTATTCTATCATTAATTTCATAAGATCCTTCAATCATAAAAAAGTCTTCATTATGCCTAATATTTTGAGTTGCAACAGAATTAAAGTAGCTTTTTGCAAAAGAAAGATAATAAATTGCATCTAAAACATTTGTTTTTCCAACACCATTATCACCTACAAAACAGTTTATTTTATCCTCAAAATCAAACGATTGAGATTCGAAATTTTTAAAATTTACTAACGTAATTTTTTGTAAATACATTTATTTTTTTTGAAAGTTTAAAATTATTGAAAATAAATGAAAATTTAGACACATTTGCATTTTTACTTTCCAATTAAAAAAGTTATTTTTGCGGCTACAAATTTTAGAACAAATGGCAACATATAAAAAGACAGGAAGTAAAGCAAAGAAATCTCAAGATAATATTGAAGAGAAATCTACAACAGCTGAAGTATTTAATACTTTAGATGAAACTGCTTCAAAATCTGAACAATGGGTTATTAAAAACCAAAAAATTATATTAATTTCTTTAGCGGCAATTGTAGTTTTTATATTGGGTTATTTAGCATATTTAAAATATGTTGATGGTCCTAAAGAAAAAGATGCAGCTAATGAATTAGCTTTTCCTAAAGCTTATTTTGAAGATGCAATTTCAAACACAGTTGCTGCAGATTCATTATTCACTTTAGCATTAAATGGTGCTGACGGAAAATTTGGATTTGTGGATATTGCTAAAGAATATAGTGGTACAAAAGCTGCAAATCTAGCAAATTACTATGCTGGTATTTCCTATTTAAAGTTGAAAAACTATAAAGAAGCTATAGACTATTTAGAAGATTTCTCTTCTGATGATGAATTATTAGGACCAATTGCAAAAGGAGCTATTGGTGATGCATTTGCAGACATAAATCAACCTGAAGATGCATTGGATTATTACCTAGAAGCTGCTAAATTAAAGGATAACAACTTTTCAAGTCCATTATTCTTATTTAAAGCTGGTAATACAGCCTTAGAATTAGGAAAAAACTCAAAAGCTTTAGATATTTTTAATACAATTAAAAATGACTATCCACTTTCTGATGAAGCTAAGGATATCAATATTTATATTAATAAAGCTACCTTTGCATCAGAAAACTAAAAAGGTGTAATGGCAACAACTAATTTATCTTATTACGATAAAGCAACAATCCCAAATGCGAAGAATTTTCGATTTGGGATTGTTGTTTCAGAATGGAATCCTGAAATTACTGATAATCTTTATATAGGAGCAAAAGAGGCTTTACTTGAAAATGGTGCTGACCTCAAAAACATCATAAAATGGGATGTTCCTGGAAGTTTTGAACTTATTTACGGCTGTAAAAGAATGATTGAAACTCAAAAACTGGATGCAATTATTGCTATTGGAAATGTAATTCAAGGAGAAACAAAGCATTTTGATTTTGTTTGTGAAGGAGTTACCCAAGGAATTAAGGATTTAAATATTAAATATGATATTCCAGTAATTTTTTGTGTTTTAACAGACAATACTAAACAGCAATCTTTAGATCGCTCTGGAGGAATTCATGGAAACAAAGGTATTGAATGCGCAATTGCAGCAATTAAAATGGCTGCTTTAAGAGAGTTTTAACACGCCTCTTCCTTAAAAAAACTTGACCACAAATTTATAATTCTGTATTTTTGTTAAATACTGTGTAACTTCAAATTTATGTTTGGTAAATTATTTAAGCCTAGAGCTCATTATGTATTCGATTATAAGCCTCGTTATTATAACGAGCGTAAAGAACGTTTGAAACATGTTGAAGAAAAATACAGAAATGATAAAAATAGTGATGAGGATTCTCCTTCATTTAGATTAAGCAAAAATAATTTAAAAAACGATTGGGTTAAAAATAAAAGAAGTGCAACAGACAGATCTACTAATTTAAGATTAGCAATAATAATTGCAATATTAGTTGGAATTGTTGCTTATATTTTTGAAATACACACCTTATTTTAATGGCAGATATTATTCAGCTACTACCCGATCACGTTGCTAATCAAATTGCTGCTGGTGAAGTTGTTCAACGTCCAGCATCTGTAGTAAAAGAATTATTAGAAAACGCAATTGATGCTGATGCAACTACTATTAAATTAATTATTAGAGATGCAGGAAAAGCTTTAATTCAAATTATTGATGATGGTCAAGGAATGAGCGTTACTGATGCAAGACTCAGTTTTGAACGCCATGCTACTTCAAAAATTAAAAAAGCTGAAGATTTATTTAATTTACATACTAAAGGATTTAGAGGTGAAGCACTAGCATCCATAGCAGCTATTGCGCATGTAAATTTAAAAACCAAACAAGATAATCAACAATTAGGAACAAGTATTAAAATTGAAGGAAGTACTGTTGTTTCACAAGAAAGTACTTCTACTTCAAAAGGAACTTCAATTGCTGTAAAAAATTTATTTTACAACATTCCAGCCAGAAGAAATTTCTTGAAATCTAATACTATTGAAACTCGTCATATTGTTAATGAATTTCAACGTGTAGCATTAGCACATCCATCCATTGCCTTTTCATTTTATCATAATGAAAGTGAAATTTATAATTTAATTTCAGGAAACTTGCGTCAACGAATAGTTGCTATTTTCGGTAAAAAGACGAATGAAAAATTGGTGCCAATTAATGAAAATACTGACATTGTTAAAATTAGTGGTTTTGTTACAAAACCAGAGTTTGCAAAGAAAAAAAGAGACGAGCAATTCTTTTTTGTAAATAATAGATTTATAAAAAATGCTTATTTAAATCATGCTGTTTCAAGTGCTTTTGATGGTTTGGTGTCTAACGGTGTTTATCCAACTTATTTTTTATACTTAGATGTGCCAACAAATAGTATTGATATAAACATTCATCCAACAAAGACAGAAATTAAATTTGATGATGAAAAAACATTATATGCAATGTTGCGCTCTACAATTAAACATAGTTTAGGGCAATATAATGTAGCTCCAATTCTAGATTTTGAAAGAGACTCATCGATGGATACTCCATATAATTTTAAAGGAAAGACTTCTTTAACTCCAAAAGTGACTGTTGACCCAAGCTTTAATCCCTTTAAAACCGAGCAACAAAACACTATAAATTTCCCTTACAAAAGAGAAAATACTAAAGATTGGGAAAGTTTATATTCAGGCATTGATATTAGAGATATTGAAGTACAATCACAAATAATAAAAACTCCTTTATTTCCTGAAGAAAAAACTTCAAACAAAACACATCAAATTCATAATAAATATATTATTAGCAGTATTAAATCTGGTGTAGTTTATATCAATCAAAATTTAGCGCATCAACGTATTTTATATGAAGAATATTTAGAAAATATAACCGTTAAAGAAGCTGCTAGCCAGCAATTACTGTTTCCTTTAGAATTGTCATTTAACAAAACAGATATTGCTTCAATTATTGAAATTAAAGAAGATTTAGAAAATATTGGGTTTCAATTTAACAAAATATTAGATGATTCAATTGTTATTTCCGGAATGCCTGTAACAATTATAGAAAGTCAAATATCAATTATATTAGAACAACTACTTGAAGATATAAATAACGATATTCCTAATACTAGTTTTAGCCAACTTGACATAATGGCAAAAAGTTTGGCAAAAAGTTTAGCAATAAAAACCGGAACAAAATTAGATTTAAAGGAACAAGAAGATATTGTAAATAAACTATTTTTGTGTAAAGAACCAGATGCATCACCGTTTGGAAAAAAAACGTTTATCACAATAAATATTGATGAAATTGATAAAAAATTCAACAACTAAACATTGTTAATTTAGCAAAATTATGGGTAGAATTACAGAAGTTATAAAGCATTTAGTAATAATTAATGTCATATTTTTTATTGCACCACAGTTAATGCCTAATTTAGGATTAGAAAATTTATTTGCCTTGTATTTTCCTGAAAATCCAAAATTTGGATTTTGGCAATTTCTTACACATATGTTTATGCATGGCGGTTTTGCACATATCTTATTTAATATGTATGGATTATGGGCGTTTGGAACTCCTTTAGAACAAATGTGGGGAAGAAATAAATTTTTATTCTTTTACTTTTCAGCAGGTTTAGGTGCTGGAGCTATCTATACTTTGGTTAATTATTACCAATTTAACGGTGTTTATGAGCAATTAATGAATCTAGGACTATCAAGTACAGATATTCAATCTATTTTAGATACTGGAAGCTATAACAACCAAATTTTGGAACATATTTCATCTCAAACTCTAAATGAATTCTACGCAATATATCATAGTCCTGCTGTAGGAGCATCCGGAGCCATTTATGGAGTGCTAGTTGCTTTTGGAATGGCATTTCCTAATGCAAAATTAGCGTTGATATTTTTCCCTGTTCCAATTGCTGCCAAATATTTTATTCCTCTAATCATTTTAAGTGATTTATTTTTTGGAATGACAAAATATTCTATAGGAAATGTAGCTCATTTCGCACATGTTGGTGGTGCAATTATAGGTTTTATTATTGCCTGGTACTGGAAACAAAATCAATTTAAACGCTGGAATTAGTGAGTTTTATAAACGACATAAAATACGCCTACAAACAAGCAAGTATTGTTGAAAAGATAATTTACATAAACGTATTTTTATTTTTAATTACTGTTTTATTCACTTCATTTATCACAAGTTGGTTTGCTTTACCTTCTTCATTAAATGAATTTATATCTAAACCATGGACACTAATAACTTATGCTTTTATACATGAAAGGCTATTTCATATTCTCTCTAATTTATTGATATTGTACTATATAGGTAATTTATTCTTAGATTTTCATACAAGAAAACAATTTCTAAATTTTTATTTTTTAGGAATTATAGTAGGTGGCTTTGCATTTATATTAAATTATTATTTAACTGAAAAAAACGGTGCGCCATTAGGTGGGGCTTCAGCTGCAGTAACAACCATTTTTGTAGCAATTGCTACAAAAATACCAAGATATTCATTGCGATTACGTTTTATTGGAAGCGTAGAATTATGGGTTTTAGCGGCAATTTGGGTATCTTTAAGTATTTTACAATTAGTAAACTCCGATAATGGAGGAGCAATTGCTCATTTAAGCGGAGCTATATTTGGTTTTATATATTCAAAACAATTAGAAAAAGGGAATGATATTGGAAAATGGTTTGAAAATCTAATTAATCTATTCTCCAACTCTTTTAAATCAAAAAAGAAATCAAACTTAAAAACGGTTTATAAATCAAAAAATAAGACTAATATTGAAAGTGTATCTAAAACCAAGCAACGTAAAATTGATGATATTTTAGATAAAATTAGCAAATCGGGCTATGAAAGTTTAACTCAAGAAGAAAAAGACTTTTTATTTAGAGCAGGAAAAAATAATTGATGAAAAAGCTATCACTTATAGATAAATTATTAGTTGTTGTAAATTCAATTGTTGCAGCAATTTCCTTGGTTGCATTTTTAAGTTATTTTATTTCGCCAAATACAATTCCTTTAGTTTCTTTTATAGGCTTATCAATTCCATTTTTACTTATTTTAAATATTTTATTTATTATTTATTGGGTAATACGGTTAAAAAAACAATTTTTAATTTCAACTATTGTATTGCTTATTGGAATTCAATATGTTACTAAGTTGTACAGTTTTTCAGAAAAAAAAGTATTACTAACTGATGATATAAAAATTATGAGTTATAATGTGCGAATGTTTAACTTGTATAATTGGATTGAAAAGGAAGGAGTTGACCAAAGTATTTTTGACTTTATAAATAGCCAAAAACCTGATATTTTATGTATTCAGGAATTTAACCCAAAGGCAAAATTAGGATTCAACTATCCTTATAAATTTATTAAGCGAAGTGAAAAAAATGGTCAGTTTGGGCACGCTATTTTTTCAAAATATAAAATAATAAATTCCGAATCTTTAAACTTTTCAAATTCAGGAAACAATACTATTTTTACAGATATTGTAAAAAACAAAGACACTTTTAGAGTCTATAATGTGCATTTGGAATCTCTTAAAATAAATCCGAAAAACGAAAATTTCAATCAAGAAATTTCTGAAAAGCTTAGAATTAGACTTGAAAATTCTTTTAAAAAACAAGCCAATCAGTCTGAATTAATTATTCAGCATCAAAAACAAAGCAATTTTAAATCAATAATTTGCGGCGACTTTAACAACACTGCATTTTCATTCGTATACAAAAAATTAAAAAGAAATAAAAATGATGCTTTTGAAGTTGCTGGTCAAGGCTTTGGAAAAACTTATGATTTCCCATTTCCACTAAGAATTGATTTTATATTAACCGATAAAAACATTACAGTAAATAATTTCAAAACTTTTAATGTTAATTATTCCGATCATTATCCTATAATGGCACGAGTTAATTTTACTGCCAACTGATAAACATCAGCAAATAAACACTTTAAAAACTATATTTTACACGTTTAAATAAACACTCCTTAATCATGAAAAAATTAATATCATTCCTATTTTTATGCACATTCTTTTTAAGCTTTGCACAACAACAAAATTTATCTATAGAAGATGCTGTTTTAGGATATTATAAAGGCCTTTATCCAACTAATTTAAATGGCTTACAATGGGTTTCTAATACAAACAATTATATTTACCAAAAAGAAAACAACCTTCTTTTTTCAGATGCAAAAACCAATAATGTAATTCAAACTATTTCATTAGAAGAACTTCAAAAGACATATACAGAATTAAAAAGATTTCCAAGTATCCAGGAAATAAATAGTTCAAACTTCACTTTTAGTTATAAAAATTCTATAGAAGTATACAACTACAAAACCAACTCAAGCGAAATCACAATTTCTTTTGATGATAATGCTCAAAATAACGAATACAATTCTAAAGCTAAAGCAATAGCTTATACTTTAGATAATAATTTATTTATTGCAAATTCAACCAACCCAAAAAATGCTGTAACTGATATTTCTGATAAAAATATTGTATCTGGTCAGGCAATACACCGAAGTGAATTTGGAATTTACAAAGGAACTTTTTGGAGCCCTGAAGGAAATTATTTAGCTTTTTATCAAAAAGATGAAACGAATGTAACTGATTATCCTTTAGTGGATATTAATACATATCCTGCTTCTTTAATGAATATTAAATATCCAATGGCTGGCCAAGGAAGTGAACAAGCTAAAATTGGGATTTTTAATTTAAAAACTCAAAAAACAACCTATTTAGATATAGATACTACTGATGAGCATTACTTAACCAATCTTTCTTGGACTCCAGATGAAAAATATGTGTTAGTTGCTGAAATAAACCGAGGTCAAAATCATGTTTGGTATAATAGATATAGTGTTGAAACTGGCAATAAAGTAAATACGCTGTTTGAAGAAACTAATGATAAATGGACTGAACCTGAATTTGATGCTGTTTTTTTACCAAAAAGCTCAACAAACTTTATATGGTTTAGTGAGCGTAATGGTTTTATGAATTTGTTTGAATATACTACTGATGGAAAATTAATGAAACAATTAACAAAATTTAATTGGGTTGTAACGGGTATTTTAGGTTTTGACGAAAGCGGAAAAAATGTTTTCATCACTGGAACTGGAGAAGATGCAAGAGAATCTCATACATTCAAAGTAAACATAAAAACTGGGAAATATTCAAAATTAACAACACAAAACGGAACACACGCTACAAAGTTAAGTTCAAATGGTGATTATTTAATTGATAATTATAGTAATTTAACTACTCCTAATGCTATTGAAATTGTTGATGTAAAAAAAGCAAAATCAACTTCAATTCATATTGCTAAAAACCCTTTAACAGCATACAATATTGGAAAAACTGATCTTATTACTTTAAAAGGAGCAAACGGAACCGATTTGTATGCTAGAGTTATAAAACCTGCAAATTTTGATGAAACAAAAAAATATCCTGTTTTAATATATGTATACGGAGGTCCTCATGCACAAATGGTTACTAACTCATGGTTAGGTGGAGCAAATTTATGGATGGATGCTTTTGCTTCAAATGAAAATTATATTGTTTTCACTATAGATAATAGAGGATCTGCTAATAGAGGATTTGCATTTGAAAGTGCAATTCACCGCAATTTAGGTGATGTAGAAATTGAAGATCAACTAACAGGTATAAATTATTTAAAATCACTTAATTATGTTGATAGCGATAGAATTGCTGTAAATGGGTGGAGTTATGGTGGTTTTATGACTACAAGTTTAATGCTGCGTAACCCAGGAATGTTTACAACAGCAGTTGCTGGTGGACCTGTAACTGATTGGAAATATTATGAAGTAATGTATGGAGAGCGTTATATGGATTCACCACAAGAAAATCCTGAAGGTTATGAAAAAGCAAAAGTGCATAATTATATTAAAAATTTAAAAGGTAAATTATTATTAATTCACGGAAGCGTTGACCCAACAGTTGTTCCTCAACATAGTATGACACTTTTACAAGAAGCAGTAAAACAAAAGGTTCAAATAGATTTTTTCACTTATCCAATGCACGAACATAATGTTCGCGGTGTAGATAGAGTTCATTTAATTGAAAAAATGATGAATTATATTGTTGAAAACAATAAATTAGTGAATAAAAATGAGGGAAGTAACATTAATCAGTAATGATAAATTGTCAATTGTAAAAATTGACAATGGAGAATTAGTTAGCTATATTAAAAATGATGAAGAACTAATTCATCAAAAAGGCAACCCTGGCTGGCGAAATTCTGATACTGAAATGTTTCCTATTATAGGACCAACTGAATTCAATAACTTCATCGTATCAACACCGAAAGGTGATTGTATTCAAGATCAACATGGGGTTTTAAGAGAATTAAATTACACTTTGATAAACAGCAGTTTTAACACTGCTGTTTATCAAAAAAAATATATTGCAAATACTGAAGTTAAAAACACAAAATTTCCTGAAAAATCTCCAAAAGAAATCGTTTTTTGGCCCTACAATTTTAAATTCATTAAAAAATATGAATTAACTAGCAATTCGTTAAAAATCATTTTTGAAATTGAGGCCGATAAGGGAATGCCATATATGCTTGGGTATCATCCAGCTTTTATGTTGCAAGGCAGTTTCAATGAAATTGTTTCATCAAAAAAGCAAAGTATAACAATTCCAAAAATAATTGAAGGAGGAAATACAGCCTTACCTGTTTTAAACGTAAATGAAGTTTTATTAATTAAAAAAATTGGTTTAAACATTTCAATTAAAACACTTGGATTTAAACATTTTATGCTTTGGACAGAAGTGTCTAATATGCTGTGTATTGAGCCAATTACAGCCTATCCTTACACTGAAGATGGATTCATTTCAAAAAAATTATTTAATGAATCTAATGGCCTTGATACATTTAGCTTAGAAATTGAACCTTTCAATTAATAATCTAAATTATAAAAGTCTTATCATCCTATTCCTATTTCTTTTAACTCTATAGAAATAAATTCAAACCAATTTTTCACATCTAAGTTAAGAAAGCTCTCTACTAATTTAGACTACTACCCTGTTTATACTTTTTAACCTCAAAAAATTCAATTCCAATAACAAACGAACTAATAAAAATAAATGGTATGTTTTAAGTTATATTTAACTCGTTTTTATAAATGAACGGTATTTATTTTGTTTTTTATCAGTAAATATTTTGTGTATTTAAATAACTTTATATATATTTGCAAAGTAAAAGCGTCCCTATAAACGCAAATTTTTACGGAGAGAATTTGCTTTTTGTCGTTTTTTAAGAATATTATTCCCAG
>Ga0102811_1000561_pt1 | contig 17963 bp, 10 predicted proteins | sample ColrivemetaGS705_FD_84507 | JGI IMG/M metagenome (GOLD analysis project Ga0102811, IMG submission 84507) | Estuarine microbial communities from the Columbia River estuary - Flood tide ETM metaG S.705 | ecosystem: Environmental > Aquatic > Marine > Intertidal zone > Estuary | place: USA: Columbia... | reverse complement strand
CAGCCAGGACAAGTAATTTTTTTTTATAACCTCGAGCAAAATTTTGGTAGTTTTCTGAGGCTATATTGTTTTTATAAAAAGCTAGCTTTAAATCGTTGGGGGTAATACCATTTTCAACAGCGTCCATTTCAGCCCAAGTACCTGTATTTTTTACAAGCGATATCATTTTATGACCAGAGTCATGAATTAAAAGGGCCTGTGTTAACTCTTCAACATGTTTTTTATTAAGAGCACTCCACGTGCTTTTCGGGTTTCCAGGGCAGAAATATTATCGTCTTTTTCCATTTTCTAAACTTTTTACTGTAGAATCAATCCAGCCAAAACAAATAGCAACTTTAACAGCGTCACTCTATCGCATGCTGGGTATATTCATTTCTAGTTTATAAAAAATCAGATAAACACTTTTTACTTCGTTATGATTTTGCAATAACCAATCATACCAATCAGTATCATGTTCAAAATAAAGTTCAGGTGAATCTTCCAAAGCTTATTGCTTTTTTGATTCTACATAAAAATCAGTGTCAATTTCAAACGTATTGATTTTAGAATCTAAGGATATGGTGTTCCATTCGGCTTTAGGAAATAACCATTTTTCATCAGTATTGATTTTAATTTGAATTGGCATATCAAAGTTCTCGACGATATGAGTCCAACGGTATTTCAAAGTTTTATTTTTGATAAAATATTCTAAAGTTGGAATTTTTGTGGTTCTTAAATATTGGTTAAAAAATGCTGTTAAGTCAATACCAGTTTCTTTAGATAGAAAATTTTCTATTTGTTGCGTGGTCACCGTTTGATGATAAAATTCTACATTCATTTTACGTAATATTTTTCGCCATTTCTCATCATCTTCTAAAAGTTGTCTAAGCGTATGAAGCATATTAGCACCTTTATAATACATGTCTGAAGAGCCTTCTTTATTTACGTTGTAAAACCCAATTAATGGTCTGTCGTTTTGAATGTTTTTTCGAGTTCCTATTACATATTCTGCTGAAGCTACTTTTCCAAAGTAATAATCTAAATATAAATTTTCAGAATATGCTGTAAACCCTTCATGAATCCACATGTCTGCAGCGTCTCTGTTCGTAATGTTATTAGCAAACCATTCATGTCCTGCTTCATGAATAATGATAAAATCAAATTTCAATCCCCAACCTGTTCCAGACAAATCATTTCCTAAATAGCCATTTTGATAACCATTCCCATAAGTTACAGAACTTTGATGTTCCATACCTAAATAAGGAACTTCAACAAGTTTAAAACTATCAACATAAAAAGGATATTGACCAAACCAATGCTCAAAAGCTTTCATCATCATTGGGGCCTGTTTAAATTGTTCTTTGGCTTTGTCTAAATTATAACTTAAAACATAATAATCCATATCTAAATTACCCGCCTGTCCATCATATACCTCGGAGAAATTCGCATAATCTCCAATATTAATATTAACACCATAGTTATTTATTGGGCTTTTAACTATCCAACTGTATGTTTTTGTGTCTCCAATTTGCTCAACACGTCGCAATCTTCCATTGGAAACATTTATTAATTTACTTGGTACGTTTACACTAATTTGCATACTATCAACCTCATCATACATGTGGTCTTTACAAGGCCACCAAACACTAGCGCCTAAACCTTGACAAGATGATGCGATAAAATGATTATCGTTTTTGTCTTTTTTCCAAGAAATACCGCCGTCCCATGGTGCTCTAACGGCTTCTTTTGGATGACCTTCATAGTATACATCTAGACTATTTAATTCGTTTGGGCTTTGATTATCAACCAATGCAATAAAATGCGCATTACCGTCATGTCTAATTTTTAATTCTTTACCATTTTGAACTGCTTTTAGTAGTTTCATAGGGGACTGTAAATCAATTTGCATGACTGAATCGTGCTCTAAAACTTTGTATTGAATCGTGTTTTTACCAGATATGAATTTGTTTTCAGGATCAACTTTTATATCCAAGTGATAATAAGTTAAATCCCACCATTCGCGCTCAGGGGTTATTGAGCCTCTTAGTGTGTCCTGTTTAGTAAAGTTCTTTTTTTCGGTCAATAAGCCTTGCGCTTGGATTGACAAAAAAGATAATAGGGAAACCAAAACCAATAAATTTTGACGATAATTCATAATTTATATTTTGTTTAAAAATAATAAAAAAAAATGCTTTGAAAATTAATCCGAAGCATTTTTAGTAATTGAGTTTATGACTAAATATAATTAAAAACAATATTTAATTTATGCTCCTGCAAACTCATTAAGTTTTGCCAGTTCACATATTTTTTTATGTAATCATTTTACTTTGGCTCTAAGGTTTTATTTGGAAATGCAATGTTTATTTCTTTTTTTAGGTGTTTGATAACTTAATGGACCACTGCATGGTCGATAAGTTTTTTGTTTTTTTGAGTAAACTTATAATAAATATTTGTCGACTTCAGTTCTTACAAAAAACAATTTAGTATATAAAATGTTAAATTTTGTTGAAATACCTCTTTAGGTTTGTTTACTTAATTCCAATTAAACCAAATTTTTATCATCATCTAGTTATAGTTACGGAAACCATAACTAAATTTAAACTACACAATAATTATTAAAAACGAAAAGGCTTTTCAATGGAAAAGCCTTTTCGTACTATTAGATTAAACTTTAATAACTTAAAGTTTCTGATTTTTCGACCACTTAGTATTTTAATATCAAATTCCATTGATCCAACAAATAAAAAGGCAAGACCTCCATAAAGTGGCTTATAAATTTAAGAACCTTTTTGATTTACACGTATTCATTAATGAGATCTTTTTAATAGAAATTAAGTACTTAAGATTGCTGTACATGTAATAATTATCGTAAGTATAATGGTACTTATAACCTTAATTAAGTTAACACTTTTATCTTTCATCCTGTTTTTTTTTCTTAGTTTTTAATTTTATGTTACAACACCTCAAAGTGACAGTAGTTCAACGTGTATACTAATTGCACTAAGGAAAATTTGATCGGTTTACATTTTTTATATGAAGTTTCTTCTCACGAAAACTAAAATAATTTAAAAAGCTAAACAAATAAATCAAATTCGATGAGTGGCCTGTTTAGTGTAGTTGAAAGGAGTCTTTATGTAGTTCAAATGAATTTTTATGAAGTGGTTCCAGGTTAAATTCTAATTTCAGGATAGTTCAAAAAACAAAACGCTTCAAGATTTATTCTTGAAGCGTTTTAAAATTGAGTTAGTCACTGAATATACTTAAAAACAATATTGATTTTCTGCTTTTACTTTTTCTGCAATTTCGTTACGTAAATCAACGATATCTGGATAGTTTGTATATTTCGTGAAACGTTTAAGGCCCATAAGCATCATACGCTGCTCGTCTCCTTCAGCAAAAGAAATTATACTTTCTTTTCCTTTGCCTTCAACAATACTTACTGCGTTATATAGATATAATTTAGACATGGCGATTTGAACAGCTTGTTCCTTTTCACTAGTTCGTTTAACATTTTTCTCAGTTCTTAAAATTGTAGATTCAGCCATATAAATTTCAATTAATATATCTGCAGCTGCAATTAATAACTGTTGGTGTTCTTCTAATTGCGGTCCGAATTTTTGAACCGCAGAACCAGCAACCATTAAGAATACCTTTTTTAGTCTTCCAATCATTGCTTTTTCTTCAGAAAACAATTCAGAGTAATCTGGAGTTTCAAAGGACGGAATTCCCATGAGTTCATTGGCTACAGCAGTTGCTGGACCTAACAAATCTACATGACCTTTCATTGCTTTCTTTACTAACATTCCAACCGAAAGCATTCTGTTAATTTCGTTAGTTCCTTCGTAAATACGAGCAATACGCGCATCTCTCCAAGCAGATTCCATTGGTGTTTCTTCAGAGAAGCCCATACCTCCAAAGATTTGAATTCCTTCGTCTGCACAGTTTTGTACATCTTCAGAAACTGCAACTTTTAATATAGAGCATTCAATAGCATATTCTTCAACGCCTTTAAGCTCTGCTTCTTGGTGTGTATTTCCCGCCGCTTCTCGCATGGCAATGCGGTCTTCAATATTTTTCGCAGCTCTATATGTGGCAGATTCTCCGGCATAAGTATCGGTAGCCATTTGAGCAAGCTTTATTTTGATAGCTCCAAAATCTGAAATAGGCGTTTTAAATTGTTTTCTTTCGTTAGCATATTGCACACCATAGCTTAAAATTCTGCGTTGAGAATCTAAACACGCAGCGGCTAATTTAATACGACCAACGTTTAAAGCATTCATTGCAATTTTAAAACCTTCGCCACGGCCAGCTAACATATTTTCTATTGGTACAACACAATCGTTAAAGAACACTTGGCGTGTAGAAGAGGCACGAATACCTAATTTATGTTCTTCTTCACCCATGGTAATACCATTAGCAGCATCATTTTCAACAATGAAACCTGTAATGTTTTTATCACCTTCAATACGAGCAAAAACGATCATTACGCTACAAAAACCAGCGTTTGAGATCCACATTTTTTGACCGTTAATTTTATATGTTTTTCCATCTGCTGATAATTCTGCAGTAGTTTTACCAGAATTAGCATCAGATCCGGCACCTGGTTCTGTTAAACAGTAGGCTCCAAACCACTCACCAGAAGCCAATTTAGGCACGTATTTTTGTTTTTGAGCTTCTGTACCGTATAAGGTAATTGGCATAGTGCCAATACCTGTATGCGCACCAAATGCAGTACTAAAAGAACCTGTTCCAGATGAGATATAATCACATGTTAAACATGTAGATACAAAACCCATTCCTAATCCACCATAGGCTTCAGGAACTGCAACACCTAAAAATCCAAGTTCTCCAGCTTTACGCATAACGTCTTCAGTTAAAGCATAATCTTTAGCTTCAAAGCGAGGTTTATGAGGAATGATTTCACGGTCGTTAAATTCCATAACCGCTTCTTTCATCATATTTTGTTCTTCTGAAAAATCTTCAGGAGTAAATACGTCTTCGCATTTTGTTTCTTTTACTAAGAATTGACCTCCACGTAGGATATCTTTTTCAGTTGCTTCCATTTTATGTAATTGTATTAAGTTCTTTTTAATTTAAAAATTCGAATACTCCACAAGCACCTTGTCCAGTTCCAACACACATGGTTACTGCACCATATTTCCCTTGCATATTTTGCTTACGCATTTCATCAAATAACTGTACAGATAGTTTTGCTCCTGTACAACCTAATGGATGACCTAAAGCAATTGCTCCACCATTTACATTAATGATATCTGGATTTAAGTTTAATTCACGTATTACAGCTAAAGATTGAGAAGCAAAAGCTTCATTCAATTCAATAAGCGATAAATCGTCTTGCTTCAAACCTGCTTGTTTTAATGCTTTTGGAATTGCCTTTACTGGACCAATTCCCATAATGCGAGGCTCAACACCTGCAGCCGCATAGTTTACCATTCTTGCTACTGGTTCAAGATTTAACTCTTTCACCATATCTTCACTCATGACCATAACAAAGGCTGCACCATCACTCATTTGCGATGAGTTACCAGCTGTAACGCTCCCTCCAGCTGCAAATACAGCTCTTAATTTTGCTAGAGCTTCTTTGCTCGTTCCCTTTCTTGGACCTTCATCTTTAGTTACAGTATATGATTTTGTTGCTTTCTTTCCGTTAGCATCAACATATGTTTGTTCTACTTCAATTGGTACAATTTGATCTTGAAAACGATTTTCTTCTAGGGCTCTTAATGCTTTCATATGAGAATTGTAAGCAAATTCATCTTGATCTTCGCGTGATACTTTGAATTGATTAGCAACTGCTTCCGCAGTGTTTCCCATTCCCCAATAATAATCTTCGTGACCAGCTTTTACAATCGCGTCGTAATTTAATTCTGGCTTAAATCCTGTCATTGGTACGCTACTCATGCTTTCTGCTCCACCCGCAATAATACAATCTGCCATTCCAGCTTGAATTTTTGCAGTTGCCATACCAATAGTTTCCACTCCAGAAGAGCAAAAACGATTAACTGTTACACCTGGAACATCTATTACTTCCAATCCCATTAACGAGATTAAACGCGCCATATTTAAACCTTGAGCTCCTTCTGGCATGGCATTACCAACGATCACATCATCAATACGTTTTGGGTCTAGACCTGGCAATTCTTTCATCATATATTTGATGGTCTCTGCGGCCAATTCATCCGTTCTTTTAAAACGGAACACGCCTTTAGGGGCCTTACCAACTGCGGTTCTATATGCTTTTACTATATATGCTGTTTTCATTTTTCTTAGTTTCTTAAAGGTTTTCCTTTGGTTAACATGTGCTGAATTCTTTCCAAAGTTTTACGTTCTGTACAAAGCGAAAGGAAAGCTTCACGCTCTAAGTCTAACAAGTATTGCTCGCTTACTAATGTCGGTTCGGATAAATCTCCACCAGCCATAACGTAAGCCAATTTGTTAGCAATTTTCATATCATGTTCACTGATGTAGTGAGAGTCTTTCATAGCATCTGTACCTACTAAGAACATTCCTAGCGCTTGTTTACCAAGAACAAGAACATCTTTTCTGTGAACAGGTTGTGTGTAACCTGCATTTGCCATTAATTTAGCGTGTGCTTTTGCAGTAGCTATTTGGCGGTCTTTATTTACTACAACAACATCTTTTCCTTTTTGTAAAAGCCCTAAATCGAAAGCTTCGTAAGCCGAAGTTGATACTTTTGCCATGCCAATAGTTAAGAAATATTCTTGAAGTGTATTTAATTGCACATCACCTTTTCTGAAAGTGTCTGATGCTCTTAAAGCCATTTCTTTAGAACCACCACCACCAGGAATTACACCAACACCAAACTCTACAAGTCCCATATAAGTTTCTGCTGCTGCTACAATTTTATCTGCGTGTAATGAAATTTCACAACCACCACCAAGTGCCATGCCGTGAGGCGCAGAAATTGTTGGGATTGAAGAATAACGCATACGCATCATGGTATCTTGGAAATATTTGATAGCTGCATTAAGCTCGTCGTATTCTTGTTCGGCAGCCATCATAAAAATCATGCCTATGTTGGCACCAACCGAGAAGTTTGGGCCTTGGTTTCCAACTACTAATCCGGCAAAATCTTTTTCAGCCATATCAATAGCTTTATTTAATCCTGCTAAAACGTCACCACCAATGGTGTTCATTTTAGATTGGAATTCTATATTAAGAATACCATCGCCTAAATCTTGAACAGAAACTCCAGAGTTACTATAAACTTCAGTTGTTTTTCTAACATTATCTAAAATGATAAACGAATCTTGTCCAGGAATTTTTTCTTGAATTTTCTTCGGAATATCATAACTATAAGAAGCACCATCTTGAATAGAGTAGAAGCTATCGCTTCCAGAGGCAATCATATCGTGAACCCAATCTGCAGGCGTTAAACCTTCAGCTTGCATCATCTCGACACCTTTTTCGACACCAATAGCATCCCAGATTTGAAAAGGACCATGTTCCCAGCCAAAGCCAGCTTTCATAGCATCGTCAATTTTGTATAATTCATCTGTAATTTCTGGAATACGATTTGAAACGTACGCAAATAATGCTGAAAAACTTTTTCTGTAGAATTCTCCCGCTTTATCTTTTCCTTTTACTAATACTTTAAAACGGTCTGCTACTTTATCAATTGTTTTTGTTAATTCTAAAGTGGCAAATTTTGCACGTTTGGCTGAACGATATTCTAAAGTGTTTAAATCGAGAGTTAAAATTTCTTTTTTGCCTTCAGCTGAAACAGTTTTCTTATAAAAACCTTGTCCAGTTTTACTTCCTAACCATTTATTTTCCATCATGGTATTGATGAAATCTGGTAATTTGAAAACCTCTAAACGCTCATCATCTTTACAGTTATCTGCAATCCCATTAGCTACATGTACTAGAGTGTCTAATCCTACAACGTCTACAGTTCTAAAAGTAGCCGATTTTGGACGACCAATTACTGGACCCGATAATTTGTCAACTTCTTCAACAGTTAAACCTAAATCTTTTACTGTATGAAATAGACTTTGAATACTAAAAATTCCGATTCGGTTTCCAATAAATGCAGGTGTATCTTTCGCTACTACAGAGGTTTTTCCAAGGAATTGCTCACCATAACCATTTAAGAAGTCTAAAACTTCTGAGGACGTGTTTGGTCCAGGAATGATTTCGAATAATTTTAAGTAACGTGCTGGGTTAAAAAAGTGTGTACCACAAAAGTGTTTTTGAAAATCTTCAGAACGACCTGTATTCATGAATTTAATTGGAATACCAGATGTATTCGAAGTAATTAAGGTGCCGGGTGTTCTATGTTTTTCTAGCTTTTCAAAAACTTGTTGTTTAATGTCAAGTCTTTCAACTACAACTTCCATTATCCAGTCTACATCTGCTACTTTAGCAATATCATCATCTAAGTTTCCAGTTGTAATACGATTAACAAAAGAAGCATGATAAAGTGGTGCAGGTTTAGATTTTATTGAAGTAGTTAATGCATCATTAACTAATCTATTTCTAACAACTTTGTCTTCCAAGGTTAACCCTTTTGCTTTTTCTTTATCGTTTAGTTCTCTAGGTACGATGTCTAATAATAGGACATCTACACCTATATTGGCGAAATGGCAAGCGATACCACTTCCCATAATACCCGAACCAATAATGGCTATTTTTTTAATTCTACGTTTGCTCATTTTATTTTTCAACTATCAGATTGATTAAATATTTTTTTGTTACACACTATATCATTAATAACTTCTGCGACTTCATAAAAATTTAGTAACTGTTCTTCTGAAACATTATTTTTTATAGCTTCATTAAATAACAACACCTTTTCTCTTGAGTAGTCTCTTTTTTCTATACCAAAATCTGTTAGACCAATAATAACACCTCTACCATCACTAGGGTTCGGTTTTCTTGTGATTAAGCCTTTCTTTTCCATGGTTTTCAAGATTCTAGATAAACTAGTAGCTTCTATTCCCATTTTTGGACCTAGAGAAGTTGAGGGCGTTCCTTTTTCCGGGTCTATACTTAACAATGTAAAACCAGTTGCCATCGTACTTCCAAACTTTGAAGCTTCTTCATTATACATTTTTTGAACTGTTAGCCAAGTAGTTCGGAGTACATAATCAATGGTTTTTTCCTTCATAGTTTTACATTGGTGAAGCCAAATATAAAAAAAAATACTATGCACGCATAGTATTTTTGTGTTAAATTATATTTGTAATATAAATTAAACCTTAGAAATTAAAAAAAAATAGTAAACACCATGCTCTTGTATATATTCAGAAATTTACCGTTTACTAAATATATAAAAGCTATTTTGACTTAAGTAGAGTCAAATAGAATTTTATGTTAACTATTTTTTGATGAGATTATGGGCGATAAATTTTTTCGATTAAATCTAGATACCTGTTTTTAATAACAGCTCTTTTCATTTTCATAGTAGGGGTAAGATGACCTGAATCTATAGACCAAACTTCAGGAGTAATTTCAAATTTTTTAATTTGCTCCCATTTACCAAATTTTTGGTTGCATTTATCAACCTCTTTTTGAATTCGTTTTTGGATGATTTCTGAATTCGCAATATCTTGAAAAGAATTCCCAATTGACTGATGTTTATGTTCAATCCATTCTTTAACAAAATCAAAGTTTGGTTGAATTAGTGCTGCGGGCATTTTTTCACCTTCACCAATTACCATAATTTGTTCTATAAAACGAGATTGTTTTAAATCATTTTCAAGAAGTGTAGGTATAATATATTTTCCACCTGACGTTTTAAACATTTCTTTTTTACGACCAGTAATTTTCAAGAAGCCATCAGGGTCAATTTCTCCTTTATCGCCAGTATGGAAGTAATCACCTGTCATTACGCTTGCAGTTTTTTCGGGATCTTTGTAATAGCCCATCATAACATTAGGGCCTTTTATTAAGATTTCACCATCTTCAGCAATTTTAACTTCAACACTATCAATAGGGATACCTACTGTACCAATTTTAAACATCTTGTCGGCATATCTACCTACTGAAACTACCGGTGATGTTTCTGTTAATCCATATCCTTCCATAATGCGCATTCCAGCAGCAGAAAAAATTCTTGATAATCGAGGTTGAAGTGCAGCACTTCCAGATACCATTGTATGTAATTCACCTCCTAGAGCAGCTCGCCATTTACTAAAAATAAGTTTGCTAGCAATACTTAATTTAAATTCATACCAAGCACCATTTTGTCCATATGGCTCCCATTTTTCACCTAAGCTAACAGCCCAATAAAACAAGGCTTTTTTAATACCGGTAAGTTCTTCGGCTTTTGCCATTATTTTATCATACACTTTTTCTAAGAGCCTTGGTACAACACTCATCATATTGGGTTTAATTTCTTTGGCATTTTCACCTATTTTATCAAGTGCTTCTGCGAAATATATAGAAGTTCCCGAATGCTGGTATACGTAAATTAAAACACGTTCAAAAATATGACATATAGGCAAAAAACTGAGTACTCGTGTTTCTCCTTCATCCAAAGGTACTCTTGGAATACTATCTATAACATTACTTGTAATATTCCAATGAGAAAGCATAACCCCTTTAGGAGTACCTGTGGTGCCCGATGTGTATATAATTGTAGCTAAATCAGAGGGCTTTACTTCATTTTTTCGAATTTCCACTTCTTCTTGATTAGAAGTGTCTTTCCCTAATTCTAATAATTCAGAATAATGTTTACATCCTTTAATATGATCAAAAGAATAGACTTCTTTTAAACCCGTATTCTTTACTACTTTATTGACTTTGCCTAATACCTCTTCGTCTGAAACAAAGCAATAAGTAGATTCGCTATGATTTAAAACATATTCATAATCTTCAGCACAAATGGTTGGATATATTGGGATATTTTGTGCACCAATTTGAAGTATGCCAATATCCATAATATTCCACTCCGTTCTGTTGGTTGTAGAAATAAGAGCTATTCTATCCCCCTTTTTAACCCCGAGTTTTAGTAGAGCTCTACTTATAGCATTTGCTTTATCTATATATTCTTGTGTTGAAGTTTTGACCCATTCACCGTTGTATTTAGTAACTAAAGCGGCATCATTAGGTTTATTTTCTAATTGGTAATAAGGAAAATCAAAAAGTCTTGTTATCTCTTTCATAGGGAATATATAATATGCAACGATGCAAAGTATGAAAATAAAAATGATTTACAAATTGAGTGTGTGAAATGGTGCCAAATAAACTAAATTTAATATAATGCTGCCTTAATTCCATGTTTGTGCTCTTTTAAATCTGATTTTGTAATTATTATGTTTATTAATATTGCCTGCGGTATTGCAATTATATCTTCGGCGAGCCCAATGATGCAAGAAAAACTTAATTACACAGCAACGGAAACTGCAGCTATAGTTGGTTTAATAGATGTGTTTAATGGTTTGGGTAGAATAATTGGTCTACGTTATCCGATTATTTAGGAAGAACAAATACTTACATTATTTTCTTTGCTTTCCAGGTTTTAGCATTTTTCTTCTTGCCAAAAACCTCAATGGAGTTGACCTTTTTAGTCGTTATCTTTACCGTAATAACCATGTATGGTGGTGGTTTTGCAACGCTACCTGTATTTTTAGGAGATTTATTCGGAACAAAACAATTAGGGGCTATCCACGGCATGGTATTAACTGCATGGGGATTAGCGGGTGTTGTAGGACCAACTATTTATGATATGGTTAAGAATGCTATAGGTTCACTAGATACCACCTTGAAAGTTTTTGCTGGATTATTTACCATTGCTTTATTCGTGTTATTAATAATGAAACGTACAGTGACAAGAGCATATCGAAAAATGGATGAAAAAATAGAAAAACAATTGAAGTTGGTATAGACTTTAATACTAGAATTAATTAGAAAGCACTGTCATATTTTTGGAAGTACTTTTTTTTTGGTATCAGTTTATTTCTTCCTAAAAAATTTTCTTTTAGAAAATTTAGTTCAGCTACAAATAGCATATTTTTTCTAACGTTTTATTTAATTAAAAATCAATTTTTTTTCAAATTTAAATTGTTTCCACATGACTTTTGTCATGATAATTCATTCATTTATAAGTTACTTTTATTGAACTTTTTATACAAGGATAATTAAAATAAATATTATGGAAATACTTGAAAAAACAAAGGCTCGAGTTTTTAAATTTGGGGACAAAACAGCTGATGGAAACAGCACAATGAAAAACCTATTGGGTGGTAAAGGAGCTAATTTAGCAGAAATGAGCGCAATAGGAATTCCTGTCCCTCCAGGGTTTACTATTACTACTGAAGTTTGTACGGAATATAACCTTTTAGGCCAAGAGGCTGTTGTAGGAATGATTAAGGAAGAGGTCGAAGCATCAATCGCCAAAATAGAGTCTCAAATGGGAACAGCTTTTGGTGATAAAGATAATCCATTGTTAGTATCAGTGCGTTCTGGGGCAAGGGTTTCCATGCCAGGAATGATGGATACTGTACTTAATCTAGGAATGAATGATGAAGTGGTTCTTGGGTTAGCCAAAAAAACAAATAATGAGATTTTTGCTTGGGATTCATACCGTCGTTTTATTCAAATGTATGGTGACGTAGTTTTAGGTATGAAACCAGAATCTAAAGAAGATATCGATCCTTTTGAAGAGATAATGGAAGCCTTAAAGCATAAACGTGATATAGAATTAGATACAGAATTTACAGTTCAAGATTTAAAAGATTTAGTATATGATTTTAAAGAAGCCGTAAAAAAACGTACAGGACACGATTTTCCAACAAACCCTTGGGAACAACTTTGGGGAGCTGTTGTAGCGGTTTTTAATAGCTGGAATGGTGATAGAGCTGTGTACTATAGAAATATGAACGGTTACCCAGCTGATTGGGGAACAGCAGTTAACGTACAAGCTATGGTTTACGGTAATATGGGAGATAACTCCGGAACTGGTGTGTGTTTTACGCGTGATGCTGGTACAGGTGAAAATCTTTTCAATGGAGAATATTTAATTAATGCACAAGGTGAAGATGTTGTCGCAGGGACTAGAACTCCGCAACAAATTACAAAAGTAGGGTCATTGCGTTGGGCTGAATTAGCAAAAGTTGAAGAAGAAGACCGGTTGGCTAACTATCCTTCATTAGAGGAATTAATGCCAGTAATCTATAATGAATTAAACGAATACCAAGAAAAGTTAGAGTTACATTATAAAGATATGCAGGATATGGAGTTCACCATGCAAGATGGTAAACTTTGGATTCTTCAAACGCGTAATGGTAAACGTACTGGAGCTGCAATGGTTAAAATTGCAATGGATTCTTTAAAAGAAGGTTTACTTACAGAAAAAGAAGCAATGCTTAAAATTGAACCTAATAAATTAGATGAATTATTACATCCAATTTTTGATCCAAAAGCATTGAAAACTGCTAATGTAATTGCACAAGGTTTACCTGCATCTCCTGGAGCTGCAACTGGTAAAATTGTTTTCTTTGCCGATGAAGCTGCAAAATATAAACATAGTATTTTAGTTCGTATCGAAACGTCTCCAGAAGATTTAGAAGGTATGAACATTGCTAAAGGTATTTTAACAGCTCGTGGTGGCATGACTTCTCACGCAGCCGTTGTAGCACGTGGCATGGGTAAATGTTGTGTGTCTGGTGCGGGTGCATTGAAAATAAATTATAAAAACAGAACTTTAACAGTTGATGGTCATGAATATCACGAAGGTGATTGGATTTCTTTAAACGGTTCTACAGGAAATATTATTGAAGGAAAAGTTGCTACAATTGAACCAGAATTAAGTGGTGAATTTGCAGAAATAATGGAATTGTCAGATAAGTTTGCAACTATGCAAGTTCGGACAAATGCAGACTCTCCAAAAGATGCAAAAGTAGCTGTGAAATTTGGTGCACAAGGTATCGGCTTAACTAGAACAGAGCACATGTTTTTTGATGTTGACCGTATTAAAGCCATGCGTGAAATGATTTTAGCAGATACTGTTAAAGGACGTAAAGAAGCATTAAATGAATTATTACCTATGCAACGTGAAGACTTTGAAGGTATTTTTGAAGCAATGGCTGGTTTACCCGTAACGGTTCGTTTATTGGATCCACCATTACACGAGTTTGTGCCTCATCAATTAGCTACTCAAAGAGATTTAGCTGAAGATATGCATATTTCTTTAGAAGCTGTTAAAAGTAAAGTAGCTGAATTAGAAGAATTTAACCCAATGTTAGGTCATAGAGGCTGTAGATTGGGTATTACATATCCTGAAATTACAGAAATGCAAGCAAGAGCTATTATAGAAGCTGCATTAAACTTAAAAGAAAGAGGTGTTGTCGCGAAACCAGAAATTATGGTTCCTTTAATTGGTACAATTGCTGAATTTGAAAATCAAGAAACCATTATTAGAGCAACTGCAGATAAAGTTTTTGAAGAAAGAAACGATTCTATTGAATATTTAGTAGGAACGATGATTGAAATTCCAAGAGCTTGTTTAACTGCAAATTTAATTGCTAAAAGAGCTGATTTCTTCTCATTTGGAACAAACGATTTAACACAAATGGCATTTGGTTATTCTCGTGATGATGCTGGTAAATTCTTGCCTGTATATATTGAAGAAGGCATCTTAAAAAATGATCCTTTTGAAGTATTAGATCAAGAAGGTGTAGGTCAATTAGTTGAAATGGGAACTACTAAAGGTAGAAGTACAAAACCTAATTTAAAAGTAGGTATTTGCGGGGAACATGGCGGAGAGCCTAGTTCTGTTGAATTCTGTTATAATACTGGTTTGAACTACGTAAGTTGTTCTCCATATCGAGTGCCAATAGCTCGGATTGCATCTGCACAAGCGGCTATAAAAGCAACTTTATAATAGTTTTCTAATTTTTTTACATGATAAGCCTCGAAATGAATATTTCACTTCGGGGCTTTTTTTATTCTATTTCGTAAGATTATCTGTTTTCAATCCAAAGTCGAGCATTCACAAAAGCCTCTAGCCAAGGTGAAACTTCATCTTTGCGTCCATCAGGATAATTAGCCCAATTCCATTGAAATGTAGAACGCTCAATGTGTGGCATAGTTACTAAGTGGCGCCCTGTTTTATCAGACATCATAGCCGTATTAAAGTCAGAACCATTAGGGTTATGTGGATAACTTTCATAGCCATATTTAGCCACAATATGATATTTGTCTTCAGAGTATGGTAAGCTAAATTTACCTTCACCATGTGAAATCCAAACTCCTAAAGTCGTTCCTGCGAGTGTAGAAAGCATCACAGAATTATTCTCTTGAATTTTTACTGAAGTAAATGAACTTTCATGTTTATGAGAATCATTATGATCCATTTTACCATGAACGTCATGCTCTGGGTTTATCTCTTCTAATTCCATAAACAATTGGCACCCGTTGCAAATTCCAACAGAAAGCGTGTCTTCTCTATTGAAGAAATCTTGTATCACTTTATTAGCCTTTTCGTTATATTTAATAGCTCCTGCCCAACCTTTTGCAGAACCCAAAACATCAGAGTTGCTAAATCCACCAACAGCGCCTAAAAACTGAATATCTTTTAGGTTTTCACGACCAGAAATTAAATCGGTCATGTGAACATCCTTCACATCAAAACCAGCTAAATACATAGCATTTGCCATTTCGCGCTCAGAGTTACTTCCTTTTTCTCGAAGGATAGCCGCTTTTGGTTTTGTTTTTCCAATTACTGGTAATTTTCCAGTAAAATGCTTTGGGAATGTATATTGTAACGGTTGATTTTTATAATTGTCAAATCGGTCTTGAGCTAAACCATTTGCTGTTTGCTTTTGGTCTAATAAAAAAGATGTTTTATACCAAACATCTCTCATTGTAGCAACATCAAAAGAGAAATCATCTTCGTTATTTTTAATGTTCACTATTCCTGTATTATTTGCAGTTCCAATAGTGAAAAATTCTATATTATTTTCTGATAAAATAGTTTCAATTGAAGCATCACCTTGAAAAACTAGTCCTGAATTTTCAGAGAATAAAACTTTTATAGAATCTTCCTCATTTAAAGCAGAGATATCAAAATCAGCACCTAAGTTAATATCAGCAAAACATAGTTCTAACAAGGTGGTAATTAATCCACCAGAAGCCACATCGTGTCCAGCAGAAATTTTATCTGCTATAATTAAGTTTTGGATGGTATTAAAAGTGTCTTTTACAAAGCTCGAATTTTTTACATCTGGAGCTTCATTTCCAATGGTATTTAAAACTTGGTTAAAAGAACTTCCGCCTAATTTAAAATCATCTTGCGAGATATTAATATAATAGATGTTTTCTCCGTTTTGTTGTAAAACAGGTTCCACAACTTTAGAGATTTCATTACAATTTGCAGCAGCAGAAATAATAACAGTTCCTGGAGAAATGACATCACCATCTTTATATTTTTGTTTCATAGAAAGCGAATCTTTTCCAGTTGGAACATTGATTCCTAAATCGATCGAGAATTCTGAAATAGCTTTAACAGCTTTATATAAACGCGCATCTTCACCTTCATTTTTACAGGGCCACATCCAGTTGGCAGAAAGAGAAATAGAGGCTAAATTTTCTTTTAATGGTGCCCAAATGATGTTAGTTAACGCTTCTGTAATTGAATTTCTACTACCTGCTTCTGGATGGATTAATCCAGATATAGGCGAGTGGCCAATAGAGGTCGCAACCCCTTCTTTTCCTTTAAAATCCAATGCCATAACACCAACATTATTTAACGGAATTTGTAAAGGACCAACACATTGTTGTTTGGCTACTTTGCCGCCAACGCATCGATCTACTTTATTAGTTAACCAATCTTTACAAGCTACAGCTTCCAATTGTAAAACCTGCTCTAAATAGATTTGTAAATTCTTCGTTTTATATCTTGAGTTTTTATAATGTCGGATAATTGTTTTATCAGTTAAAATAGTTTTAGGAGAACTACCAAACATGTCTTCTAAAGCTAAATCCATAGGTTTATCCCCTGTGGTTTTAGATTCGAAAGTAAAACGATTGTTTGTTGTCACATCTCCAACAGTATACATTGGCGAACGTTCCCGGTCTGCAATGTTGTGAAGTGTTTCTATATGTTCCTCACCAATAACCAATCCCATACGTTCTTGAGATTCGTTTCCTATAATTTCTTTTGCAGATAACGTAGGATCTCCAATTGGTAATGCATCTAAATCTATTTTTCCACCTGTATCTTCAACCAATTCAGATAGACAGTTTAAGTGTCCTCCAGCACCATGATCGTGAATAGAAACAATGAAATTCTCTTCACTTTCTACCATACCACGAACAGCGTTAGCAGCACGTTTTTGCATTTCTGGATTGGAACGTTGTACTGCATTTAATTCAATTCCTGAAGCAAGTGCTCCAGTGTCGGCAGAAGATACTGCAGCGCCACCCATACCAATTCGATAATTATCACCACCAAGAATTACAATTTTATCGCCTTCTTGAGGTGTGTCTTTTAGAGCCTGATCTGCTTTTGCGTATCCAATTCCACCAGCTTGCATAATAACTTTATCAAAACCAAGTTTTCTTGCTGCTGATGTACTTACTGCTGAGTTTTCTTGATGTTCAAAAGTTAATACCGAACCACAGATTAGAGGTTGTCCAAATTTATTACCAAAATCTGATGCACCATTAGATGCTTTTATCAAAATATCCATTGGTGTTTGGTATAACCAATCTCTTGCTTCAAATTTTTGTTCCCAATGTCTGTTTTCTTCTAATCGAGAATACGACGTCATGTAAACCGCAGTTCCTGCAAGAGGAAGCGACCCCTTCCCACCAGCAAGTCTATCTCTAATTTCACCACCAGCACCCGTTGCCGCACCATTAAAAGGCTCAACGGTAGTAGGAAAGTTATGTGTTTCGGCTTTAAGCGAAATAACAGATTCAAAATCCTGTGTGGTATAGTAATCAGGAATATCTGCACGTTTAGGTGCAAATTGTTCTACTTTTGGGCCTTTTAT
>Ga0102811_1000558_pt1 | contig 18008 bp, 14 predicted proteins | sample ColrivemetaGS705_FD_84507 | JGI IMG/M metagenome (GOLD analysis project Ga0102811, IMG submission 84507) | Estuarine microbial communities from the Columbia River estuary - Flood tide ETM metaG S.705 | ecosystem: Environmental > Aquatic > Marine > Intertidal zone > Estuary | place: USA: Columbia... | reverse complement strand
TGAAGCTAAGAATACTATCGGTCTTGCATTTAAAGACGAAGATGATTATACTGGTTTTGTAGAATTTATTAAAGACGAAAAAGGTTCAATTAAAAAAGATTTTGGATGGGATTCTAAGACTAAATCATGGGAAGTTATAATGGACGTTAAAGTTCTAGATAACATTTATGGTGAAGGAACTCCAGGTAATAAAGAGTCTGGGTGGTATGGAGCATTACCAGGTGATTTTGAATCGGTAATAATCGAATCAATACTTACTGAAAGTAAATCAATAAACAGAGATGTGATGATCGAGTGGCTACAAGAAACTATGAAGTTTGTAAGTACTACTGAAGAATTTGATGGATCCCCCGGAGGTATTTGGGTTTCAGGTGAAGATGGTGAAACTCTTAAAGGTAAAAGAATTTACGACTACTATAATGAAGGTAGTACATATGAATTTGGTGTCCTAAAAACATGGGAAAAAGAACTAAATAAAAGAGGGTGGTATAGTGAATGGTACGATGCTGGAACTGTTATGATCTGGCAAGATTAATAGTATACCAAAAATAATAAACAAAAGGAGGTGCTTTTTAAAGGTACCTCCTTTTTTATTTTGATATATAGAATATAAATAAGTTTAAAAATTATGAAATACGTTAAATTATTCGAAGATTTTATACAAGAAGGTGTTTATGATCCAGGTATTTTAAAAGCCTTTTTTATGGCTGGTGGCCCAGGTTCAGGTAAATCTTATGTTGCTACTGAAATCTTTGACTTTCCAAAAGGAGCGGTAAGTTCAGTTTCTTATGCTACTGGTCTTAAATTAGTAAATAATGATAATGCTTTTGAGAAAGGTCTAAAAGATGCTGGTTATAGTCCAGCTGATTTGGCAAAATTAGCAACAGATCCAGAAGAATGGGCAAAAGTAATGACTATTAGAGATAAAGCTAAAAGAATTACTAAGAAATTCCAGGATAATTACATAACCAGTAGATTGGGTCAAGTGATTGATGGCACTGGTAAAGACTATAATAAAATCAGGGGTCATAGAGAGCTTTATAAAGATATGGGTTATGATACTTATATGGTTTTTGTTAATACATCATTAGAAATTGCGCAAGAGAGAAATCAAATGAGAGATCGTAAACTTGAAGATAAAATGGTTGCAAAAATGTGGAAAGAAGTACAAGATAATTTAGGTAAATTCCAAAAATTATTTGGTGCAGATAGGATGTTAATCGTTGACAACTCTGAATATGGTGGAGACGTTTTATCACAAATAGAAAAGCAAATAGGAAAACACATGGCAACACCTATCGAAAATCCATTAGGTAAACTATGGATTAGAGAACAACTTAGACTAAAAAAACAATAATATCATGCCAGATAATAGATCAAATAGCGAATTAGTAAAGGAACTCTTAGAAGCTTTTTCAGCTCTTAAAAATAAGATGGAAGACCCGAGCTATGTTCAGTTAGAAGGGTCTATTAAACAACTTATCGATAATCAGAACGATATGAAATCTGATATGTCGGAGTTAAAGAGCAAGTTATTAAACCCATTTGACGGTGCTATTGTTGAAATTAGAAAGAACACTGAATTCAGACATGAATGGGAAAGACAACAAAAGGACCTAAACAAAATGCAAGAAGAGCACCGAGATCTTATTAAATGGAAAGGTAATTTCACTAAAATATTTTGGACAATATTTACTACAGCAGTCGGTGTGGTTGCATATGTGATAACAAATATACTAAATAAGTAATGATTTTTGATAGAATCTCCTTAGTTAGTGCATACAAAGCTCTTAAATACATAAATGATAATGACGGTAGAGTTACTGAAATTTTATTTAATAGAAAGGCTTTTTATGGTACTAAAACAACTCAAAGATTTAAGGATCTAGCTGAATTAAGGGCTTTTATTGGCTCTGAGTTTGGTTATTATCACTTTGATCCAGAGTGTGAGTGTGGTACAGGTCAAGAAAGTATATGGAATCTTTTATCATTTAGTGTTTATATTAAAGACATTAATACACAACAAGAATCAAAATATGCTATTTTTGTTAATAATTTAAGACAAGATTTTGAATCTGGTAAACAGTCTTATTTAAACAACATGAGTGTAAAAAAGATTCAGGCAGTATTTGAAGGTAGTTCAAGATTAGCTTTTCTTAAAGACAATTATGTATGTGAGAGTTATATTCAAAGACAGGGTAATTATGTAAATCCTTGTGACTATATAGAGATAGTTTCAAATGATTTTTACGCTGAACTCATCAACAATTATTATTATCTAACCCAAAACTACGATATTTAATATAAGGCGATATAAAATTGAATATATAAAAAAAAGAAAAGTGTCAATATGCATAGCGGCAACATAGAAAATTATAATTTTATCCACGGTCTTCATAGAAATCTGATCAATGGAAAGTGGTTTCCATTGCATCCACATACGTTAGGTAGACCCCTAACGCATGATGAGATGGACTACAATTTGCTGTATTCTCAGCAAACGGTTGCTGGTTGGAGAATATTTGGCCAAAACGATGATTTAACTCTAAGTGATAATGAATTAAGAAAATCATTAATCTTTTGGAAAATTAGTGCAGACGATGTTGATTATGCAAGATATGTAGCAGCAGGATATACAGTAGATCAATATATTTGGATCACACCAACATATGACTGTAATGATTTTATGGTTTCTTCTGAATCAACTACTGACACTTCATTAAATAATATTTGTGATGCCTTTGTGATTACGCTTTCATCAACTAGTCCAACTATTGATAGTTGTGACATTTTTGGTGTAAATAGTCAAGGAGCAACAGACGAAGAATTAGGCACGCCACCAAATTCATAACAGAACATTAAAATAGTAATTAAAATAAATATAAACAAAAAATGGCAAATATTACAAACGGAACAGTAACAGTACAAGTAACTGGAGGAGTCGGACCTTACCAGTATACTTTACTGAATGCAGGAGATAATCTCCCTGTACCATCAAACGCATATCCGACCTTTACAAACCCTGTAAATAGTGTCGTAGCAGATACGTTTACATTCGGTGATGCTGGTGATATTACCGGTAACAGCGGATTACAGGCTGGTTCGTATATTGTAAAAATTGTTGATGCAAATGGATGTGAAACGTTTTCGAACGTTTTAGTAGTTTCTGATGCTACGCCATCACCAACTGCAACGCCAGTTCCAGATCCTACAGCTACTGCAATTGAGCCAACAGCAACTCCGGTTCCAGAACCAACCGCAACTGAGGTTGAGCCAACTCCAACTGAGGTTGAGCCAACAGCGACTCCGGTTCCAGATCCGACTGCAACTGCAATTGAACCTACAGCGACTCCAGCTCCAGAACCAACTCCGACAGATGTTCCTGAGCCAACAGCAACTGAGGTTCCACCAACTGCAACGCCAGTTCCAGATCCTACAGCAACAGCTATACCAGATCCAACTGCAACGCCAGTTCCAGATCCTACAGCAACTGAAGTGATCCCAACTGCAACGCCAGTTCCAGATCCTACAGCAACTGAAGTGATCCCAACTGCAACGCCAGTTCCAGATCCTACAGCAACAGCTATACCAGATCCTACAGCGACTCCGGTTCCAACGGCAACTGAGGTTCCACCGACTGCAACGCCGGTTCCACCAACTGCAACGCCAGTTCCGCCAACTGCAACGCCAGTTCCGCCTACAGCGACTCCGGTTCCACCGACTGCAACGCCAGTTCCGCCAACTGCAACGCCAGTTCCGCCTACAGCGACTCCGGTTCCACCGACTGCAACGCCAGTCCCAGAACCAACGCCAACAGCAGAACCGACCGGTATTACAGGTCTACAATTTCACTTAGGAATTGAAGGTTACCCATACGCGCAAGATCTTATAGGAGGAACTTTGTATAAATCAGATAATAATGTTGCCACTGGCTTCCCTGATCTATTAGGAGATATGTTAGCAAACCCTGGATCATATGAGCCAGTAAATGAAGTACCTTCTTGGATTCCAGGTAATACTACGTTTACAATGGCAGCAAGTGCAGGTGCAAACTTCTACTGGTTAGTAATTCCTACTTCAGCGGGTGTACCTGATTTAACAACGAACGCTAAAATAAGTATTGATGGTGCACCAGATGATATAGCATCTGCTAAACTAGATTTTAATTTTGAAGGAAATCAATATACATTATATAAATTAAATACAGTGCCAACTACGCCATCAATTAATATTGCATATAATTAATAAAAACTAAATAATATAATTAAAATAATGTCACAGCCACAAGGAATATCAAGAGCTAATTTTCTACACCATTTAGAACCAACCGATGGTGTATTGCACTCAATAATGTTAAAGGGTGGATATCAAGAAATGGTATCTATTTCTAAAAGAAATCAAATACCAGCGTTTGCTAATTCCAATGCGCCTTATACTGGTTTCACTTTATCTGACGATGCCTTATCCACGGGTAAAAGAAGAGTTGGTATGTTAGTGTCTGTTTTAGAAGAAAACAAATTTTATCAATTAATTCCAGTAGGTTTCTTTGGAAACGGCGGTAATCTAGGTGAAACTGAATGGTTAGCTTTACCACAATGGGAAAGAGCATTAAGAATGGATCCTACAGGAACTTACTGTTCAGCAGGAGCTACACCAGCAAACGGTTTTACGGCTGTACAAAATACAGCTTCAGACATTGGAATAGCTGCAGATGCAAATTCATGTTGGGTAGAAGTTAGCTTCGGCGGTGGTTCTAATAATGCAAAAATATTTAATTTCTTAGCACCAACATCTGCACACTACTCAGTAGGTCAAGATGCAGATTATGTAGGTGGTTCTGATGCTAATACAAACCCTATATTATATGTTACAAAAGGAGAGACTTATGTAATTAGAAGAGGCGATGCTGGACATCCTTTAGAAATTAGTAAAGACGGTAAATTATTAACAGCAGGTATACAAAGTGGATCATTTCCAATTACAGAAGGTAATGATTTAGTTTGGAAGGTACCACAAGATGCTTCAGGCATATATACATATAAGTGTACTGTACATGGTGAAATGACAGGACAAATTATAATTTGTTGTGGCGATGGTGTTATTGCGCCTGATGAGCCAACTCCAACTCCAACTGCGGTTCCTAATCCAACTGCAACGCCAGTTCCAGATCCTACAGCGACAGTTGTACCAGATCCAACTGCAACGCCAGCTGAGTCGGGTGTACAATTTTACTTAGATGCAACTGACGGTAATGGAAATAGTAATTCTGGTACATGTGGACCAACTGATGTGTCTGTTTGGACATCATCTTTTGCTAACATAAACAGTATATTAGCAAACAACACAGAATCTTTATTCTCTGATTCCTCAATGACAGTACCGTTTAGCGGTGGTGCTAGATGGTATACCATAAGCGATATAGCAGGTGGAGCAACATACCAGATTTTGGTTAGAGAAGGTGTAATTAATAGCATAGCAGATTGTCCAATAGAACAGGTTCCAACTGCAACGCCAGTTCCGAATCCAACTGCAACACCAATTCCTGAACCAACTGCAACAGCAGTTCCTGAACCAACTGCAACAGCAGAACCATCATCATATACATATAGAATGGATCCATGTGACGGTGTAAGCCCATATGTAATTGCTGAAAGTAATAATCCATTGGCAATAGGCGAAATCTACTCATTGACTGGTATTGAATACCAAGAGGGCTTCTATACAGTTTTAGGAGCTATAGTAGAACTTCCAGAAACTACAATTGGTGAGCAAGTACTAGATTGTGCAGGCAATCCAATAGAAGGTGGCGGTAACCCGAAACCATAACATTAATATAAACATATAAAAAGAGATGCCTATAAAGCATCTCTTTTTTGTTTACAGACTTTTTTATTTGGATATATAAATAAACGAAAATAATACAACTTAAATAATGGCATTACCACAAGGAATATCAAGAGCTAATTTTCTACACCATTTAGAACCAAGCGATGGTGTATTACACTCTATTACACTAAAAGGAGGGTATCAAGAAATGATATCGCTTTCTGAAAGAAATCAAATACCTGCGTTTGCTAATTCAACCGCACCATATACTGGTTTTACTTTATCTGACGATGTTTTATCTACGGGTAAAAGAAGAGTTGGTATGTTGGTAAATGTAATCAATGAAGGTAAGTTTTATCAATTAATTCCAGTAGGTTTCTTTGGAAACGGTGGAGCTTTAGGTGAAACTGAATGGTTAGCTTTACCAGAATGGGAAAGAGCATTAAGGATGGATCCTACAGGAACTTATTGTTCTGAGGGTGCCTCTCCGGCAAATGGTTTTACAGCTGTACAGAATACAGCTTCAGACATTGGAATAGCTGCAGATGCAAATTCATGTTGGGTAGAAGTTAGTTTAGCTGGTACTTCAGGTGTCGATGGTTTACAAGGTGAACCTGGAGCCGATGGTACTTCTGGTATTGACGGTACTTCAGGTGTCGATGGTTTACAAGGTGAGCCTGGAGCTGATGGTGCTTCTGGTATTGACGGTACTTCAGGTGTCGATGGTTTACAAGGTGAACCTGGAGCTGCCGGTACTTCAGGTGTCGATGGTTTACAAGGTGAACCTGGAACTGACGGTACATCAGTTACAATATTAGGTACATTTGATTCAACAGGTCAATTACCAACTGAAGGTAATACAAATGGTGATGGTTACATTATCGATGGAGACCTTTGGGTATGGGATGGATCTCAATTTAATAATGTAGGTCCGATTCAAGGTCCTGCCGGTGTAAACGGAACTTCAGGTGTCGATGGTCCACAAGGTAATCCTGGTGTAGACGGTACTTCTGGTGTTGATGGTTTACAAGGTGAGCCTGGAACTGATGGTACTTCTGGTGTTGACGGTATTAACGGTACTGACGGAACTTCAGGTGTCGATGGTTTACAAGGTATTGATGGTCCACAAGGTAATCCTGGTGTAGACGGTACTTCAGGAACAAACGGTTCTTCAGGTATTAGCGGAACTTCAGGTATTAGCGGAACTTCAGGTATTGACGGTGAAGCTGGAACTTCAGGAACAAACGGAACATCTGGTAAAGATGGTGCTAACGGAACTTCTGGTAGTTCAGGTTCTTCAGGTATTAGCGGAACAAGTGGTTCATCAGGTGTAACTGGTAATCCTGGAACAAGCGGCTCTTCTGGTATATCAGGAACAGACGGAACTTCTGGTAAAGATGGTGCTAATGGGACTTCAGGTTCTTCTGGTGCAAACGGAACATCAGGAACAAACGGTACTTCAGGTATAAACGGAGAGACAGGAACTTCAGGAACTAATGGAACATCTGGTAAAGATGGTGCTAACGGAACTTCAGGAACTGATGGTAGTTCAGGTTCTTCTGGTATTAAAGGAAATGACGGATCATCTGGTAGTTCAGGTAGCTCGGGTGTTGATGGTATTGATGGTGAAAATGGAACTTCAGGAACAAACGGTACTTCAGGTGTTAGTGGAACATCAGGAACAAACGGTTCTTCAGGTATAAACGGAGAGACTGGAACTTCAGGAACTAATGGAACATCTGGTAAAGATGGTGCTAACGGAACTTCTGGTTCATCAGGAACTAATGGAACTTCAGGAACAAACGGAAGTTCAGGTTCATCAGGAAATTCAGGAACTTCTGGTAAAGATGGTGCTAACGGAACTTCAGGAACAAACGGAAGTTCAGGTTCATCAGGTGCTAACGGAACATCTGGAACAAACGGAAGTTCTGGAACAAACGGAAGTTCAGGTTCATCAGGAAATTCAGGAACTTCTGGTATAGATGGTATAGATGGCGAAAATGGTACATCTGGTAAAGATGGTGCTAACGGAAGTTCAGGTTCTTCAGGTAGTTCAGGTAGTTCAGGTATAAAAGGAACTTCGGGAACAAACGGTTCATCAGGTAGTTCAGGAACAAACGGAACTTCGGGAACAAATGGCTCATCGGGTGTTAACGGTACATCCGGTGCTGATGGTGCTGATGGCGGAAATGGTACATCTGGTAAAGATGGTGCTAACGGAAGTTCAGGTTCTTCAGGAACTAATGGTAGTTCAGGTAGTTCAGGTACAAAAGGAACTTCGGGAACAAACGGAACTTCAGGAACTAATGGTAGTTCAGGCTCATCTGGTACGAACGGAACGTCTGGAAAAAACGGAACTTCTGGTTCTTCAGGAACAAACGGTAGTTCAGGTTCTTCCGGCACAAATGGAACTTCAGGAACAAACGGAACGTCTGGATCTTCAGGTAGTTCAGGTAGTTCAGGTAGTTCAGGAACTAACGGAACGTCAGGAACAAATGGAACTTCAGGCAGTTCAGGAACAAACGGAACGTCTGGATCTTCAGGTAGTTCAGGTTCATCAGGAACTAATGGAACTTCTGGTAAAGATGGTAATAATGGAACTTCTGGTAAAGATGGTAATAATGGATCTTCAGGCAGTTCAGGTTCATCAGGTAGTTCAGGTACAAACGGAACTTCAGGAACAAATGGTTCATCAGGTAGTTCAGGTACAAGAGGAACTTCAGGAACAAACGGAACTTCTGGTAAAAATGGTGTTGGTTACTGTTACGAACACATGTCTTTAAACCCAGTTGCTCAAGCTGAGGTAAATACATTGGCAGGTATCGAAAGATCATTTATTTATATGCCACAAACACTTAATGGAACTTATTACTTAACGGGTATACAGTCGGCATATGGAAATGTAGTTAATTCTGAAAATGTAACATATGCACTGAGAACTGTTGATGTAAATGGTAACGAACAAACAATAACGACTTGGCTCCACGCAGGTGGTGCTAAACATACATCAGTTCAAGTATCACCCAATGATCAGTGGGAAAATAAAAGTATTTACATTACTATAATTGGAGGACCTGCAGCTGGTAGTGGATTTAGTGTAACGTTAACGTTTACTAATAACAGCTGTTTAGTGTAAAAAGAAGATAAATAATTCATGGCAATATCAGTATTTACTCACAAAGATGAGTGTATCCCACCAGTAACTAACGTATCGTTATATTATAACGGTGCAAATATGAATAATACAACTCAGGGTGATTTAGGTGTCTATTTTACAGATGACGCTACGCTCAGTCTAGGTGATATTATCACTGCACCTGCACAATGTACCCAAGGTATTGATATTGTATTTGTTGTTGATAATACTTACTCCATGGGAACTGCCATAGAAGGCGTAAAGACAGGTATTAGTAATATTTTAGGTACTATTAGTACAGAATCTTTAAATAATTCAAGAGTAGGTTTAGTGTTGTTCGATGAGTATTTAGCAACAGGTACTTCGACATATTCAACTAAACCCACATATCAGAATTTACCGGAAGGACAGAAAATTGTTAATGTAAATACATCCACTAATAGATCTCTGTGGATTACGGCTATTTCTAAAATGGGTGCTGTAAATGATTTTACAGACTTTAATGCTAAATTAGCACTATTGAATACTACTAGTTTTCCTTTAGGAGATGGTGTTTACGAACCTGAACCTGGTGATATGGGTACGTATGAAGTTGTTAAAAATAACTTAGCCGGAGCTTGGAGAGAAGAGGCCATCAAGGTGGTTATTTTAATTACAGACGCTCTACCCAGTGGAGACGATGACACCAATAGCGCGGCTGATTTAGCATATGCTAATAATATTTTAATACCTGCACTAAATAATAAAGGTGTTCAAATGATTGTACAGAGCACGAAGGCATCTAGCTATCAGGGTAACTATTATTATAATTTAACAACTCAAACTACTATTCAGGGTAGATATGATCAAGTAACGTTTGATTCTAATGGAAATTGGGTTAATACGGGTTTAATTGCAGGTATTCAAGCTCTTTGTGATGAGACTTATTATGCAACGTGTGATCTTGCAAGTTCAGGTTGGTATTATAGATCTGGTGATTGGTATTCATTTTATTTTGATGCTAATACTGGTGAAATAACAAGTATTAATTACTTTGCACCAACATATAGTGTATCACCAAATAAGACTAGTGTAACCGAGAATGGCCAAACTATCACATGGACTATTACTACAAATTACGTATCTAATGGAACAGTATTGTATTGGGATTTTAATAGTGGTTCTAATGTTACGTCAAGTGACTTTATTAATGCTATAAGCAATGGATCATTTACTATTAATAACGGTACAGGTTCTTTTCAATTAACAACAAGGGCTGATAGCTCAACAGAAGGTACAGAATCTATTGGTGTGAGAATTAGAACTGGAAGTGTGAATGGCCCAGTTGTTACCACTTCAAATTTTACACTGATTTCTGATACTTCACAAAATGTACCAACTGCAACGCCAGTTCCTATTTCATATTATCAACACTATAGTGTACAGATGGACGGATCTGGTAATACTAAGTCAAATTCTCTTTGTAGTGAATTTACTAATATATCGTTTTGGTCAGAGCGCGGAAGTGTATTAGGCCTTCAGGTAGGAGACTTAATTTACGCTAATTCTGCAGGTACTGCACTATGGAACGGTAGTGGTTATTGGTACCAAGTAGGTGATATTGCTTTTTCTACTGTACAAAAAGTTATTCAAATCGGAGAAGGTCAAGTTTTATCGATCACAAATTGTCCAGTTGAGCAACCAACACCAACACCAACAGCAACGCGTGTTCCAGCAACAGCAACACCACCGCCTACATATGCACCACCGACACCAACACCGACTGGTGTTAGTTCTGGTGGCGGAGCAGGTTCAGCAACATGTAGAAATGTATGGGTAAAGTCTACTGTTAATTCTACTAGATATGGTTTACAATGGAGAAATTCACTAGGAAATACAGTAACAACTAGATTTAATCAAATGCTCGCAACACCAATGTGGTACGGAGGAGTTGAAGGAGCTGTATACAGTGTATGTTCTACTCTAGTGCCTGGTGTATGGGATTTTAACTCTGCAGCATTAGTATCGCTAAGTGGCGGTCAAGTTGTTAATTTTGCAGATGGCGGTGTATGTACATATGACTCTGATTGTGTTTACATAGCACCTACAGCAACACCTATGCCAACATATGAATATGTAGTTGAATGTGTTAGCGGTCTTTGTGCACAAGGAACTGGTAGAGTTGTAAGTTCAACCACTCAATATTCAGTCGGACAAATAGTTACTCTTAATAATCAAGATGGATGTTGGGAAGTAATGCCAGAAGTGTCGAGTGCAACACCAGTATCTACAATTACAGGTATATGTGCACCAACACCAACAGCAACTGCAGGTGTTTATAAATACGTGATGGATCCGTGTGATGGTGTAAGTTCTTATGTTGTAGCACAGTCTAATACACCAAAATCTATAGGTACGGTTTATGCTTTATCAGGTAGTTTATATGCTGATCAAAATTATACATGTATTCAAACTTCTACACTTTCTCCAGAAACTACAATTTTATCAGAAGCGACTTGTGCCGGTGACGATCCTAACTGTTTATTAGCAGGTACATTGATTACTTTAGCTGATGGAACACAAAAAGCAATTGAAACTATTGCAATTGGAGATGAACTTAAATCTACTGTTGTGGGTGATATGCCAGATAGTGATAATACTGAGGTATTAACACTGTGGTCTCAAGCTAATCCAACTATATCTAACACAACTACTACAGTTCAAAATAATAAAATGAGCACTGTAGATAGTGTATTAAGTTTTAATAATGGTAGATTAACTTCTTCTAAAGATCACTTACATGTTATTAAAAGAAGTGGTAATTGGATGGTTGTTGTAGCTAGCTCAGTTGTAGTTGGTGATGTATTTGTTACTCAAAGCGGATCAGAGGTTGTTATTACTTCAATCGAAGAATTAACTGGGACATTTAATGTTTACAAACTAGATGTTGAGACTAATGATACATATATTGCAAGTGACATCATTACACACAATGCTAAACTAACTCCTAGATAATAACCAGAGGCTCATAAGTAGCCCCAGTCGCATTATCTATTAAAAGATGATAAGTTATATAAAAAAATAAAGATCTGCTCTTAGTGGATCTTTTTTTTGCACTAAATTTTATCAAAAAGTAGTAGAAACAAAGCCATGATATATAATATAATAATCAAGTAATATTACAATTTCATGGAAGAGACCATATTTATTCAGATAGCAAGCTATCGGGATCCTGAGTTATTAAAAACACTCAAAGACTGTTTAGATAATGCTGAATTTCCAGATCGACTTAGATTTGGTATATGTTGGCAACATTCAGACGAAGATGAATGGGATACACTAGATCAATATAAGAATGATTCTAGATTTAGAATTTTAGATGTAAACTATAAAGATTCAACTGGAGCATGTTGGGCTAGAAATAGCATTCAACAATTATATCAAGGTGAAGACTACACTTTTCAATTGGACAGCCACCATCGCTTTATTAGACATTGGGATACTGAATTGATAGGTATGCTTAAGGATTTACAGGCTAAGGGCCATGCCAAACCATTACTTACTAGCTATATTTCATCTTATAATCCAGAAACTGATCCAAAAGGTAGGACTCAATCACCATGGTTAATGAATTTTGATAGATTTACACCAGAAGGTGTAATATTCTTCTTACCTGCTACTATTCCAAATTATCAAAATTTAACTGAACCTGTTCCTTCTAGATTTTATTCAGCACATTTCGCATTTACAGTAGGTCAATTTGCAGTTGAGGTACAACATGATCCAGAATTTTATTTTCATGGTGAAGAAATTACGATTGCAGTTAGAGCATTTACACATGGGTATGATTTATTCCATCCACATAAAATTATTGCTTGGCATGAATATACTCGTAAAGGTAGAATTAAACAATGGGATGATGATTCTGAATGGGGTAGGAGAAATACAAGAACTCATGAAAAAACACGTAAACTTTTAGGTGTTGATGGAGAATCTTTTGATTCCGATGAAGAAATATATGGTAAATATGGATTAGGTAGAGTTAGAACTATTGCAGATTGGGAAAGATACACTGGGATTAGATTTAAGGATAGGGGCGTACAAGAATGGACAACTAGAAATAAATTAGCACCTAATCCAGATGTTGAAGATTATGAAAATAGTTTTAATCCATTATTTAAACATATCTTAGATGTACACAAAGGTCAATTAAAAGAAAACGATTATACATTCTGTGCAGTGATCATGGAATTAGAAGATGGAACATCTGTATATAGAAATGACTTAACAGGTCCAGAAATAATTAATAAAGTTAAAGCCGATGGTGAGTGGGTTAATATTCGTGTAGAAATGCAGGGACCAAAACCTTACAAATGGATAGTTTGGCCTCATAGTGCATCAAAAGGTTGGTGTCAAAAAATAGAAGGCATGGTATGAGAAAGGCATTAACTGGTGTTAGTAATAATGTAGCTAAAAATATTGATAAAATAAAAGTTTGGGCTCATAGTTTTGAGAAACAAACCGGCGGAGATGCTGTTTTAATAGCTGCGGATATGACCAATGAGGATAGAAATGTTCTTAACTTAAACAATATTAAATTCTCTGAGGTAGAGACTGATAAAAATTTAACTATAAATGATAGTCGGTTAATTCATACTGCAAATTGGATAGAAAACAGTGATTATGATCTATTCATGGTCACTGATGTGTTTGATGTTTGTTTTCAAGGTGATCCATTTAAAATGTTTGATCATCATGATTTTTATGCAGCATCAGAAGGTATTTTACATACAGAAGAACCTTGGAATATGGACGTAATGAACAAAGCATTTCCAGAATATGTAGATTTTATTAGACCACACGAAGTTGTGTGTAGTGGTGTTATGGGTGGCAGAAAGGATGGATTAGTCAAAACACTAAGAATGCAACAGGAATTAGTAGATGGTGCACTACATGGCCATGATATCAGAGATCAAGCTGCGCTAAATATATTAATTTATAAGGATTTAATACCTAATAGTAAAATATTTAAACCTAATGATGGTTGGGTAGTACATTGTTCTTTATCGGGCCCTACATTCCAACACAAAGAATGGGGTTTGGGAAAAGTAATAGACAGTAGATATGGTTTACCACATCTTAGTGAAAATATTCTAGTTGATGCAAATGATAGGCCATACCTAATTGCACATCAATATAATAGAATTCCAGAGTGGGATGAAAAAATAATTGCACAATATGTCTAAAGTTATTGTATGTACATGTGCAAATACTTATAAATCATATGAATCTTATTGGAAATCCGTAGATTTTGATTTTGAATTCTTATCTGATAGAGAACCAGTCGGTATTGAATATGATGAACAAAAGGTAAGAGATATTTTCAATTTTAAGGGTGATGTTAGTAAGAAACACTTTTGGAATGCACAAGGTAATAGAAATATTATTTGGTTTTATGCACATCTTAGAATGGCATACTACTATATGTTAAACCCGAACGAAGATTGGTATTGGTTTATGGATGATGATGTAATTTGTAATAATTGGTCAGAATTCTTTAAGGCATTTGAAACAAATAATACTGATTTTATTTCTTATTATATTTTTAAAAATCAAGGAGTTGTGGCACAATCTAATATACCTGAAATTGATGATAATACACATAGTAATACACAATGGTTTAATAGATTTCCAGGAGATGGTGATCATATAGATGGAGATTTGGATTTATTTGGTTCTTTCTTTCCTATTGTTAGATTTTCAAATAAAAGTTTAAAACACATTACAGATTTATTATTAAATGGTATACATGGTTATTCTGAAGGTTTCGTGCCTACGATTTTAAATAGAGATGGATTTGCACTTGATACTATTTTTAACAATCAAAGTAGATCAGATCACTTTGATGTGGACAAGATACATATTAAACACAAAGGCATTAAAGTAGATTGGTCATGGATATAAATAAAAAACCGTTAATTATTACAGCACTTTATGATATAGGTCGTTCCGATTGGAAAGATTTCGCTATGTCATATGATACTTATTTACATTGGATGGAAAATACATTAGCACTAAATTGCGAAATGGTTATTTTTATACAACCTAAATTTGAGGAAAGAGTTAGATTAGCGAGATCTAAAGCAGATCCTAATGGTACAATGACAAAATATGTTATAAATGAAATAGAGGACTTAGAATCTTATAAGCAATGGAACAAACCATTGACAGATTTAATGGAAAGTGAAGAGTTTAAGTCTAAAAGACACTGGGATCATGTGCCGGAGATGAATTATCCACTTTACAACATAGTAATGTTCAATAAAGTACACTTTTTAAAAGAAGCACATACCCTCTGCCCGGAAGCTACTCATTTATTATGGTTAGATGCAGGTGGCATTAGACACGGTATTGATAATACAAATTGGCCAAATACAGATAAGCTAGAATCTAATAAAATTCAGAAATTCAGCCACAATGTACCATTTAATGTTACAGATCCACAGTGGCATTCATTTTCTCAGGTTAGAAATATTCAAGGAACTGCTTTTATTTGCCCAACCACCATGATTGATTGGTATATAAATGAGATAAATAAAACTATAGGCGATTGTATCTCTAATGGGTTTATAGGCAGTGATGAAAAAATATTTGATCTAACCTACCTTAAAGATCCTAATAATTTTACACTTGTAAAACAGGGTTGGAGAGAGTATTACGATTGGTTATCAAAATAACTAACACATATGTACACATTAGTAACTGGCGGCGCCGGATTTATAGGAACACACCTTATCAAAACTTTATTAATAGAGGCACCACACACTAAAATAGTTTCACTGGATGATTATTCTACTGGTAAGGTTAGTAATCATATCGAAGGTGTACAGTATGTTAACGGCAGAACTCAAGATGCTTTAAAATTATTGGAAAGATTTGAGATTGAGACTATTTACCACTTTGGTGAATATTCGCGCATCTACCAATCATATAAAGATGTTGATAAAGTACAGTCATCATGTCAAGAGGGAACAAGTCAAATAATTAGATTAGCTATTAAACACAATGCTACTCTGATTTATTCTGCGTCCTCATCACATTTCGGCCAAAAAGACCCAGAACTTTCACCATATAGCTGGTATAAAAAACAGAATGTGGATCTAATTAAGAAACATCAGAAATGGTCATCACTTAAATCATACATCTTTTACTTCTTTAATGCATACGGACCTGGTCAAATAACAGAAGGCCCCTATGCAACAGTCTTAGGTATATGGGAAAACCAGATCAAACAAGAACAACCCATTACAGTGGTAGAACCAGGTACACAGACCAGAATCTTTACTAGAGTAGAATCAATAGCCTTAGCCTGTACTAGATGGCACCTCTTACCAGTTTGTTCAGAATGGGCACTCTATTCAGAAGATAAAACAACACTCTTACAGATAATCAAAAAGCTGAAAAAGAAGACTAAGTGGGTGGAAGCCAGACCAGGTGACAGATTAAGAGTACCTACTATTAAGATACCTAAACCACCACACTGGGAACACCCTTATAGATTAGAAGACTGGGTTGGAGATCTTAGAAGGTGGACCAAGCCAATCGAACCAGAGGATTACAATATTTAATAAACCAGAACCAGCCAATGCGCACCATACCAACTCTCTTACTTTGCTGTCTAGCCTTCTTCAGCCTGCGCGCGCCCAAACCACAACCAATCATACAACCACAACATATACAATACATACAAGATAGTATACAGAGACCTATTCCACAACACCCAATACAGATAGAAATAAGAGTAGCCTTCCTACCACCTAATATAGTAGGACAAACCTATCCTATTAACCAAGATCAATACCTAATACTACTTAACCCAGTACACAGATCTAAATGGCCTCTAACACTCCTACATGAATTAGTACATGTTAAACAGTTTAAAACTCAAAGACTCCAGTATAACACACAGACCAGAGAATGGTACTGGTTAAATCAACCTATTAATTGGTTAACACCCTGGTCAGAAAGACCATGGGAACAAGAAGCAGAACGCCAAGCACTTCAATACCACCAACACTACAGCACTAAATGATCCTAGCCCTCAAAATGATAGCCATACTGGTTATTGGATACATCATTGCAAACAGGGTCTTAAAGAGAATGGATGATGGTAAATGGTTCTAAGCCCAGTACAGTACCTAAGGCACCAGGGGTATATGTATACTCCCAGTATAGCCCAGTTCTCTCTCCAAAACCAAATGCACATTGATTAAAAGCCCACAGGCCGCCCAGGCCTCGAAAAGCCTACTCTGATATCATAAGGCTCTACTGGTATACTGATATATAGGGGCCAACAATACGTTCACGTGGCGTTGGGTTGATGCCAGGACTACTCAAACAGGAACGTCAACATAGACACACTCCAGAGGCCCCAAGGCCCCCTACGCGCTTCTGAGCCACTTGCACACCCGACCCCAACACCCAAATACCAAGAAACCAGACTAGTCAGGCCTGGTTTTGGTCCGGTGCAGACTGTAAAGTCAGCCCGGGATTAATTAAAAGCAGCCAGTATTAGAGACCCCTGGCAGGGCTAATCGGTTTAGGCTTCTGCAGTGGCATCAGCCTCATTAGGTATAGCGCCGAATAAGCGGTCAAAGGCATCGTCCTCATCCTTGAGCTTGGCCTTCTCTTCAGCAATCAGCTCCTGGTTTAGGAGGTCTCGCTTATACCTGGTGGTATCGAAGTTCACCCCACCTGAGAAATCAAAGAATAACTTGTGGCCTACTTGGCCCAGGCGGTTCTTACTGAATTCCATGAAACGCTCAGCTGAATTCTCTTGGCCTTTCCAGTTTAGTTCTAGCATGGCAGTGGTCATGTGCTTTAGTTTGTTAGAGCCAACGAAGGTGCCTCCTTTAGATAACTGTAGGATGGTCACAAAGGTGGTATAGACCTTACGCTTGTTCTTACCCTGGTTATTGGCTATCATTAGATCTAGGAACCACTTCTCAGTCTTACCTCTGGTCATGTTGCAAGCCTCTTTGATAGTGTCATTCACCTCTGTATAGGA